>Ga0209337_1001402_pt1 | contig 18281 bp, 10 predicted proteins | sample LinPmetageLP53_FD_184044 | JGI IMG/M metagenome (GOLD analysis project Ga0209337, IMG submission 184044) | Marine viral communities from the Pacific Ocean - LP-53 (SPAdes) (version 2) | ecosystem: Environmental > Aquatic > Marine > Oceanic | place: Pacific Ocean | collected 2010-02-08 | reverse complement strand
ATAAAAAACGTAATTGGTGCTGTAGCTCCTACTCTTGGTACTGCTTTAGGTGGTCCAATGGGCGGTATGGCAGCTAAAATGATATCTGATGTGTTAGGTGTGCCTAACAATCCTAAAGCTATAGATAAAGCTATGGCTGAAGCTACACCAGAACAAATGCTTGAACTTAAAAAAACAGAACAAGCTTTTGAGTTACAAATGAAAGAACTTGAAGTAGATGTATTTTCTTTAGAAACAGCAGACATACAAGATGCTAGAGGAAAGTTTTCTAAAGATTGGACAGCAAGAATAATGGGAATAGTTGTTGTTGGAGGATTTATGGGATATATATTTTTAGTAACACTACAACCACCTGAACAAAATAGCGAAGCACTTATTAATTTAGTTTTAGGTTATTTAGGTGGTTTAGCTTCTGCAATTGTAAGTTTTTATTTTGGTGCATCTCAAAAACAAGAATAGCCGACCCTTATTAATTTAGAGCAAGTCTGCTCCTGTTCTTTTTTAATAGGGGAAGGTTTAATCAATATATAATAATAAAATGAATAGAGATAAAATAATTAAAGAACTTATATTTGATGAGGGGTATAAAACAGAATCCTATGAAGATCATTTAGGTTTTCTTACATTAGGTGTAGGACATTTAGTATTACAATCTGATTCAGAATTTAAATTACCTATTGGCACTCCTGTTTCAGAAGAAAGAATTATAGAATGTTTAAATAATGATATAGATATAGTTTGTAATGAATTAGATCGTAATTTAAATTGGTGGAAAAAATTAGACGATAATAAACAACGTGTAATGGTTAATATGTGTTTTAACTTAGGTTATCCAAGATTAAGTAAATTTAAAAAATTTCTTGCTGCAATGAAAAAAAATGATTTTAAAACTGCTGCAAAAGAAATGATGGACAGCAAATGGGCTACACAAGTAGGATTAAGAGCTGAAAGATTAAAACAAAGAGTTTTAGAAAAATAATGTTAAAAAAATATGTATTTAAACCCGGAATAAATAAAGAAGGTACTTCTTATGCAGAAGAAGGCGGATGGTTTGATGCTGATAAAATAAGATTTCGTAGCGGTCTTCCTGAAAAAATAGGAGGATGGCAAAAAAATTCAGAAGATACTTTTGAAGGAACTTGCAGAAGTTTACATTCGTATAGAGAAAAAGGACAAACTGATTATATAGGAGCAGGTACTCATTTAAAATATTACGTTAAAGAAGGAAATGGTTTTAATGATATAACTCCTATAAGAGCTACAACTACTAATGGAATTTTATTTGCAGCAACTAATGGCTCATCTACTTTAGTAGCAACAGATGACGATCATGGTGCAGTTACAGGAGATTTTGTAACAATATCTGGTGCAGTTTCATTGGGTGGTGTTATAACTGCTGTTGTTTTAAATCAAGAATATCAAATATTAAAAATATTAACTGCAAATACTTATCAAATAATAGCTAAAGACACTTCAGGAGATGAAGTAACAGCTAATTCTAGCGATAGTGGTAATGGTGGTTCAGGTGTAGACGGAGTTTATCAAATAAGTATAGGTTTAGATGTGTACGTTAAAGGAACTGGTTGGGGTGCAGATACTTGGGGTGCAGGAGCATTTGGCAGCACTACTGATTTAAATTCTTTAAATCAATTAAGATTATGGTCACAAGATAATTTTGGAGATGATTTAATATCAAACATAAGAGGTGGTGGTATTTATTATTGGGATGAAAGCAATGGAATTACTACAAGAGCAATTCCTTTTACTTCTTTAGCAAATGCAAGTGATGTTCCTATATTAGCATTACAAATAATGGTTTCAGATATAGACAGACATATTATTTGTTTTGGAGCTAATGCAATAGGATCATCGTCAATTGATCCTTTATTTGTTAGATGGTCAGATCAAGAAAGTAGTATTGATTGGACTCCTACATCAACTAATACAGCAGGTGGAACACGAATATCATCTGGATCAATTATAGTAGGAGCATTAAAAACTAGACAAGAAATATTAATTTGGACTGATGCAGGTATACATAGTATGCGTTATAGCGGAGCACCTTTTATATTTTCTTTTACAGAAATTATGCAAGGTCCATCTATGATTTCTCCTAAATCTGCAATTAATGCAGACGATAAAGTATTTTTTATGGATAGAGGTAGTTTTTATGTTTATGCTGGCAGCATACAAACCTTACCTTGTTCTGTGCAAGATTATATATTTTCAGATATAAATTTAAATCAATCTTATAAAATATTTGGAACATCTAATGTAGATCAAAATGAAATAATTTGGTTTTATCCTTCTGCAGATTCTATTGAAATAAATCGTTATGTTATTTTTAATTATTTAGAAAATTTATGGTCAATTGGCACAACTAACGATAATTTTACAAGAACAGCTTGGATAGAAGCTAATTCTTTAGACAATCCTTTAGCTGCTGGTAAAACTACAAATAGCAATACTAACTATTTATACAATCAAGAAATAGGCAATGATTCTGATGGTGATGTTATGAATGCTTTTATTGAAACTTCTGATTTTGATTTAGAGCCTGACGGAGAACACTATATGTTTTTGTCAAAAATAATACCAGATTTAAAATTTAAAAATTCAACAAGTACAAATGATACTTTGTCTGTTTCTGTTAAAGGAGTAGATTTTCCTTTAGATACTCCAACAACCTTAACAACAAGTAGTATTAATTCATCAACACAACAAGCTTTTATAAGAGCTAGAACACGACAAGCTATACTTAGATTTGAAAGTTCTGGTACTGGTTATGGATGGAGATTAGGTTCTTTTAGAATAGAAATGAGACCAGATGGAAAAAGATAATGAGTAAAAAAGCATTAATAACATTACCTATTCCAGATGCTAATTACAATTATGTAAATGAAGCTTTAACAAGAGAACAAATACAAAACTCTATACAATCTATAGAAGATTCTTTGTTTTTATTAAAAACAATGCAAGAAAGTATTACAAGTAAATCTATTAAAAGACATCAATTTTTATTAATGGGAATGAAACATGTCTGATAATCTTAAAGTATTAGGTCAAATAGACCCTGCTGCAACCACAGTTACTGTACTTTATACAGTACCAGATATGACACAAACAACTGTTAGTTCTATTGTGGCAGCAAATCGCACAGGATCGGCTATAACATTTAGATTAAGTGTTCATGTTGCTGGTGCCAGTGCTAACGATAAACAATATTTATATTACGGCAAATCTGTTGCAGCTAATGATTCCTTAACAATAGTAATAGGTATAACATTAAATCAAACAGATGTTGTAAAAGTTTATACAAGTGCAGTGAATATGAGTTTTAATATGTTTGGTTGTGAAACAAAAGAGGAAAGATAAAATGGATGCTAAGAAGCAAGCACAAGAATTAGCAAATATGGGTCGCTATGGCGATACCATGCTTATGCACGTTAATCCTAAAGAAGTAGAGGGATTAGCTTCTATTATGCCTATAACAATAAACCCGCAAACAGGGCAACCAGAAGCGTTTATAGGGGCTATATTAGGTAGCCTTATAGGAGGCACAGTCTTTCCTAATTTGTTAAGTATGGGGATTGTAGGGGCAGCAGGTGGTGCTGCATTAGGTTCAGGTTTAGGTACTTATGCAGAAACAGGAGATTTAGAAAAAGGTTTAGCTTCTGCTGTATTAGGTTACGGAGTAGGTAATATATTAGGAGATGTTGGAACTTCTGGACTTGTAGAAGCCGAAACTCAAATAGCAACTGATGCAGCATTACAAGAAGCAGGAAAGCAAGTATCAGAAGAAGCAATAAGAAATGCTGCATTAAATTCTAATTTAACAGGAGAGGTTATAGGTAAAGAAGCACTTAAAAAATTAGGACAAGATGCTGGTCAGGCATTTATGGATGCTGGGGTTTTATCTAATCCACAAACAATTAAAATAGCTGATGCAGCAAATGTAAAAGCTCAAAGTGAATTTATGAATATGACTACAGGAGATAGATTAGGAGAAATAGGTTCTAATATATTTTCTGGTAATACTGTAGATGCAGTTTCTAATAACTATCTTCCTATAGCTTTAGGAGGAGGTTCTTTATCAGCACAAAATGCTCAAGAAGAATACGAAAGAGAAATGGCTGAATACAGAGCTAACAAGGACAAAAGAAAAGAAGAACTGTATGCTAAATATCCTGAACAAATACATAAAAGAAATCCTTATTATGATATTTATGGTGTTGCTGAAGGTGGTCAAATACCTTCTTATGCAGAAGGAGAAACTGTTTATGGTGTAGGAAGCGAAGGTCAATACAGACCGTCAAATACTTACATGCCGGGATTTGATTCTGAATTTAATTATTTCCCTAATAGAGTAATACCTGCTAGTGCAATAAGTGCTAGACAAGCAGCAAAAGGAGAAACACCAGCAGTTATTGCTCCTAATCCTATAACTAGCAGATATCAACCAATGGTTTTACCTAATTATGCTTATGATCAAGTTCCTGCAGGAAGTGTATTAGGAAGAGTACAAGATGCTTACAATGCTGGGCTTCCCACTACAACACAACTATTAAGTCCTTTTCGTAACACAGGATTAGATACTGTAATAGAAGGTGCAGGTCGCTCATTTATTAATAAAGGAACAGGAACAGGAACAGACACAGGAACAGGAACAACTACACAAACAAACACAGGAACAGGAACAACTACACAAACAGACACAGGATACATAAATACTGAACAAACTTATAACACTGGTGATGGTAAAACAAATGCTACAGACAATGATCAAACAAATAATCCTAATACCCAAGTAATAAATAATAACGATGGAACTTCTACTGTAATTTATGAAGATGGAACTACAACTACAGTTTCAAATGAACCAATTAGCGGACCTGTAACTGTTGACAGTAACACTAATTTAGAAACAGGAAAACAACTACAAGAAGGTGATGAAGGTTATATTAGCCCTGATAGTGAAGATTATTCATCCACTACTTATCAGTATGGATCAGGAGGAGGTCCTGATGGTATGAATCCATATTTAGGAAGTGATGCTACAACATACGATCAAGTACAAGAAAATAAAGAATCTGTTAAAGAAGCTGCTAGAGGACAAGGAGAGTTAGATGCTTATAAAGCTGCTGTAGCAGCAGGAATTGATCCAACTAGAATAGTTTATGGTGCTGATTACAATACAAATACTGTATATTCTGAAGATGATGTAATAGTAGGTACAACAGGTTATACAGCAGATGGCACATTTGTATACACAAATACCGATCCGCTTTTAGGCAATGTAGAAGATGGTAATAATTTTTATCCCGGAGAACAAAGACAAGCAACTTCAGGCATTCTTATAAGACCAGATGGAAGCACTGAACAAATAAATGATTTAAGTAATTTTACAAATCCCGGAGATGGAAGCGTAATAGAATTAGATAATGGTTATAGCGTAATTAATGATCCTAATAATGGTATTAATAATTATGGGGGAGTGGGAATGTATGCAGAATCTCCTGATATGGGAGTAGCTTATGAAAAAGACCCTGCTATTCGTTCTCCTGAATATGTTTATCAAACTTTATCAGTAGAAGATAGAAATGCTGCAGAGAATGCATATAATCAAGCAATAGCAGATTCAATAGCAAGAGGAGATATACCATCTGAGGCTTATGCACAACAACAAGAAGAAGCTTACGAAAATTATTTAGCTGAACTTGAAGCTGCAAAAAAAGAAGAAGAAGAAAAAGAAGCTGAAGAAGCTGAAGAAGAAGAAGAAACTACAGAAGAATCACCACCTTTATATGTTGAACCCGGAATGTATTCAGGAGGTTTAGTTAATTTAACAGAGGGAATGAATGTTCCTAATATGCAACAGCCTATGCAACAGCCTATGCAACAGCCTATGCAAAATCCATTAGAACAAGAAGTTATACAAGCTGTATTAGGAAGTCATCCTAATCCTGATTCTGTAATACAAGCTTTTATACAACAATTTGGAATTGATGCTTTTTTACAATTAAGAGATAAAATATTAAAACAACAAGTTCCTAATGCACAAACTGAAGGAAAAATTGAAGGTGCAGGAGGGGGAATGGATGATTTAGTTATGGGTCAAATTGGTAATCAATCTGCAGTAGCAGTTTCTCCGGGTGAATATATAGTTCCTGCCGATGTAGTTTCAATGTTAGGGGATGGAGATAGTGATAACGGTTCCGATAAACTTGATGGTATGCTAGATAGAGTTAGAGTAGAAAAAACAGGAACTAACAAACAAGCTAAACCACTTGGTAATAAAAAAATAATGGCAGCTTAAATATGTTAAATGCAAATAGTTTTGATGAAGCAGATACTAATTATGTTGATATTAAAGAAGAATATCCAGATTATATTATTAGTTTAATACCTCTTAATTATATCTATACAGTTTGGGATGATGCTAAACCACATTTAGAAAAAGCAGTAAAACGTTCTAATGGACGTTGGACAATAGATTCTGTGCATCAAGCATTATTAAATGATCAACAACAGTTGTGGGTAACTTTAGATAAAGATAATAAGTTATTAGGAGTAGCTACAACTCAATTTGTAAGGTATCCCGCTAGTTTAATGTGTGCTATTCAATACATTGGCGGTGATGAATTTAAACACTGGGCTTGGTTGCTCTGCAAAAAACTGGAAGCTTGGGCTAAAGACTCAGGTTGTGACGGTATTGAAGGAACAGCTAGGTTTGGATTTTGGAAATGGTTAAGTAGGTCTAATTGGAAGAAAGCTTATACGGTATTTGAAAAGAGGTTTGACAATGAGTAAAGGCGGTAGCGGAAGTGGTGTTAATGAAACCACATCAACAGTAACACAATCTAATCTTCCTGAGTATGCAGAGCCATACATAACGAGATTAATGCAACGAGCAGAGACAGAATCTCTTGCTCCTTATACAACTTATGAAGGGCAAAGACTTGCTACTTTTACTCCTGAACAAGAGTTAGCTATGACAGGTAAAGCTGGTTTAGCTGTAGCAGGAGACCCTGCTCAATTTGGAATAGCATCAGATGTAACAGGAAACTTAGCACAAAATCAAATACAAGGTCCAGATGGACAATTGAGAACAGCAATTGGTTCTGGACAAAATTTAGCTTTACAAAGATTTAATCAACAAACTAGTGTTGATGCAAGCGGTGCTCCTGTATATGGAAATATAAATTCTTACATGAATCCATATCAACAACAAGTTATTGATATGGCTCAAAATGTAGCTAGAGAACAATCTCTTAGAGATTCAAATCTTATAGCACAGGATGCTGCTTTTTCTGGAGGTTTAGGTGGGTATCGTGAAGGAATAATGCAATCAGAAAGAGAAGGAAATTTAAATAAACAAATATCAGATATACAACTTGCAGGTTCAGCAGCAAATTATGAACAAGCACAATCTGCTTACAATACAGATAGAGCAGCAAGATTAGGTGCTATTGGAATAGATCAACAAACCAGACAACAACAGTTAGCAGCAGCCAATCAATTAGGTAATTTAGGATTTGCTGGACAAACTGCTGAAATACAAAGAATGGATCAATTAGGGCAAGCAGGAACTGCTAGACAAGCTATGCAACAACAACTTTATGATACAGGTTATCAAGAATTCCAAGATCAATTAGCTTATCCAAGACAGAACATAGCTTTTTATCAACAAGCATTGCGTGGAATGCCTATACAACCGGGTCAGCAAGTATCTACTTACGCACCTACTCCTTCTGCAGCATCATCAATGTTAGGAATGGGTCTTGGAGGTTTAGGTCTTTATCAAGCAATGGGAGGAATGGGAGCTTAAATATTGAACGTTCAATATTTAAATAGGACATAACATGAACATATTACAATTAGAAGACGACATAAAATCATTACCAGATAAAAATTTAATGAATGCAATGCAAACAGGAGATTATCCTCAGTATTTAGTATTGTCTGAATTAAAACGTAGAAAAGAAATGAGAGATGACTATAAAGGTCGTATGGCAGCTCAAGAGCCAGATAATACTGTTGCAGATAGAATTGTAAATGAAGCTAGTATGGACATGAGCAATCAAGGAATTGGTAACATAGTTTCTCCAGAAGTAAGAAATATGCAAGGAATGCCACAGAATACACCTCAAATGCCTATAGACAATCAAGGTATAGGACAAATGATGCCTAGTAGTATGCAAGGCATGAAAGACGGACGTACAGTTTATCCAAATGCAGGTCTTGCAGCATTAGCAGAAAAAGCTCCTGATGTAGTAAAAAGTATGGGATATAGTCAAGGAGGCATTGTACAGATGGCTCCGGGACAAACCGTTCCTTTTTCTGACCCAAGACTTACAGGTTATTTAAATATGTTTGAAGAAAGATTAAAAAGTAGTCCTGAAGAAGATGCTTATAGAGAACAAATAAATCAATATTTTAATCCATTAGAACAAGAAAAAAGAAGAAAACAACAACAAGCGTATCAACTTATGAAAGCTGGATTAGCAGTAAGCAGCTCAGCTACACCAGAACAATTAAATAAAAATCTTGCACCTGTTATAGATTCGGCAATGAAAAGTTCTGGCGATAGAAGTAAAGAAAGTTTATTGCAAGGAAAATTACAATCTGGTTTTGCTAAAGAAGATAGAGAAAGAATTAGAACTGCAACAGAATTAGCATCTAAAGCTATGTACACAGATACTTTAAGAATGCAGGGAGACAAACCTACTTCTGAACAATTTTGGGTAAATTCTGTAGTAAATTCTGATCCATCAAAATTTGGAATTCCAATAATAGAAGATGGAAAAACAACAGGTTATGAACCTAATGCAGCAGCTTTAGAACGAGCTGCTATATTGAAAAACTTTGGACAAGTTAATAGTGCTGAACAACGATTAATATCAGAGACTTATGATAAAGCAGAAAAAAGCTGGGAAGATTTTAGTAGAAAACTGAGGGTAAATATAGAAAACGATAATAAAAATAACAAATTAGGTAAAACTGATAGTGAAATTTTAGCAGAAGTAGAAGCAGCCAAATCTCAATATATGTTAAATCAAATACAAAAAGTAAAAGATACTTTAACAAGATACGGTAAAAAAGAAGGAGGACAAATTCCTATGCAAGATATTATGTATCCTAATTTTGAAAGTTATTCTGATTAATAATGTCTATTCAATATTTGCCTGACGGAAGGTTAATTAGCTTAAAAGACAATTTAAGTCAAAATGAAATTGAAAAAGAAATTGAATTGTATTTACAAAATTATCCTCTTGAAATACAAGAAGAAATTATAGAAACAGATAATCAACAAATACCTGTTCCTAATACTGTAAAACCAATATCTGAATATACTGTAAAAGATTATTTAGGACAAGTTGGATTTGGTTACTCTGGAGGAATAAATCTTGGAGGTAATACAATACCTGAATTTGAAGATGTTGATAAAGATATTAAAGAAGAATTGTTGTCTTATAAACAAGGAGATAAAGAAGAAGGGGCAAGTTTTGGAAAAATAGCTAAAAACAGTTTAGGTATTGTAGAAAATTTAGCAAATCCTCTTCAAGACTATGCCGATAAAGTTCTTGAATTAAATGAATATGAAAAAGAATTAAATAATTTATCTGTAAAACAAAATTTATCCAAAGAAGAACAAGATCGTTATAAAGAGTTAGAATTAAAAATTAATGGTTCTGGTAAATCAAAAGAAGAAATAAACCAAGAAGTAGCATCTAGTTTAGGAATGGGAGATATGCCTCCTTCTGCTGAAGCTTATTATGCTCGACAAAATCTTGAAGAACAATTAGGTTTAAAAGAACTAATTAGAATAGAAGTAGAAAGAAGAAAAAGACTTGAACAAAGACAAGAAGAAGCACCTGTAAGTAATGCTACTAAATATTTATTTGCATCTGCACAAGACGAAAGAGCAGGTGGTGCTTTAGGTAAGGCTTGGGATAGTTATTGGAATGACTTATCAAAAGAACAAAAATTTGATGCTTTAGGAGATGTTGTTGGTATGTCAGCAGCTCCTGCTGCTTTAATTCTTGGTGCAAACTTTGCATCTGCTCTTACACTTCAAAGAATGCCGTGGATGTATCAATTTTTAGGGGCAGGAGCAGCAACAGGAACTACTTCTGGATATATTACATACGGAACATCGTTTGACGAATATCTTGTACAATCAGGATTAGACTTAACTAATCCAGAATCTGTTTTAGAAGTTTTTCAAGACAAAGAACTTATAGAAGAAGCAAAAGATTATGCAATGAATAGAGGATTAGCAGTAGGTTCTTTTGATGCAATTTCAGGTGGTTTTGCAACAAGAATGTTAGCTCCTGCACAAATAAATAACAAACTACTTGCAAGTATTATTAGAAAACCAACAGGAACGGATTTAGGATATTTACGCAGAACAGGAATCAATATAGTTGCTCAAAGTCCTTTGCAAACTGGTTTACCAATGATAGGAGAAACTATTGCACAAGCCACAACTTTAAAAGACAATGAAAAATATTCTGGTTTTGATATATTTGCTGAAGGTTTAGGAGAAATTCCATTTATAGGAGCTGATGCAACATTAGGTGGAATTTTATCTAGTCAAATGGATTCAACTAGAACTAAAAAAGAAAGAAAACAAGCAGATTTAAAACAAGCAGAAAGAGAGTATATATCTGTTTCATCTGTTTCAAATGATTTTGGTTATGGAAAAATAACAGGAGAGTTTGTAAGTATAGATGAAGATACAGGAATAGAAACAACAGGTCTGCCTTACGGTAAAGATGTTTTTACAAATTATTATTCTAAAGAAGATTCTTTTAATATTTTTGCTAATACCGAAGAAGATATAGAAGCACCTAATCAGTTTGTTGCAAAATCTAACAATAGGGGTAAATTTAAAATAATAGATACCTATAATAATGTAATAGAAGACGACATAGATTCTCAAAATGAAGCAGAAGAAAAATCTGGAACATATAATGTTTACTCAGGTATTAGATATTCTAAATATTTAAAAGATAGTAATTTAGAAATACAAAATATTCCAGATTCAAATTTAACAAGTAGAATTTCTGAATTTATGCTTGATCCTTATGAATCTAAAATTGCTATAGAAGAAATAAAAAACGACACTTTTATTTTTAATCAACCTCAATTTAATAGAATTTTAAATGCTATTGGAGAAAACACAACTGAATTTAATGTTCTACATTTACAAAAAGTATTAAACGTTAAAGATTTTGATACGTTATTAAATCAAAAAGCTGAAGATTTATTGTTCAGAAAAACTAACACAATGCCTCCTGTTAGGATTAAGAAAAAAGATATAACTAATTTAAGTGAAGAATTAAATATAAATATAGATTTTCAATCTAATGGATTTAAATCTTTATCTTTAAAATTAGTTGGTCAATCTGATTACAACAAAATGAATAATGCTCAAAAACGTTATTTATATTCTTTTTTAAAGACTTTACCTGTTAACGAAACTGATAATAAAAATTTTCCTGATATGTCTCGAAGAGACTATTCTGTTAAACAAAAAGAACAAGTTATTGATTCATTAATTAAAAATCCAAAAAAAACCAATTTAAACGATATTTCTTTATCTTTAGGTTTAGACCCTACTGTAATAGAAAACAAAAGATTAGCTTCCCGTGTAAGGGAAGATTTAGTAATTTCTGGAGTTATTAACAAAACAGGAAGTAAATATAAATTTAACCCTCAAGGCAGTTGGATTTTATCTAGACAAAATCAAATAGATTTAAATAACGATCCTACACTTCAAGAAGATTTAAATAAAACATTAAGATTTCAAGAATTTTTTGAAAATAAATTAAAAGAATTAAATTTACCAGATATTATAACTAAATTAAAACAAGGAATTATTTCTGTAAATGGTCAGAAAGATCAAGAAGCACTTGGAGTTTTTAATCCTTCATTAAAAGAAATAATATTAAGTGTAGCGAGTGCTAGAGAAAACGCATTAGCTAAAAATAATAAAGCTACTGAACAAGATATTTTAAATGAATTAACTGTAACATTTGGTCACGAAACAGTACATGCTACTAAATTATTAGATTTGTTTTCTGCTCAAGAATGGCAAAATTTAACAAACGCAACAGCTTCTACTCTTGTACCAAGAAAAACCGTAGAAGAAGTTACTGGTTCTAAACAAGCATATAGTCAATACATACAAAATTTAGGAAGAAAACCTACATACTTTGATTTGCAAAGAGATGCTTATAAAAATCAAGAATACGACTCGGCAGAAGAAGCTCAAGAAACTGTAGTTGAAGAAGCTGTAGCTCTTCTTTTAGAAGATTGGTTTAAAAATCAAATAAAGTTAAATGGACAATCAAAAGGTATAGCAAACAAGACTAAAGATTTTTTTAAAGCTATAAATAATGGTTTAGAATATTCAGGATTTCAAACTTATGAAAATATTTTTAATAAATTATTATCAGGAAAAATAGGTAAAAGAGAAAGGGTTAATCAATATTCAAAACCTATTCCTGTCACAGTTAGAGATGAATTTGGAAATGTTTTATCTACTTATGAACAACAACCAAAAGTTTTAAGATCATCAGGAATAAATCGTTATAGAAATCTTTCAGGAGCTGTTGGAATAGATTTAGATAATGATGAATTAATACCTTCTTCGATGGATGAAGAGATTCCTATAATAGAACGTCCTTTGCAAGATTCACCAAATCTAAGATTTAGTTTAAATAATATTCAACAAAGACCTACAAGTTTAGTAATTGAATTTATGCGTAATGCTAGAGAAGCAACTTATGGCAATGATTTTTCTACAATACCTGCTGCTATATTAGAGAAAACAATGTCTAGTGATATTAATACCATTAGAAGATTTGGAAGAAAATTAAACTCTCAAGAATTTCAAGACGCACAAGCTCAATTATATTGGTATACGCAAGAAAATTTAAAACAATTAGGTTATAAAAATGGAAATGATATTGCTACATTATATTTAGTAGGTAACGCAAGTAAATACAATGTTCTAACAACAAGCCAAGTAGAAGCAGAATCGTTTGCAAATGGTTTAACTCAAAGTCCTTATTCAATAAAAGGCGATGCAAAAAAAATAACAGAATATAAAGTTAGAAGATCAGATATTATTTTAACAACTGATATTATGTTTGCAAAAAATCCTCCTGCTTGGGCTGATAAAAACAATTTTTATATTACAAAACCTCAAGCATTAAGAGGTGGCGGTAAAAATATTAGTTATCAAGAAGTTAAACCTATTAGAAAATTAAAAACAGGATTTAATAATGGTTATAGTAAATCTAAATTCAGTCTTAATAAAAGAAATCAAATATCTTCAATGGAATTTATGCGTTCCAAAGGAACAAGAGGTAAACAGGTATCAGAAAATTTACGAACATACAGCAAACCTACTGAAAGAGTAGGACAAGCCACACTTGAAGAAAAAAAATTAGCTAAAAGATTTAAACTAATTCCAAAAGAAAACGAAAGACTTATTTACGCTGCCAAAACATTCGAACCTAAAATAATTAAAGAAGTAGGAGATTTTAAAATAGTTAAAGATGATTATTTAGAAGGTAATTTAAATGTAGGAAAAATATTAGATGTAGATGTTGAATTGTTTCGTGATCCGGGTGGATTTGAAGGTGAAAATTATTCAATGGTAATAACAGATTCAAGAGCTATAGGAGATGGAAATGTAGGTTTGTATGCTAATAATTTAAAACAAGCTAAATTAGAAGCAGTATGGGAAATAGAAAAATTTGTAAAAGAATCTGTTTTAACAGACATAAGCGGAACAAGGTTATATCAAGTAGCAAACAACACAAAACTGTATCATTTTGAAGATAGTCCTAATGTTTTAAACTACTTAGAAGATAAATCGAGTTACGGTTTAGATGAAATTGAATTTAAAGAAGGTAAAGAAGCTTTATTAAAGGCTATTAATTCTATTGATTATCAATATGATTTATTAAATCACTATGCTGTTACGGAAGGTTTACGAAGAATGTTTGCAATAGAAGAAACTGCACCTAGTTTTAAAGAAAAATTAGGTGAAAATTGGGTAACTAAAAAAGAATATTTTCTTAATAGAGAATATATAAATAATGGAAAAACTTTTAAAGGATATACAAAGTTACTTAATCTTGTTCAAGTTAAAGCTGAAAGTTACTCTCCTAATGAAGTAAAAAATAATAGAAATGCTTTTATAGTTTTAGGTGCTCCTGCTTCTGGTAAATCATTCTTTTCTAAAGAAATAGCTAAAGAAAACAATTTAGCAATTTTAGACAGTGACGATATAAAAGCATTTATACCTGAATATGCAGGTGGTGTAGGAGCTAATGCAGTTCATCAAGAAGCTAAAGTTATAAATCAAAGTGTTTATGAAAATTTTCTTAGTGAAGGTAAAGATATGCTTTTACCTAGAGTTGGTGGAAAAGAAAATTTTAATCAAATAAAAAACACCATAAAACAATTAAAAAATAATGATTACAATGTTAATCTTGTATTAGTAGATGTAGATACATCTAACAGTTTGCAAAGAATGTTAACTCGTTTTGCAGAAACAGGAAGATTATTACCTCCTAGTTATTTAGAGTCAATTGGAAATACTCCAATAGATACTTATAATAGATTACAATATGAAGCAGATCAACACGCATGGATAGATAACAATGGCAAACCAAATCAAGAAATCATTAGGCAAAACACGGGAATATTACCCCCTTCTATCGGACGAGAACGAACAAATATCAGACAAAGAATCTCTGAGGGTAGCGAGGCTATTAACGACCAAATTATCGCAGAACAAACAACCCAAGAATACATAAGAGATTTAGATATTGCGATAGAGGGTGTTAAAACACTCAATGATGAGTCAGAAAAAAATAATTTAGTTCCTAAATACAATTTAAATGCTTCACAAGATGCACTTAAAGTAGCTTTTGAAACCGCAGCTAATAAATCTACAAGAACAGAATTATCTCCAGAAATCAAAAATAAATATTCATTAAAGAAAGGAAAGCCTCTTAATCCTAATGCAGAAAGTTTAATCGAACATTATCAAACAGTAGACAATACACCAGACAAAACTTTCGGTGAAATTTTATTAGCTACGGCTGATGCAACAAGGGAATTATCTAAAGACATCAGAAGTGGATTGGTAGATCAATACAGTATTTTTAATAAAATAGAAAAAGAAGCAGCAAAAGTACAAGGAATTTCAGAACAAAAAATATTAGCAAACACAAGTGCTTATGCTTCTATGTTGTTGTCAGACAGATCAGGAGAAATATGGAAAGGTTCTTTTTTTGAAGGCTTTCCTGTTTACGATGAAAAAGGTTATGTAAGGGTAGAGGTTATTTCTCCTAAAGACAATAAACCAGTTGTTCCTCCTATGAAATTTTTAGAACCTCTTATGGTAAATTCACAATTACTTGGTTTATTTACATCAGTAAGAAATGTAGAAAGAGAAATAAATTTTGATCAACAAGGAAGAAAAGTTAAAACTACTAAAAAACAAATTGCAGAAGCAAAACAAGCTTTAAAAGATTATCCAATTTTAAATAAAGTATCAGAAGAATATAATCGTTGGAATGAACACCTTGTTGATTTTTTAGTAGCAACACAAGTATTAGATGAAGCCACAGCTAAAATATGGCTTCAAAATTCTGATTACATACCTTTTTATAGGTCTTTAAGTGTTGATGAAAAAGGTCAGCAAGTAAAAACTGTAGGACCACAAGTATTAAAAGGTTTTTCTATGTCAAAAAATCTTTTTGTAGAAGCAAAAGGAAGCGAGACAAAAAAAACTACCGATGCCATAACAGGTATAGCTCAAAATTTAAGAGCAGCAATAGAATCTGGAATGAAAAATGTCGCAGCAAATCGTTCTGTTAGAGATTTGGTTAGTTTAGGTTATGCCCAACAAGTAGGAAATAACGTAAAAGGTAAAGAAGTAATTACTATAAGAGTTCAAGGAAAAAATAAAAGTTTTAATGTTAGTGATAAGGCAACTTACGAAGCGTATTTAGGATTTCAAGACGGATTTAATCCCTATACAGGTGGTTATACTATGCAAGCTGCAATAGGAGCTAAACTATTATTTAGTGAAGTTATTACTAGAGCACCTAAATTTTGGGCAATGCAACTTTCCAGAGACTCTATTTCTGCTTGGGCATTATTAGGCATAGATGAATATACACCTTTTTTTACTTCATTAAATAATGCTGCAAAAATAACAGCAGGTATGATAACGGGTCGAGTTCCAGAAGGTTTTACTAAAATGCAAAGAGCTGGAGTTGTAACTAGATATGATCAAGGTATATTACAAACACAAGAAGATGCCAATATAATATTAAAAAGAGCTAAAAGAAATGCTATTAAAAGAAGTAAAAATTTAACCCCAGAAAAAGTAGTTAGTCAACTTTGGGATAATAGTTTTATGCTTGCTTGGAACGCTACAGGACAAGGAACTCTTATAACTGATGCTGCTACAAGATTAGCTGTTTATGAAAGTATTTTAAAACAAACAGGCAATGAAGCAGAAGCAGTTTTTCAATCAATGGAAGTTATGAACTTTACTAGAAGAGGTAATAACCCAATGATTCAAATAACGACTTCTTTAATTCCTTTTTCAAATCCTACAATGCAAGGTCTTGATCTTTTTATAAGAGCAATAACAGGAAAATACGGTCAGACAAATTTAAAGAAAAAAGAAAGATTAAGAAAATTGTCTTTACGTCTAGGAAGTATCATGGCAACAACTCCTCTTTATTACTTAGCAGTAAAAGATACGGAAGAATATAAAACAACTCCTCCAGAAATTAGAGCAAAAAATTATATATTTCCTACTAAAGAATGGTTTGGTCTTGATTATACAGTAAGATTTCCTAGTGCTTTTGAAGTTGGTTTTGCAACAAAAGAAATACCAGAAGCTTTACTAAGATATTTTGACAGTACAGATTCAGGCAAAATTGCAATAAAAAATATTCTTTCAAGTGCAGAAGACACTATTTTAGGTCCAATAAATCCTTTAAAAATTACTGCTTTAGCTCCAATAGCAGAAAATTATTTTAACAGAGACTCTTTTACTAAAGGACCAATAGTTCCAGAGCGTATGAGAGCAGGAGAATTAGATTATCTTAAAGACAGACCTTCTACTCCTTCAATTTATAAAGCTATAGGAAAATTAACAAACACATCTCCTTTAATGATAAGAAATTTATCTGAAGGTTATTTTGCTTATCTAGGAACATATGCAGCTACATTGTATGATACTGCTAAAGATATTGGACCTTCAACGGGTTGGGAAAAATCTTTGTTTACACAAGGTTTTGTTTTACCACCAGAACAAAAAGGATATGTAAAACACTTTTACGACATGAAAAAAATATTAGATGATTACTTTGCTGATGCACAGAGGGTTATGGACAAAGAAGAATTCCTTCTTAACAATCCTTACGATGATAAGTATGACGATGATTTTACAATTCAAATGAAAACATTACAAAAAGAACTTAATTTAAGGGGAGAATTAATTAAGGCTTACAACGAAGACAAAGAAGCAATATATTCATCAAATGTTTATGATGCAGATGAAAAGCGAGACAAAATAGAAACTATAGATAGAATAATAAATAAAGAATTAAAAGGTATTGATCAAGAAAGATTCAATCTTGAAAAACAACTAAGAGAAAGATAATAAGTATTGAACGCTCAATACTTAACGACCTTGCCCCCTATACAGTTTTAAAGACCGTTTTTTAGATTTGTTCATTGTTGATCTGCTTATATTTCCTCTTCCTATAGAAGTTTTCTTAGGACTCTTAGTTTCTCTTAAAAATAATCCGGTTGTTTGTTTCATGTGCACATAATAACTTTAGTTTTATCTATGTTTCAAGCTATATATCTACAACTAAAAATAAAAATCTAAGTTAGCCCTCTATCTTTTTTTAATGCTTTGTTGTTAAATCAACGTATAAACCAATATATCCGTAACAAATAGCTTGCTGCCGGTCAGCCGGGCTAAAATTACAGGTTGTGGTAATGTAGCAATAGGTAAATAACCTATTGAGTAGGTAATGTTTCATGTGAAACATCTTTTTTTTGTTTAGACTTCTCTAGTCCAACGGGTAGGCTAACTGTTGTTGAATCTTTGCTCGGCTCTAAGACGGTTTTCTTCTTCTTTTTGTTGAATAATCCCATGTTGTTCTCCTCTCTCATGTTTTAAAGGCTTGGTTCTAAAAAATTTTTTGTAATCTGGATATGTG
>Ga0209337_1001401_pt1 | contig 18288 bp, 16 predicted proteins | sample LinPmetageLP53_FD_184044 | JGI IMG/M metagenome (GOLD analysis project Ga0209337, IMG submission 184044) | Marine viral communities from the Pacific Ocean - LP-53 (SPAdes) (version 2) | ecosystem: Environmental > Aquatic > Marine > Oceanic | place: Pacific Ocean | collected 2010-02-08 | reverse complement strand
CTAATACTTCATATAACAACTCTAACACCTCATTAGATAGTTTACTATTTTCCGCAAAACCTTGAAGTGTTAACTTAAATCCTTTATAACCAGACCCTGATTGTACTAGTGCTCTTTTAAATGCAGTTGAAGCTTTGGTACCAGCCTTAGTCATAAATTTCCTAAAGAGTCTAACTATAGCAGCTTGTTCCATTAATAATGGTTTATTGGATTTAACCCCCATTATTTCTTTAATCCTTTTTATTTCACTTAATATATTCATTACCTTTATTTTTTAAATTTCATAGAACATTGTCCAAATTTCTTCCATTTTTTCCATATCACCTTTGTCCCCTGAGGTATGTAGTTCCTTAAACCTATAACAATCCTTAAGTTCATTAGGGAAATTAGCTACCAACTCTGGAACAGCACTCATTTCATAGAACACCACACTACCCTCATCCAGGGATTCGGGACGCCACCCGTTGGACCATTCTGACCATATCTCGTCATCTGTAGGGTCCCATTCATACTTTTCACCAAACTCCCCATTGAATGCAGAAACTATGTCTTCCCATTTGTAAGTACTCCTATTACAATCATATGGTGTTGTTGTTATAGCTCCTCTAATACTTCCTCGGTCTTCTAATACCCCATTCCAAAATGATAGTAATACCTTTGGTGAATTGGCAAACCAGTCGGCTGTTGATTTAAACCCAAAAAAATCTAAGATTGAAGCGGTTGTTGCTGGGTCATACAAGGACATCTCAGTAATTACCATTACAAATAGGACTACTACCGGTCTCAATACTTTTAGGAATTTATCTATTAACCAAGTAATTGGTTTTACTAACCACTGGAAGAACCATGAATCTTTAGCCCACGACCTAAAGTTTTTTAGTCCAGCTATTGCTTTATCTATCCATCCCGGTAATTTTTTAATATGTTTAAGAGCTCCGGATTTTACTATAGCTTTTTGAAGTAGTGTGAGTGTTTCACTTCCCAAATATTTTACCATTGTACTCACTTTTACAGTGCCTTTCTTTGCCACTTCTTTAAACATTGCTGACATACTTTTTGTAAAAGGTTTAAAGACGGTTTTCATGATTACGTTTCCTACAGGGAATATTGTAAACGAAGCTGTTAACCCAGCCAGGAAATAGTCAGGTTCTTCACCTTCCACACACCCAACAGTATAACAATACGCATTACCTAACTCTGTCATAATAGCAAGTAATTCTAGAACTATACCTAAACCATAAAATGATACCGTTAATGCTCCAGCGACATAAAGAATAATAGCTACAACATCTAGTACCATATGATAATCCCACCAACTATCTTTCGATGTAGATGCCCCATTTTCATATTGTACAGGCCAATTAGCTTTTACATACGCATCAATCCTTTTTTGTTCCTCAAATAACTTATTAATGACCTTTTTATTTGTCTCCATTGATTGGTTTGGGTCTAGGAAAATTTCTCCGTCTGCATCAATATATGCTTGTTCTGGAATTATCTTACTCTTAACTCCCCCACGTAACTTATTTAAATACTCTTGAGGTTTATCACCACCAAAGTATACTATTTCCTTATACGTTTCCAGAATTAAGTCGGTCAATTCTTGTTTATTTAATTTTAATGTTTGTGTACTCATATATTATTTATTTACCATAATGTATTTGATTTCCCTCTTGATGGTTGGTACGAGTCTGACCATTTACTGTTAGCTACTTGATTGGCGATTCCTCTTGTGATTCCTGAGTCCCATACACCCATACTAGCAGTTCCAGCACCACCACCATCATCTGATTCACCGGTACCACCACCATCTTCTTGTTCTCCAAGTTCATAACCCAACTCTGTATCATACTCATCTGATGGGTCTATATAACTGTCTCTTGGGCCATCGCTATCAAAGTTATAACCTTTTTTTATTTTAGAATAATTACTTTCTGGGTCAGTAAACCCCTCACCATCTAATTCCGGTTGTGACCCTAGAGCTCCTTTGCTTTGGAAGTTATAGGAGTTATCGTCTTCTGAGTCGTCAGCGTATCCACCCTGTAATCCGGACATTATTTCTTCCCCTAAATCTATAGTAACAATCTCTTCCTCTTTATCATCGTTATGTTCATTATAGTCAAATGAATTGGTTACACTGTCGATACTGGATGACATTTGTGCAATTTTAGATTCCACCCAATCCTCCAATTCCTCATCATTACCTAGTCGGTCATGAACACTTTGTGCTTTTTTAGATATATTATAAAGTTGTTGTTTTGCCATATAAGAACTATCATGGTCTTTTTCTACCATATCCACACCCATATCATCGCATTCTTTAATGGTTTGTGTTTCTGATACACCCAACATTAATTCTTTAACACGTATAATTTCTTCTTGTATTGTAGGCATAGTATATTATTATTTATATATAAATATAGTAAAGGTGTTGTAATTGCCTACTTTATTTACAATATTGTATCTGCGTTCCGATTGATATAGATTTCCAACCCCTCTTTTAGTTCAGATTGATTAATTTTTCTTTGTATTTTTGTGTATTCACCATCCTCGTCTCCCACATCATACCAATCCACATCTTCAAATAAATCACAAACCTCCTGTAACTCTTCGAATAAAATTTCAAGGGTTACTACATCTGACCCACTTTCGGTTATAGTAAATTCTACTTCTACCGTCTCTCTTTCATCATTTATAAAAAATGAATTTATTTCTTCTAGCATCATAATATTAAATCTTTTGTAATTTAAATACCATGAAATATAGAAAAAGTATTAGAGTCTTCTAGATTTTAACCAAAAAATCTCTCTACCAGCTCTAGTTTCTAAGGCTCTTAATTTCTGTTGTGATTTCCTTAGTGCCACACCTTCACTATTCGATAGGTCTTTATTTAAATAATCAATATACTCTAATATGTCCGCATTTAATTCCTCCATATACTGAACTCTATCTTGTAATTGGATAATTTGTTCTGATTGTAGACCTAGTATTTCTTCTGGTGATAGTATTTGTTCTAATTCATTTTCAATATCACTTAAATCCACCTCCGATGGTTCGTCTGCATCACCAGTACTAACAAGTATTTCATCATCTAATTCTTGTTCCAAAATATTTTTTATTAGTTTATTTAATGTCTCTTCAGTTAATTTAATTTTCTTTGCCATAATTTATTGTTTTTATATAAATATACGTGACTATTTATTCGGTCAACCTATTTATTTTTGTATCTTTGTAATATGAAAGAAAAATTAAAAACACATAAACTGGTGGGGGTTTCTATTAGTGACCAAAACAAGTCAGTCGCTATGGGTAAACTAAAACAAAAAGGTTTAGCTGAGGATGCTTACTGGAGTATGGGAAAATCATATTACTGGGTAAAACGAGGAAATAAAATATAAATTAAAACTACTATGGGACATTACGAAGATTTGTGGTATGAAATTACCGAAGACATTAACCAAAAAGGCTTAAAGAAAGAATTTGATACTCAATTAAAAAAAATGAATCATCAAGATAAACATCAATACAAAGATTCAAGAGCTAGATGGACCTACGCTCACACTAAAGTCCTTAAATTATCAAAAAAAATAAAGGCAATAAAAAAGCCCTGAATTAACAAGGCTTTTTTATTCACATATTTCCTAATTACTTAGAACTTGTATGATAATCCAAGATTGAAAGTTCCTTCTCTGTCTCCAGATTCGTCTTCTTTTAATCCCATACTATAGTTCGGTTCAACATTAAGACCTTTCCAAACATTGAAAGAATAACCAAGTCCAACTGTTAAGTTGTCCGTCATTTCTTCTTGTGGTGCTTGTAAGGAAACATACAAATCATTTTTCATGTTGTATCTTGCCCATAAGTCATAAATAGTTTCCCCATCTACATCTTCACCATTTTGCATCAAACCCAAAGTCCATGTATCGTTAACTGCGTAACCAAAACCAATGTTTTGTGTTAACATGTCCATAGTTTCTTCTTGGTCACCATCATAAGTTGATACTACCATGAAGTTTTGAGCTGAAGCAAATAATGTTGCAAATGCTATAGCGGATGTTAAAATTAATTTTTTCATTATATTATATTTTTTTAACTTTTATACTTTCGAGTTATTATTTGCGAGATGTTAGAAAGTCTTCATCTCTTTTTTTTACTTATTACTTTTTAGTAAAAAATGACGCTATCAACACTAATACTACAAGTCCCACAAATCCGCCTTGACCGATTGAAGTGATAAGTGAAGTAAGGTTAGCTACCACATCCATGTTAAAAATAGCACCACCAGTTAATACGAACCATAAGATTGATAATGGGATTAATGCCATCATAATTGACATTAGACCACCAAAAAATCCTGTTACATATTTGATTACTGAATCCATAATTGTTTTGTTTTTTTATCAGTTTATATCTTTTTAGTCCCGGAACTTAAAAGATGACTACCTTACTTTGGATACCCATTTTAAGATTGTCTTGTTAATATGTACCGCTAAATAACAAAAAGTCAACCTTTTTTTAAAAAGTTGGGTTTTGGAGTTAAAATATGGTAAAAATTTAGCTGTTTGGTTGTGGTCTTACGATGAATCTGTATTGATTTATCTTTAAATTTATGTTATTTTTTAAAAAAAAGCTATGGGATTAAAGAAAATTAAGTTAGATAATAAGGAATATAACTTATCAATTTTAGATTTATTGCGGTTATTGGACCCGTCTAAAACTGGTAAATTTATGACAATTCTACTAAACGAATTAAAATTTTACAACAAATCAGTACCTCTTGGACATAGAGATATTACAAGATTAAGCAACCAAATAGAAACTTCAAATGTTGTACATGAAGAATTGTTGGGGGTACTGATAGAGTGTTTAGGTGGTACTGATATTATTAATGATTTAGAGAAGTTCGAAGTTTTGTGTGATGAAGGTTTGGTTGCTGTTACTGATATACAAGAATATAAGTCTCTTGGTGAGTTGTCTTTGGCTGTTATAGATGCTGAAGAAAAAAGAAAAGATAAAGATTCGTCACCACAAAAAGAGATAGTCTTTGACCACCCGGATTACCTATTATTAAAACCCTTAAATGAGTTCGCGTCTAAAAAATATGGAGCATCCACTAAGTGGTGTACTTCTAGTAGGGACCCTAAAACCTTTTACCAATATTCAGAAAATGGGGTGTTAATTTACATACTACCTAAAAACGATAACACTAAATGGGCTGTATATTATGATATGCATGTTAATGAATTGTCATGGTGGAACACAAAAGATATTTTAACTGATGGTTACTTAGTTGACTTACCAGAAAAATTAAAGAAAGATGTCTTAAAATATATTTTAAACGAGACTAAACCTAATAGTCATTATTTTAACGAAAAAACCCATTTAGCTTCTAAGCAATCCTTAAGTGACGTTGTTGAGGAGTACCTTGACATTGACGGTGATAATATAGACCTACTCTGTGAACCTAACATACCATCAACACTAAATGTTGTGTGGCCTCCAGGTATTAACCCAAATGATATGAGGTATGAAACTACAACAACCAATTCATCAGAAAAAGTAGATTCTATGGTTAGAAAAACCTTAGAATACCATTACACTATTGATGCTTTAAATAAGGGTGGTGAGGAAATGGATTAATTACCCATATAGTATTTCATCTTATCTTCATATAAGTTTGCGGCTCTAACACCTTGTAGTGTTTCTTGTATTTCTCCGTTTTTAAAAATTTTCACACTAGGAATTCCTCTAATACCGTACCTACTAGCTAACTCTTTCTGTAAATCCACATTAACCTTTACTATGTTATTCGGGTATATACCTGTTAATTTTTTAATTATCGGAGTTAGCATTCTACATGGTCCACACCATGGTGCCCAGAAATCTACGAGTACTACCTCGTTTTCTTTTATTATTGTGTCAAATTCTTGTACTGTTGTAATATCCATAAGTAATGTTTTTTTAAGTGTAATAAATAATAACTATATAATAAATAGATTTTAGTTTGTTTAAATCCTTTTATTTTATTATCTTTGTAGTATGAAAAAAGTATACACCCTGTAACAACAAAGGTAAATTTTACGTATACATTAATACCACAACTATTTAACCAAATAAATAAATAAAATTAAATGAAAAAAATATTACTACTCTTTCTATCTTTAGTGTTTTTGACGTCATACGGTCAAGAGCACTATCCTATGTATTCGGATATATGGTCTGTAGATTGTAATGGTTCCCATATGACACTAACTAAAGATGGTAAGGGGTTTCCGTTGATGGGTTTTAGTATTGTAGATTATATAGATTCAGAAAAAATTAAGTCTTATTTTTTACAGTCCCTAAATGAATTTAGAAAAGATTATGGAGAGGGTCCAGTTAAAGAATCTGAGTACCTTAATAAATTAGCACAAAATTATTGTAAAACTTTATCGACAGGGCCATTTAAACACGATGATTTATCTAAACACGGTATACAACAAACTGAGAATATTTCACTTACACGATTTAATATGTTTTCACATTTAAACAAAGATTATGGAGATTTAAATAAGGTGGTGGCTGATGCTTACTTTGATGTGTTTGTGCACTCCTCCCCACATATGAGTTTATTATTAAGTGATAATAAGTGGTTTGGTTTTGGGTTTGTAGTTATTGATAATCGTTTTTACACTGTGATAAGAGCTTCGTCTGATTCTAGTGTGAAATAAAAAAGGAGACTAATGTCTCCTTTTTATGTTTTAATTTCCAAATCCTAAACAGGATGTCGCTCCTTTCACGAATCTCCTTAACCCCGCAAATGGTCTCCATCTAATTGCTGGCCAAGTCCAACTAATTGGGAATCCATCACCTTCTTTACCTGGAACCTTCATAGTTACTATTAATCTATCTGTAGCAATGATTTCATCCGGTTCATCTGGTTCATACTCATCTTTTCCTTCTTTTTGTGTGTTTACTATAACCAATATTCCCATCGAACATGTTTTCGCTTTTTCATATTTTTTAAAAATCGCGTCAACCTCAGCTCCACCCCCTGTAGTCGGTTCCAATGGATTTTTAGCTAAACTAACTTTCCAAGGTTTTATATATTTTCCATATGTTGAATCCCATTTTGGTCCACTCCACCCTTCACCACTCGTTCCATCAGTGTTTAAGGAAAATTCTGTTTCCTTACCTTTTTCGTATGGTCCAACCCCACAGTTAATCTCTTTTAGTTTTGTCAACACATATTTTTGAGCCGCCTGTGCTCTTGCTAACGATAATTCCGCGAAACTCATCGCGGTAGGAAGTGTGGTCTTACCACATGTCTTACCATTAGGTACATTGGAACATGAACTAGCTATTTCTAAAGCTTGTAACCAAAACTTTGGTTTCCCTTCCATCGGTTGGTACCCTTCTCCACCTTTTACTATCTCTGCTATTAATAAATCAACTTGTTCAACAAACTTAGGGGTAATCTCATAACAGTTATCTACAAAATATTGTTCGTCTGGGTCTGCATTTACTGGAAATTGGTATGGGACTACTGGGTATATCTTTTTCTTACCTTTCTTACCTTTCTTTATCTCCTCATGAGGTTTATCCCCAACAGTAACATATATTTTACCACGTTTTTTCTTTAGCCTAAGAAACTCTTCTAAAACAGTAATCATAAATTGTTTATATTTACCATCTTCGAGTTCCCAATGAGATTCCCAAATTTGTTTTCCCCTCTTATTTTTAATTTTTCTAAGAATTTTTTTGTTGTTTTTCTTATAAAACTCATCCCACTCTTCTTTAGGTATATCTGTAGTGTACTCTTCCATTGAAGATAACTTGCTTTTTTCACCATCTCTAGATTTTCTAGTGGTAACCCACCAATCCACATCTTTATTAGAATCCCAAATTTCGATACCGGTACCAAACCTTAATAATTTCTTTAAAAAACAACTCGCTGCTCCCAAAGGGCTAAAATGTTTATAACATTTTCCTCTTTTACGATTAACTACACGACTCATACTATCTCTACTATAAGCGAGTTCTGATGATAGTTGTTCTTCTAACTTTTCCTCACTTTTTTTTTCTACTTTAACTTCTTCCACACCCAATAACTCGTCCATTTTTTTACTAGCAGCATTAATAGTTTCTTTAGCCGCACCAGATTGTTTTAATCCCTTAAGGATAGTAATTTTAAGTTTTTCTCTTTCGTCTTTTGGTGTACTTTTAAACATCATTACTAACTCACCGAATAGGTCCTCCGCTTGGTTTTGTTTTTCCTGTTCGGTTATTAGTTTACCTAGCCCCATTATTTCACGATTCCTATTAAGTTCTACTAAAAGTTGTTTTTTCATTTCCTATTATTTTTTATTTAATTCCATCTTACTATGACAGATTTGTCTTCTAAGTCTATTTGTACGTTTGTGGGTAATATAGTGTGGTACCTCATTTCGTCATCTTGTTCATCTTCATAATACCAATTACCTGGTTTATCACTTTTAAAACCACCCATATCATCTATGTTTAACTCAATCTCTTCTTCTACCTCAACTTTAGTATAGTCCTCATCATAAATCTCAATACCCGCTTTTATCACCACACTAGTAGTGTAAATACTTATGTCTTTAATACCCCAACTTCTAACGTCTAAATCAAACCTCCAATTTACAACACAATCCGTATATGATATGTCAATGTCTCGACCTTCATATTGTGGAAAATATCTTTGTATACCTAAAAAATCTAAATCATCCACTTCTGTACTAAATGAATTTGGGTCGTCTGAGAATTGTTCATTAATAACATTTTCGGTTATGTTAACCAACTGACTTTCTTTTACAATTATTTTTTTCATAAGTTAAATAGCTTTCTTAGCAAGCTAGCTTGCATAATAATAAATATACATATTATACTATAAATATTAATATATTTTATTATAATTAGTGTATGAAAAATTTAATCCTCTGTTTGGTGATTTTTGTGCTAGCTCAGACTATGGTATGGTTACAATTAAATGGACAATTTGTTTGGGAATCTTTTCGTAAATATGAATGGGTGTTAATTCTTTTCGGGCTACCAATTAGTTGGTTGTTTTTAGAAGCTACCCGACATGGTGTAGCTGCTTTTGATGGGTTACTTTGGCCCCAAAGATTTCTTGCTTTCGCTTGTGGAATTATTATTTTTAGTTTATTTACTTGGTTATTTAAAGGTGAAGGTATTAACACAAAAACAATGATTTCTCTTGGTTTAGCTAGTTGTTTGGTTTTAATACAAATTTTCTGGAAATAAACTGTACCTACAGTAGTATTTATATAATATGCAAACGACATTTAAAGACATATTATTAGAAGGTAGTTATAAAGGTAATATGATTACTGGAGATTTACCTAAAAAACTAGATAACACACTCTTTACACTGATTCATGTTCTTGGTGGGTTCAATACCACTGACGTTATTAACTTTGCAACTAATGCAAACCATAGGGAAAAGAAACTACTAAGTAAGTTGGTGGACGACTTACGTCTATATGATAATGTGGGAACTCGTGGTTTTGATAAGGAAAGTATTAGGAACTCTTCTAGGTATCGTGCTTTAACTATATTTCTAAAGACAATTGCTGACACAGGTGGTGCTAATTCTTTAATGGAACAACTATCATCTACCGACCCTTATTTCGATAATTATGTTAAACCCGAATATAAAAAACTTATTTTTAAACAATGGGATAAATTAGGTGAAGCTGATTATAGTGTTTTAAAATACTTTGACATTATTGGTGAGGATGAAGCTTTTGATAATCTAGCTGATGTGGTATTCCCTATGTTGGTAATAGAATGGGTAGGTGGTGTAGAAAATACTGATTTTGCACAAGCTCCTTGGATGGAAACTAGTGAGATGGGTTTTAATGAATTAAGATTTAAAGTTGAGCCTGTAGGTTTTGATTATTTATATGATGAGTCTGATAACTTTGGTGAACGGGGTTACTCTTGTTGGGATATTAGAGTTCTTATAGATAAGGATGGTGATATTATAGCACCGGGAGATTTTGTGGATTATGACAATCTTCCAGATGAAGAACCATTTATACAATCTTTATTCCCAGAAAGTTCAAGAAATAAGTTAAGTTCCCATAGAAACTATACAGAAGACCAACAGGACCTTATAGAATCGTTATGGGACCAATATGAAAGTTATAGGAATTTGGCTAGCTCGTTCTGTAGGGTTGAGGTTGTTTTAGTTTAACGACCTACCTTAGCAAACATACCTTCGAATATTTGTTCAATAGCACCAATTACAGCATACTGGTCGTCACCCCACTTAGATTTATGTTTATCAATAATCTTATCGACTACAAACCTTAAATCCTTTTCTAGTGAGTTCCATTTATCGTCATCGTTTGGTTGCCAATAATTTTCTTTCAACTGATTATTAACAATTCGTTTTAACTGTTTTTCTGATATAATTATTTTTGTTGCCATCTTTTATAAGGTCTAATATAATAATGTTTAAAAAAGGTATCAATCTTTTCCCAACCCAACTTTTTTCTTAATCTATTCTCCCATATTGTTAAAGGACAAACCAGTACTGGGGAAAATATTAAATGTACAATCCACGTATTAAGTGGTAACCACACCCAGAATGGTTCCTTTATCATTAATAAAGGAGCTGAAACCAAAAACCCTAAAATACCTAAATGGTGAAATAATACTAAAAAGTATAAAAAAATCTTTGTCACTAGACTAGTACTTTGTCTTGCTTTTTCTTTTTCATTTCAGATAAGGACCTAACCTTCTTAATTAGAAGGTTAAGTCTTTTATCGATTTGTTTATACGTTAATTCAGTTTTATTATTACTCATTTTTTTATTCATTACAAGCAGTATAACATGTAGTTCCACCTATTTCAGTTGTCGAATACCCGATACAGTTTTGTACTGATGCCTGTGTTAAGGCCGCAACAACTGTACTATAACACGCTTTTTCATTAGTGTACCCAACAATATTAGTTAAACATACCGGTATTTTAGTTCCAGAATATGCCGGTTGGAAGTGATACCCCTTACTTAGATACTCATTTTTTGAATTGGTTATTGTAATTGTTCCATCATTTACAAGTGGTACCAATTCTCTAGTTAAGTAAGCTTTTGCTGAATCGTAGTAAGTATTATCTCCTATATTATTATATAGTGGGAACCAGGTTTGTGTTCCATCACAACAATTAGTTTTACAATTTTCTACATTTATTGATGTTGTTGATGCGTTAATCCATTCTTCACAACACATAGGTATTGGGGTTATAGTACTGTTTGTTAGTTTTAACCCATTTACCGATACAATTGGTGATGTAGTTGTCATGAATCCTGCACACCCACTATTAAGACACTCTTCTAGTGTACTGTATGCTCCAGCGGTTGCGACTGTACTAGGTATACAAGCTTTTTGTTGTTCCCCAACTAAAGCGTTTGTTTGTATACCACAACTATAATAAATTCCGGAAGGTCCCTCTTTTGGAATGGCCTCACGACCTTTATTACCATCTTCAGAGTTTACTTTGGTTTTCTTACCTATTAGAGTTTTTGTACTTCCTTTATCCCCAAGAGAGTCACATTGAGATAAACAATCACTTAGTGTTGTAAACATACCTTCTTCGGATGACACACATATACCACCAATACAGTCATATGTTTTAATTCCAGTACTTTCCGTAGTACTCCACTGAACTATATCAGTATCATCAAATTTATAGTCTATCATAGTTAAACAACCAGCTACTAAACAACTACCGTACGCTTGTGATGTTCCACCACAAGAAGTACATCTTTGTTTAATTTTACCTTCAGAATCTTTAATTATACCACCCTTAACTTGTTCTTCTAAGTCATTCATTGCGACACTCATACTTCTTGTCACTGTTGGTAGGGCTATATTTTTGTAGTCTGCTATTTTTACAGAAACCTCAGCCGGTGTACCCATAAACATAATATCAACTGGTCCTTGTCTTTTTGGAATACAACCACACGCTAACGCACTCCAGACAAAACCATTTGCACATGACACATTTTGTTCACATACACATTGACAGTGTGCCCAACTCCAGATATAATCATTTGCACATGACACATTTTGTACACAACCATTTCCAGGGTCTCCATGACAAGGAACTTCATATGTTCCTTTTGGACACGCACATGGGTCAGCATTTGGTGATAACTGTGTGATATAACCAGTTATATTATTCTTACAACATTTAAAACAGTCATCATGTGTATTAGGACAGTCATGTAAACAGTCTGCGTAAGTAAGGTATGGACCAACTACATTATTTGTTAACCCAACACACCCACCATTTACACAATCATAATAATTGTCTGTAACTTGACAATGAGTTACACAATCATTGTATGTCGCGTACATTGCTGGTTGGTTTTGTACATAGTAACATGTTCCAAACTCACAATTATACCCACTATCCACTATCCCACACTCATCGTTACACCACGCTAAAGCGTCAACATATTGTGGTGGAACTGGGTATGCGGAGTCGTTATTAGGATAATCACAGTTTATATAACAAGGTAAACATGTTTGTCCTGGGGCCCAACAATCCCAACCTGTAGTATCTGGACCACAACAATTAGTTATACAATCCATCTGAGTTAGATACTGACCACCTAATCCCATAACTGCGTTACAACTACATGGTGCTGTATAACATTGACATGCAGTAGGTTGACCCATTTGTATAGAGTAATTTAAATTAAAGTAACCGTTCATTGCTGCTAACACATGTCCGTAGTCGACACATGAGTTAGCTGTTGGTAGTGGTATTTGACCTATACCTTCAAGATGTCCTGCCATTACAAAATCAAACCAACTTGTGTACTGTTGTCCACCATTTAAAGAAGGACAACTTACATGTGTAACTCTATGTAGTGGTAAAGCGTCAGGACTAAAACAAGCTTGGTATACTGGACTACCTTCAGAATATGTAATTAGTGAAGTGTTTAATGACCACAGACTAGAATTTAACGAAATATACTCCCAAGCTGATGTTGTATCACCAACTAACGGATATGGTAGGTACTGAGTAGCTCCACTACAAGTGTTACTTGCTCCACCAGGTTCACAATTCCAAGTAACCCCACTTTGAGGTCCACAATTTGCTTGACAAGAGGCTAATGTACTATATACACCACCAACTTGTTGTACACAAATATTAGACACTGTACCAGCTATACAATTCCAAGCCGGGGTATCATCCAATAAAGGACATAAACATGGTTGTTTTTGTCCAGTAGTTGATGTCGCTCCCCTTAAATCTGGTTGTACACCTGGAGCTGTAGGTATTATTTGTGTAGGTGAAAACGCTAAACTAAGTGTCGGAGATGTGAATATTTCAAATACTCTATTTTTGTTTGATACTGTGTAAAGTGTTCCATTATCACAGAATATACCTTCAAACCTTTCATTATTCAGTAATTGTAAATTAGCTGTTATATCAAACTGTTCTAATAATGTACCAGTATAAGTAAATTTACCTATGAACATAGCACCCTGGCCGTTATTAACTGGGTAGTCACCATAAATTACAAGAATTTGATTGGATACGGAGTCATAGTATATATCCCCTATCGTTGGTAATGGTAGATTAAATAGTGGTGTAACCACCGCTATATTACTACTGATATCTACATGGTTTACGTTTTGGTCACCCGCGGACAATAAATCTAAACTAGTTTTTGCGACTAGTCCTCTACCCGGTTGAACACCTATTTGGATATCTCTATTAAAAGTAGCACTGAAGTTTGGGAATGTAATATCGTACTCTCGTATTACACTTTGGTTGTATATCCAAAGTTTTGTGTTATGATTTGCTATATCGTAATCCGTAAATCCAGGGTCAGTAAATAATAGTGTTGTATTGTTACCAGCCATATCATATAAATGAACTCCACTATTTTTGTCATTTATAAAAATCGAACAGTCACTAAGTACTACAGTACCACAACATGCAGACACACACTGATTATAGTTTGTATTTGGGTGTGTTCCTGTATGCCCCGTACCTACAATATGTGTACAATCACACGGTGTTGATTCACACGCACAAGTACTACCATTTACATCGTAACTTACATTATGGTTATCGAACATATACTGTTTTGCCTGTGGTCCCGTCATTTGAAGGTTTACTTGGGCTCCGAAGGATTGCCAGTGAGCTATTACGTCTGCCCAATTATACGAGTTGTAGTTAGCACCTATTCCTGCCGGTGTTGCTGGTGGACAACCGTAACATCGTTTAGACGTAATCATATACCAACACATGTATTTTGTACTCATTCCATTATATGGTGTATTTGGTCCATCACAGTATGGGTAAGATTGAAGAAACGGACTACCAACTGCTTCACATTTGTAATTTGTAAAGTTTGATGATTGTAACCCATTTAGTGGGTCTGCCATAAATGATATTTGGTCGTAACCAGTTCCAAAAACTCCTGTATCTATTTTTGCTGAACAACTATCACTAATAAGGCCTCCTGGTTCACATTCCCATTCCCAACAATCATTTACACAATCGTTAAATCCTTGAGGACCACTATAAGCACCTGAACCATCTTGTGGGTCTAAACATCCGTTCATTGTACAATCCCAACTATCTATTGGGTCACAACAGTATTGTAAACACATAGGTTCAGTCTGATACTGACCACCAGTACCGACTACTTCTACACAAGTACAACCACTAAGTTGTCTACATTCACAAGGTTCAACAACTGAAATCCAACAAGTAGAACATATGTTTGCGGTAGCAACGTTTTGTTGTGTAGTAATTGCGTATCCGGCTGCAACCGCTGCAGTTACAAATGCTGACCATGATGGGTATGGTGTCCCACCATTAACTTCGGTATTCCCAATAGACACCAATTTAAATAACGGGTCGTTAAATTTATAACCGTTACATTGGAATTTTACTGGTGTGTATATCCCATCATCGTATTGCCATGTTGCCGCTGTAAATGCTACATTTGGGTCCCAGAAGTTCGCGGTGGTAAAAATTTCTTCTACTTGTCCCACACCTTGACTTCCTATAACACCACTACTTGAACTGAATGGGTATTGGAAACAACCACCAGGACAAGAGTTATATGGTACACCCGTTTGGTTCCCTAGTGTTCCTGGACATACCGTCCAAATCTCACCTAACGAATCATCACAAGTATCTATCGTTGAAGCTGTTAAACAGTTCCATGTTGTTACTCCTGTGGAAGCAAGACACTCGTGTGCTAACCCAGAAACATTTTGTCCGTTCCAAGTATTAAGGTAATAACCACCTACTGGCATGAAACCAGAAGATAGTGAAGCTTGACAGTCAGCTTGAGTGACAAACCATTTTAATGCTGGTGTTGCGTTTTGGATAGCTCCTGGTATACATACATTATTTAAACCTCCAGCATCTAGACTACACATCCACCCCTGATTATCACAACAAGCGGATAAACAAGATGAAGAATTTAAATAGGTACCAGCGGAGAACCATAGTTCATAACAATAACAATTACTATCATTACAACATTTTTTAGTTGTAATATTACAACCATTATTATTTGGGTTATAAATGTTAGGTGCTAATTGAACCCCTATTTCTTCACATAACCCAGACACTGTACTACTAGCTATACCTGTTACACCAGCCGCGACAGCGTCATTATAGAATGTTTGATAAGTGCTGTAACTAGTCCCACTTAACATAGGGTGACTTATAGTTGTTACGTAAGTATATGGGTAGTATTCCATGTTCCCTTGACCATCATATATAGCTTGGTAACAATCCTGCCATCCATATTGTAAATTACCGAATACATTATTTATAAAAGTTTGTGTTTGTATTGCTGAGTTTGGATTACCATTTGTATCAAATGGGTGTACAAACTTATTAGCATCAAAAGATGTTGTTGGTGCACCAGTTCTAAACCAATCAAGTTCTGCCCATGGAGTAGTAAATAAACCAATAAATGGTCTAGTATTACATATTGGTTGGAATGGTCCACTACTTACACAATTCCACGTACTATCTAGTAGTGTACTAGGACAACAACCAGTGATACATTCCGAATAGGTAGTGTAAGTACCACCACTACCATCTACTTCAATACAATAACACCCTATAGTCTCACAATAACATTTGTTCGCACACATGTTAATGGATGAACCTGATGCTGTTTCTAATACCTCTTGTACATATTCAAAACTCATACCGGATGTTACTGCTGTAAGTCCGTCGCCAATCAACTCAGCTATAAATGTATTCCATACTGTATAATCTGTACCAGAATTTAATAAAGAGTAAGATAAAACATCAAAGGAAGCAACTAAACCACCATTTACACCGGTACACCCACTTAGTTGTGAGTTAGGTGCTGCGTTAGTTTCCCATTTTAATGTACCTATGTCTGTGTTCGGTAAATGTGTTGATACCCAGGTAAACGCGTCTACAACATTAGCGTAAATCCCTGGTATTAATATTTTTGAATCACAGGTATCCAATTCTTGTTCTGGTACACAACTATAAGTAACTGCACAACAACTATTGTATGCGTCACCAGACGTTGTGTATGGACCTATATAATTAAGTGGTACATAACCACCAACACCCACACATTGGATAGAACATTCAGTTTGAACACATTCACAAGTATTCCATGATATTGGTCCTATTAAATTAACACCATTATTATTTGTTGCATTTGGAGGCCATGACAATAAATCCTCGTATGTAGTTTGGAAGTCAACAGCTAATCCCATTGCTGAATACGCGTATATTAGAGAATCCCAACTGTAAAATATATTACTATTAGGTCCACCTTGTTGTAGTATAGATGCATTTCCTTGTACACTATGTATATAACCACTTTCATATCCATTTGGTCCTATACAAGGATGGTTAGTTTGGTTGTTTGACGAACCAAACTCAAATTTCATTGTTGAAAAGTTGGTAAATTGTAAACCATTGTTAGGGTGTGCTATTAGTTCTAGAGCACCGTTCGGTTGTCCGGTTGGGAGTACTATACTTGATGTAGGTACTCCAGCAAGTGAACCTAAGTCTATCATAGTTCTACCAGAACAGTTTGCTGACTCAACTGTAGTTGCCGGTACACAGTACCAATCTGCTACACAAGACCCCGTACACGCTGTTACACTGGAGAAAGTAAACCCAGTATTTGGGTATTCTGTACAACTTGATGTCCCACTTGAAGCTCCACTACAAGGATTTTCACATTCCCATGATTTACAACTACCAGTACATGCGGAGTATGCTAGAGATAAATTAATATTGTAGAATGTTCCACCAGAACCTACTGTTTGTTGACACCCTTGTGTTGTTGGTGAAACCAGTTGTGTTACTGCCATACATTCGTAACTTGCACATCCACTCATACAGTTAATGTTAGTGGTAAACGTACCTCCGGAACCAAAGTCAGGAGAATTATATATTGTACAACCACTACTACCACAATTATATGAAGTACATGGTTGTAGAATTGCTATACCACCTTGTGTAAATGTTCCACCAGTACAGTCTTCTAAAGAATTATACAAACCTGTAGTTGCACTAGTTGCTGAAACTGGAACACAACCAGTATCCGTACAATTATATTTTGTACAAGCTGTTACACATTCACTAAATGCAGTAAAAGGATATTGTTGTGTTGGGCTAGTACAAGCTGAAGTACACACCGTACCACCACTACTAGTACCACTTAAAACGGTAGTTAAGTCCCCTATAAAATCAGTAGGACTAAACGCAGCGAAGGTAACATTATAATCAAATCCGTAACTAGATAAGTTACCATAACCTTCTGAGTAGTAAGGGTTTGAAGTTTCTAGTGCTGTTAAGTCTGTAGCGTTAGTTCTTTGTACTGGGAGACCATTATGAACTGTTGGTGGAAAAGGGAATGTTCCAGCTCTTCTAGGTGCTGTATCCGTAACCCAAGTACCATCCACAGGTACTTTATTCCCTAAATCTATAGAAGCTACAACATTTAAAACTAATTCTCTATTGTAATCTCCTATATAACCACTAGGTGTAGACCTATTTGGATAAACAAACCATTTTTGTCTAGCTGCTGGATATTGTCCTGTTGATGCAGTTAAGGTAGCGTATGTATTTGTAAACGCTGTATAATCTTTTTTCCATTGCATTGATGGTTGGTCTGGATTATACTGTGGGTTACCAGATTGGAAAGCAAATTGTGGTATATCACTACCACCAGGGATTTGTTTTTGGTGATATGCCGTCGTATTATCTGTA
>Ga0209337_1001399_pt1 | contig 18301 bp, 24 predicted proteins | sample LinPmetageLP53_FD_184044 | JGI IMG/M metagenome (GOLD analysis project Ga0209337, IMG submission 184044) | Marine viral communities from the Pacific Ocean - LP-53 (SPAdes) (version 2) | ecosystem: Environmental > Aquatic > Marine > Oceanic | place: Pacific Ocean | collected 2010-02-08 | reverse complement strand
AGGCAAGATGGATTGGAAAATGTATTTTGTATAGGACTTGGAGAAGATGGACAATTACATTCTGAAATAGGAGATCCTTATGAGTATGTAGAGCAAATTTGTGAAATTAACTTAATAGATAAAATAAATTAAAATTAAATAAAAATGGAAAAAAAAGAAAAAACATATATAGATAATCATGATTTTATGGAATTTGTAGATGAATTAGCTAAACAAATAACTGAAGAAAGATATGGAGATGAAGCGTATGCAAGCAGACACACATCCATTGGTTATAAATTTAATGAAGAAGCTCAAGATTATTATAATGAAAGATATGATGAATATGAAACGATGGTTAATAAAATAATGGGAGTGTATAAACACAGTGATATGATTACGCATATTTACCCTATTAAATAAAAAAAATATAAATATGAAAGATTACATAGAAAAATATATACTACCATACGACACTTATGAAAATCAATTATCTTATTTAAGAGGAGAATTAGAATATGATATTGATTATGTAAAAGAACATATGCAAGGTAATAAATTAAATAAAAATAAATAAAATGGAATTTAAAATAACAATAATATTATCTCACATAGAAGATCAATCTGTGGAAGATATGGAATTAAATGCACAAAACTATATTAAAGAGTTCATAGAAGATGATGAGCTCTATATAGAAAGCATAGAAAATATAACTATTAATAAAAAAAAGATTATGAAAGTAAAAAACCCAAGAAAAGAAATGATAGATTTTATAATGGAGTATGCTGGAGATGAAATAGAATCTATTAATGATGCTTTAAAAATAGCAAAGATGACAGATAAAGAATTGAAAGATGATATTGATAATATAATAGAATATTATAAAAGAGAGCATAAGAAAATAATAGAATATAATAAAAGAAAATAATAATGAAGAAAACAATAGAAAATAACCCTAACATTGAAGTGTCAAAGATAAAAGGGTATAGAGGTTTTGACAATGAAACTTATATTGAGATAATACCATATAATAGAGAATTAAATATAGATTATGTTCTGTATTGGATTAAAAAAATACAAAAAAAATATAAAAACTTTGTAATTAATATAGAAAATTATTGTATTGATGGATTAAACGAAACAAATAACAATTTAATATTTGATGGTAGTATATTATGGAATAAATATACTGAAGAATATAGAACAATTAAAAATAAATAATTATGAAAGTAAAAAAAGTAACATATGATGACACACGAGATATTGCAATTAGATGTGTAAATGCGTTAGTAGAGATGAAGTCCGTTGATTATATGGGATACAAAAAGATTTCTTCTGATGAACATCATTTTGAAATACAGGATTTAATCCAGGATGAAATAAATAAAGTATTAGGATTAGATATAGATGATAATTTTGAAGTAAGTTTGATTAAATCAAACTAACATCAAACATCAAACTAAATAAATATTAACTTTGTTTTAAAAATAATTATGAAAAAATTTATAGTTTCTATTTCGTGTGATTCTAAAAGTGGATTATATGGGATAAGAGAAAAAGATCGTAATCCTACTACAATAGTTGAAGTAGTAGATGCTCATAGTGAATACTCAATTTTACTTAAAAATCTTAACAAGTATAAAAAAGGTGAGAATATTTATTTCTGGAAAACTTATGCTAAACCTATTAAATTTTTACTCCAAAATTATAGCCCCAAAGATAATGTTGCACATAGATTAAAAAACATTCCATATACACATTTTTATTATATAGAAGACAACAAACTATATATTACTGATGGTTATGTACAGCAAGTTATTGTTGTTGTTCCATTTCACACAGATATTTATTCGGTAGCTGTTGATATAGACACTTTAGATCCTAAATTTTTATCTTATGAAATACATACTGCTTTAATTTCTAATGTAGAAAACATTACAAAGATGTATAATGATTATAATGGACTTACGAGCTCATATGAATATCTTCACAATTCTAATAATATTAGAATACCAAATGAAAAAATTGATTATAATAAATTTAATTACAACACAGGAATGGTAAGAGGAGACAGTCATAAGTTTCAAGAAAAAGAAAACTTTTTACATATTGATTTGGTTGTTAACTAATTATTATGTATTTTTAAAGTCTGAATTATTATTTTATTATAGGGTTAAGTCTATCAGAGGACTTATTAAATGAGGATCTATTTGTGATCAATGCCCAAGCAAGTTAAGTACAGTCACAGATTACCCGAAAAGTAATATTACGGCTGAGACACTTGCAAAACACGAGTTGATGTTAGGCTAAATCAACAATGTAATTAGAAACTGTATGGCGTGTTTCTTTCTCGTTTTTTTATTAACTAATTAAATTAAAAATGGATAAAGAATATTATAAAAAAGTAAGTAACTATAGATATAGGGTTTTAAACTATAATGACTGGAAACAGTATATTGAAGAAGAATATAAAAAAACAGCTATAAAAAATATAGATAAAAAAGCTAAAAAACAAAGAGCTCAAGTTAAAGGCAGTCCTTTAAATTTTTGTTTGTAATGAAAGAGATCAATCAATTAATCAGTGAGGAAAAGTTAAAACCTAATCCAAACAGAAGTTTGATTCAAAAGTTACAGCAACAATTAGACAGAATAATAAAAAATAAACAAGAGGGAGAGGACACAACGTCCAAAAAATAACTCAATTAGATTTGAAGTTAATTTTCTTTCTAACTCTCTCTTGTTTTTAACTTAAAATAGCTGGGAATAATCCCTAACCTTATTGGGTATGTAAGAGTATCCTTAATATTAAATGTTTAGCTATTTTAAACCATAAAGGGAGGACATAAACGGCATAAGCCAACGATAAGTTAATACTATTGTCCTCCTTTTATGTAAATTAAATTAAATTAAATGAACGAATTATCACAATACTTTGTAGAGCAGTGCAAATCAGCACGAGATCTTAAACTTTACAACATAAAAAACAGATTAAACTTAATAGAGTTTGATAGTTTTTTTAAAGAAACAAACAAACATATGGTGAATAATAGGCTTATGGAAATTACTCCTAATTATAGAAAAACTGATTTTTCTCGCCCTAAACCAATAAAAAATTGTCTAAATTACTTAAAACTAAAAAAATATTAAAATGAGCAAAAAAAATGATTTCAAAGATGTTGTTGATGTTCCTAATTATTATATAGGAGACACATACAGAGAGGGTTACTATCAAGCAAGGTATGTTGTAGAAGATTTTAATTGCACTTGGAACATTGGAAATGTTGTGACTTATTGTCTAAGGAGCTCTGAGAAACACGAGTCTCCAATAGAGTGTTTGCAAAAATCTATAAATCATCTTAAGTTTGAAATAGAGAGATTAGAAAAATTAAATAAAAAAAAATAAAATGAAGAAAGAAATATTTGATAAATATGCCTCATTAGTCGCTGATCAGTTTTTTATAAAACTGGAAGATATGTTTTCAAAATCACGTGTTCATCCACGTCCAGAGGCAAGACAAATGCTTTACTATTTAGCTTTTGAGCGCCCAATTAAAATAGGCAGTATTAGAAGATTTATGGAGGAAAACGGTCTTCCTGTTCAGCATAACACTGTTATGAAAGGTTATGAAAAAGCAAAAAAATCGGTAGAGCAAGACAAAGATTATAGAGAATTTATAAAAAAAATATCTAATGTATAATAAGGAAGATTTATTCTCTCAAGCTATGGAAGGTAACAATATAAAATTTGAAAAGATTAGTGGTATAAGTTTAATAAATACAGGTTTTAAAATTAGTAAGTACTTAAGCAAAATAGAAATTTTAAATTGTTCTAAAAGTGGTGATTATTACCAAGAACTTACCGAGCATGAATACAATATATTATATAAAAATGGATGGGAAAAAGGATGCAGACTACTGGCTTTAGATAATTGCAAACGTAAGGCAGAGCTCATTCAAGATAAAATGAAAAAAGAAGTAAACACAAGAAAAAATGATAAGTTTATTAAGAATTTAAAAAATAAAAGAGATCTTATTATGCAAAAATATTCTTATCATTCAAATAAACTAACTAAATTAAATTAAATAAAATGGAAAAGAAAAACATTTACAAAGCTCTTGCTAAATTTCAACAAGAAGTACCTGTTCTTTTAAAAGGAACAGATGGTTATGGATACAAGTACATACAACTTGAACACATAATTGCACAAATTAATCCTTTATTAAAAAAACATGATCTTGGATTTACTCAGTTAATTGATGGTAGTGGACTTACGACAGTTTTGTTTCATCATCCATCAGGAGAAGATATTTCTTCTTCTTGCATAATTCCTGAATGCGATATGAAAGGTATGAACAAGTTTCAATCAGCAGGAGCAGGGATTACTTATTTTAGAAGATATGCATTGTCTTCTATGTTAGGAATTATAAGTGACCAGGACACAGATGCAAAAGTATATACTACTGTAGCCCCTAAAATAAAAGTTAAACCTGAAGAGGCAACTAAAGTAACATTAGAAGTAGATTCTAAAGATTGGATTAACGTATTAAAGTATATTTCTAAATCTGAAATTAAAGCATTGGGATTGCCTGTTATTGTAGAGCAATTACAACAGAAATTTAAAATCACTGCTACAACAAAAAAGGAGCTTTCTAAGCATATATAATGGAGTTCTTTGATTTAGTAGAGGTTATTAATAAACTTAAAGATGACAGTCTGTATTATGGTGATTACGGAAAGCAATGGCTTTCTAATTCTGATATAGGCACATTGATTAATAATCCTAAACAATTTAGGAAGCCTCAAGAAGAAACCAAGGCAATGATTGAAGGCAGATACTTTCATACAGCTATGTTAGAGCCTCACAAATTAGATGACTTTATAGTTTTAGATTTAGCAAGTAGAAATACAAAAGCTTACAAAGAATATGTCATAAACAATGATAAGAAAATTTATTTATTAATAAAAGAAGTGCAGAATTTAAATACCATTGTAGAGGTAATGAAGTCAAACACAGTAATGATGTTAAACATATATAATAAGAAAAATTACTTTGAAGTTCCTATGATTAAAGAAATATGTGGGATAGAGTGGAAAGGTAAGGCTGATATTGTATGTGCTGATAGGCTGATAGATATTAAAACCACATCTGATATATCAAAATTTAAGTTTTCAGCTCGTAAATACAATTATGATAGTCAAGCATACGTGTATCAACAATTGTTCGGTAAACCTCTTGTATTCTACGTTATAGACAAGTTAACACACGATTTAGGAATATATGAGCCATCACAAGACTTTTTAGAACGTGGTAGAGAAAAAGTAGAAAAAGCAGTTGAGATATACAATAAGTTTTATGGACCAAGTGCAGATCCTGCAAATATTAAACAATACATTCATTATGAAACATTATAAAAAAATATACTTTGTCTTTAAGGCATTGTATGTAAAATTAAAAGATTATCTTTCAATCCTTCGTAAAAAAAGGAAAAAAAGAGAAAGATTTATAGTAGAAGTTCCAACTACTATGGAAAGTGAAAGCGATAAAAATAAACTTATGGCTGACATTTTAGACATTTTGGAACATCAAATTAAATTACATTAAAATGGAAGATAAAAAAATTTTTGTTGGATCAGGTATATCAAAGTTTGAAGGAAACCTTGTGTCTTGTAGTATATGTCTTTCTGATTTACCGTCAGAGCATATATTTGAATACAATTCTAAGAAATACATTAAACTGAATGTCCAAAAGAAAAAAGAACAAGATCAGTATGGTAAAACACATTCTGTATCTATTGACACTTGGAAACCTGAAGCTAAAAAAGAGCCTGTACCAGCTGTTGATTCCAGCAATGACTTACCTTTTTAAAGGTATTTAAAATATAGAGGGAAGGGATAGTTTCTTTTCCCTCTATTTTTATTATGTACTTAGGTATATAAAAAAAAAGAATATAATATAATAATAATCAATTAGTTATAAAAAATATAACTTGGAATAAGAATGGAATGCAAATGGAAATAACGATATTTAAAGACATAAAAAATACTGATCAACCTTTTTATAGAGAAGTAGAAGTAACATTAGAAAGGATAGAGAAGGGAAATTCAGCTGAGATAGTAAAAAGAATAAGAGCTGAAAAAGACAAAGAAAGAAGAAATGAAATAAAAAAACTTTTACCAGCTATATGTTTTAGTGGTAAGTTTATTAAAAGAAATGATAAATCATTAGTAGAACACAGTGGACTTATTTGTTTAGATTTTGATGGGTATAAAACAAACAAAGAGCTCTTACAAGAAAAAGAAATATTATCTAAAAATAAATTTGTATTTAGTGTTTTTGTATCTCCAAGTGGTAAGGGATTAAAGGCATTAATAAAGATTCCTGCAATAGTAGAAAACCATAAAAAATATTTTAATTCATTACAGAAATATTTAGATTCTCCATATTTTGATGCTACATCTAAAAATGTTTCACGTGTGTGTTATGAAAGTTACGATCCTTTAATTTACGTAAATCCTACATCAAGTGTATGGGATAAGATAGAAGAAACAGAATTTGTAGAAGTTATTAAAAACACAGATACACCAACTATTCCCATTACAGATGAAAATAAAATAGTAGATATTCTACTTAAATGGTGGGAAAAAAAATATGGTTTAAAAAATGGTGAAAGAAATAACAATGTATTTATATTGGCTTCAGCTTTTAATGATTTTGGAGTTACACAAAACTTAGCAGAATTTATTATGGGTAATTTTGATTCTAAAGATTTTAATCTTAATGAAATCAAAAGAACTATACAGTCTGCATATGCTAACACACAAAATTTTGGCTCTAAATATTATGAAGATGAAGACAGAATTAGTTTAGTAAAACAACAGTTAAGAAGAGGTGTATCAAAAAAAGAAATACGATGTCAGTTACAAGACGAAAACATTGATATTGTAGATATAGAAAACGTTATGGTTCGTCTTGAAGAAGAGCAGTCAGTTCAACAATTTTGGACTAAAAGTGATAAGGGAGTTGTAAAAATGACACACATACTTTTTAAAAATTTTTTAGAAGACAGTGGATTTTATAAGTTTAATCCTGAAGGAAGTAAAAATTATGTTTTTGTAAGGGTAACAAATAATCTTATTGATCATACATCTGAAAAAGAAATAAAAGATTTTGTATTAAGTTATTTATTAACTGTTGATGATTTATCAGTATACAATTATTTTGCTGAAATGACAAAATATTTTAGAGAAGAGTTTCTTACTTTATTATCAAGTATAAATGTATTTTTTATTGAGGATACTAAATCTACTGCTTACTTATATTATATGAATTGTGCAGTTAAAATTACTGTAAATGACATTACATTAATTGATTACATAGATTTAGGTGGTTATGTATGGAGAGACCACGTAATAGACAGGAGTTTTACAATGTGTAAAGTAGGTAAATGTGATTATAAAACATTTATATCAAATATTTGTGCTGAAAATGAAAGTCGTATAGCTTCAATGGAATCAACCATAGGGTATTTACTACATGGTTGGAAAAATTTATCTTATTGTCCTGCTGTAATATTAAATGATGAAGTTATATCTGATAATCCAGAGGGAGGAACAGGTAAGGGTTTGTTTATGAATGGATTGACTCATATGAAAAAATTAGTAACTATTGATGGTAAATCGTTTACATTTGAAAGGTCATTTGCTTATCAATTAGTATCTGCTGATACACAAATTTTATGTTTTGATGATGTAAAAAAATCTTTTGATTTTGAAAGATTGTTTAGTATTATTACAGAGGGAATTACCCTGGAGCGTAAAAATAAAGACGCAATTAAAATTCCATTTGCTAAATCTCCTAAAGTTGCGCTTACAACGAATTATGCTATTAAAGGTAAGGGGTCAAGCTTTGAAAGAAGAAAATGGGAATTAGAGCTTGCACAACACTACACTAAAGAATTTACCCCACTTGTAGAGTTTGGTAAACTAATGTTTGGTGAATGGGATGACAATGAATGGTGTCAGTTTGATAATTATATGATACAAAATTTACAGATATATTTAAACAAAGGTTTGCTAAAAAGTCAATTTGTTAATCTTAAAATTAGAAAGTTATCTGCTGAAACTTGTCACGAGTTTATTGAATGGTGTGGACTTATTGGAAGTGGAGTACCAAATGATTTATTAAAAGCTAATACAAGAATATTTAAACAGGATTTATATGAAGATTTTATTAATGAGCATCCTGATTTTGCTCCTAAATCTAAATTTACTATATCACGTATTAAATTTTGGTCCTGGATTAGATCTTATTCTATATTTAAATATGATATAGAATTTGTAGAGGGTAGAAATATGAACGGTAGATATATTGAATTTAAAACAAAAGAAGAATAAAAATAGATGAAAATATTAATAGCTTGTGAAGAGTCACAAACAATAACTAATTTGTACAGAAAATTAGGACATGAAGCATATTCATGTGATATATTAGATTGCAGTGGAGGTAATCCTCAATATCATTACAAAGGAGATGCCCTTGCCTACGCATACAGTGGTGAATTTGACATGATGATTGCTCACCCACCTTGTACTTATTTAGCTGTAAGTGGTGCAAGATGGATGTACAACAAAGACGGAAGTGTTAATCAAGAAAGATTGTCTAATCAAAATAAAGCATTAGAATTTGTAAAAAAATTAATGGATGCTCCTATTGATAAAATAGCTGTAGAAAATCCTATAAGCGTTATAAGTTCTAAAATTAGAAAGCCTGATCAGATAGTCCATCCCTATTGGTTTGGTGATGAAGCATCTAAATCTACGTGTTTATGGTTAAAAAACTTACCATTACTTACTGCTACAAATATGGTGGGCAAAGGAGAAAAAGTTTATTACAAAAGTGGAAAGTCGCATCCTAAATGGTATGCCGAAGCTCTTTCAAAATCTAAAACACCAGATGAAAGAAGGAAATTAAGAAGTAAAACTTTTGAAGGAATGGCTAAAGCAATCACAGAACAATGGAATTAAAATTTAGAGATTATCAAGCAGAGATAATTAAAAAAGCTACTGATATATTTTTATATGGATATAGTAATTTTGTGTATTTAGCTATGGAGGTTAGAACAGGTAAAACACTAACTGCTTTAGGAATTTGTTCTAAGTTAAATGCAAAAAATGTTTTATTTATAACTAAGAAAAAAGCTATTACAAGTATAGAACATGACTTTTATTTGTTAAAATCCCCTTATTATTTAGAAGTTATTAATTATGAATCATTACATAAGATTCATCAAACAGGTTGGGATGTAGTTATTTGTGATGAATCGCATTCGTTAGGAGCTTTTCCACGTCCTAATAAAAGAGCAAAACAAGTTAAAGAAATATTTAGAAGGTCAACGCCATATGTTTTGTTTTTATCAGGAACACCAACACCAGAGTCATACTGTCAAATGTATCATCAAGTTTACGGGGTAGATAATAATCCTTTTTCTAAATACAAAAATTTTTATGCTTTTGCTAAAACACACGTAAACGTCACTCAGAGGAAGATTAACAGTATGATGATTAATGACTACACAAAAGGATTAAAGTCCATTATGGAGGCTGTAGACCCCTTTAAAATAAGCTATACACAAAAGAAAGCAGGCTTTAAAACACAGACAGAAGAAAAAGTTCTATATGTAGAATTAAATACAGGTACTATAAAATTAATAAATAGATTAAAAAAAGACAGAGTATTGGAAGGAGATGGGGAAATACTATTAGCAGATACAGGAGTTAAACTAATGTCTAAAATACATCAATTATGTTCTGGTACTGTTAAGTTTGAAAGTGGTAACGCAATGACTGTAGATTTTAATAAAGTAAATTTTATTAAAAAATATTTTGACAATAAAAAAATTGCTATTTTTTATAAGTTTACTCAAGAGTATAAAGCTTTAAAAGAAGTTTATGGTGACAATATAACAAATGATTTAGAAGAATTTAAAACTACAGATAAATGTATAGCTTTGCAAATCGTAGCAGGAAGAGAAGGAATAAGTTTAAAAGAAGCTGAAGCACTTGTTTATTACAATATAGATTTTAGTGCAACATCTTATTTTCAAAGTCGTGATCGTATGACAACTAAAGACAGAGCTTATAATAAAATATATTGGATTTTTAGTCATAACGGAATAGAAAATGATATTTATAAAGCTGTAGTTAAAAAGAAAGATTATACCCTATCACATTTTAAAAGAGATTCATTAGATTTGTAAAATGACAGAGAATCAAATCCAATTGAAAAGAATAAACCAATTGGAAGATGAAGGCTATTATGTTATTAAATTAACAGTAACAAATAGAAATGGGATACCTGATTTAATAGCTATACCTAAAAATTCAGATGTATTATTTTCTGAAATAAAAAAGCCTGATGGTAAAGTATCTGTGCTACAGAAGTTTAGACTAAAACAATTAAAAGAACATGGAATTAAAACTGAAATCTACAGAGGAGACTAAATGGAGTGTGGAAGATGAATTTATAGAAAATTTGCAAGAAGAATTTAAAATTGTAAAAGCCATTAAAATAGCTTCTTTTATACAAAATAATTTACAAGAAGTTCCAATAAATTTATTGACTTCTCAAATTTTAGGAGGTTGTATTGTTGATATTGATAAAAATAATATAACTTTTGCATTAGAAATTATTAGGCTAAATAAAGGTCCTTCCATCTTATCAAACATTTGTTTAATCTCTATGGATGAATATCTTGATTTAAGATTATTAAATTGTTATATAAAAAATCCTAATGAATTAGGATAAGATGTATTTTTTTTTATATTTGATAAAACCAAGTATAAATGTCAAGAATTGCACCAGAAGACCAATCATCTATTAATCATATTAAGTATATTACTAATAATATACATGATTTTAGTGACGAGCTTTATGAAGATTTAATGGATAGGGAGCATGAAAGTGCAAAGAAAAAAGCTCAGGATTTAATTAAAATTCTTGCTGACTTAATACAATCATTAAGTGAGGAAATTTAATATAATAAAATTATGAATAAAGAAAGAGCAAAAGAATTACATGAGTTTTGTAACACAATAGCAGACAGATTTTCTAATAAAGCCAGGCAAGGTAATGTTAACAATGAAACATTTCATGTTAATGAAGTCATACCTACATCAGATGATTCAGCAGTTGTTAATTTTAAAAAAAACACAGGTAAATTAGCTGTAGCTTTTTGTTATTATATTAACAGAGGAAGGTCTAAAGGGTGGAAATATTTTTTTCCTACTGACGCTCATGTTGTAGGAATGCAAGCTTTTTCTTACTATAAGTTAGAAGCTGAGAGAAAAAATTACAAGAAAAATTTTGAGAAAGAGGCTGTTGAACAGTACAATAGGAATAGAGATTACCCTGATCAAATAAAATCATTAGAAGAAATAAATTAATTATATATAATTTGCTTAAGTTTTGTTTGCAAATTTACAATTTCTTGACACTTTTCATACTCTTCAGTATAAATAAAATAAGATAAAAGCTCTTCATAAATAGGATTATTATGTCTTAATGGTTGGTCTTCAGGATTATGTAAAAACCACAGATCAGCGTCTGAATCTAAAAATTCTTCAATAGTTTTTTTACCTGTTATTAAAAGATAGGTATTGTTAAAACATATGTCTTCGTCAAAATTAGTATGTTCCATATAATTGATAATATAATTCAGGATTTTCTACTCTCATTACAGATTTACTTTTTAATTTAGTACTGCTTTTTTTATTTCTTTGTAGTTGCTCGTATAATTCAGGATTAGTTTCTTTAATGAATTTTAAATCTTCTTTTGAATATGACTTACCTAAAGCTGGTTGATATGAAGGACTAATTCCTAACACACTATACACAGCTTTATCTTGGTCCTTACCTGTTGCTCCAAAAATATTATACAAGCCAATAAAAGGATCTAATTGAGCTCCTAAACCTATTTCTACAAGAGGTTGTATTCCTTTAGAAAAACTTTTATCTTTTGTAGCCTTAAATATTTTTCTACTTATAGCTTTATAAGGATTAACAACGTCATCACTAAAACCTTTTCTACCTTTTATTTTATTAATTCCTTCTTCTGCAGCTGATCCAAAAAGAGGTATTTGATATAATAAGTTTAATCCGTACATTGCATCTTTTACTCTGTTCATTGCTACTTCTTTATCTTCATCATCACCTTTTATTAATAAAGCTATATTTGCAGCTAAAGCAAACATTACATTTGCTCCTGCAAAATTTAAAGCTAAAGCTCTAATATCTTTGCTTTTTACATCTCTAACTTTTCCTTTTTCAGCAATAGACTTCATGATATTAGATTGTGCTTGTAATACCTTATTTATTTGTAAAAACAAAGTACTTCCAAACATTGTAAATGGACGAACAAATGCGCTTTGACTTTGTTGAAGTGGAATTTTATCAGTGTCTCTTCTTGATTGTTGAGTAGCATTATAATTATTAAAAGTTTCTGCTGCTTTTGCTTTAGACATACCTTTAGATAAATTTCTTTCATAATTTACCATATATCCCATTACTCCCATAACATCTCCCATAACAGTTGGAGAGGCTGCAGCTTTTTTAAAGAAAGTAACTGCACGATTTATTCTTCCTTCAGCATCAGATCCTGTAAGTCTTTTTTCTATAGGCTTCATAATTCTACTTCCTGATTCTAACCTATAAATATCTCCTTCTAAACCTTTACGCAAACGATCAGTAAAATCAGGTGATATTGTTTTAGCTAATCTTATGTAATAAGGAAGCTTAGCAATTACTTTAGCCATTCCTATCATAAACTCACCAATATTACCATCATATTCTTCAAAAGCATTTACAAATGATGTAGATTGTTTAAGCAACTGAACTGCCTTAAAAGATAAAGCAAAACCTGTAAATTTAGTCATTATTTTATCTATAACTGTTCTATTTACCATTCCTGCTTGAGGGTTTAAAGCTAAATTAATAGAGTTATATATAGTTTTTTTAACCCCTAATTCAGTTAATAAGGTATTAACAGCAGGAACTTTAAAAATAGCTTCTAAATTTTTAACACCTGGAGCATAAGCTTTATACCGTTCCATTTGTGAAATATGATTTTCTAATGTGTCAGTAAAAGTCTCCTTAGTATCTATTTTACCTGTCAAGTCAGTCCTATTTTTAGTAGCCGAATTGTTTTCTTGATTAAATACTTGGCTAAAATTACCTCCTTGTAGCTCTTGTTGATTAGCAGCAGAAATACTTTTAGTAGGAAAATAATTTTCCACAGGATTTAAATTAACATAATTATTTTGTAGATAAACATCATTAATGCTTTCAAAATAATCTGTGCTTAAATACTCTACAATTTTATCTGCAAACTCTATTGCATCTGTTCCGATAAACTCTTCTATTTGTAGTAATTGTTTTGGACCAAATCCATTAGCTTCTAATTTAATTCTTTGATCAGCGTTTTTAGATAAAGCATAAATTCTTATTAATTGACCAATATTATATTGGGCTTTAGTTTTATCATTTAACATTAATTCTTTAATCCCAAAAGGTATTTTAGATTTCCAATCTTTAAAGTTTTCTATACCAGGGATAGTAGCAGCAATATTATTTAAAATTTCTTGTTGATTGTAATAGCCACTTAAAGCTTTAGTGTGCATTCTATTCATTGCTTGATAAACGTTTTCATAAAAGAATGTATTCTTTTTAGCAACATTATCTAATAAGTTCATTAGTGTTCCTAAATGAGACATTTGATTTCTAAAAAAATTTGCAATACCTATTCCAGATGTAAATTTATATTGATTCCACCAATTTGTTAATTTGTTTTTAAGAGTACCAGAAAACATTTGATTTCTTATCTGATCTATTTTTTCGCTATCAAGAACTTCTCCTGTTACTTTATCAAATAACTCAGGATGGTTTTCTCTAATTTCTGAAGTTGCTTGATTATAAATATCATTGTTGATTTCAGCTCTTTCTAAACGTGATGCATTTAACATAGCAATAGAGGCTTTTTTCTCTTGTTTTAATAAATTATATAAATCTTTTACAGCTTCTAATTCTAAGTTTTGTATATTAGAATAGGTGTCAAAAGCTAATACTCTATTAATTAATCTAACTTCTGCTACAGTTAATCTTTCATTACGTTTTTCTTTTTCTAAAGCTATATTGGTTGCTTCTTCGTTAGCTTTAATTTGATTAGATAATTTAGATAAGGCCACTGTTCTTTTGCTTGCCGTCTCTCCTTTTCCAATTGTATTTGGAAGTGTTACAGCTCTGATGACATCAATAACATCTTTAAAAAACTCTTTACCTTGGGCTTCTACACTTGTTGCTTTAGGTCTGCTTCCTGTTTCTTTTAAAGCTTTATTAAGAATTTTTTTCATGTCAAAAATAATATTATTTTTAACTTGATCTCTTTTGCGATTTACTGTTTTTAATACTTTCTCTCCTACAGATAAAATAGAATCAGCATTAGAATTAGCTACCAAAGTAAGTAAGTTTTTAACTTCTGATTTAGAATAAGTAGCTTCAGCAGGTAAATATTTATCTATTAATTGCTTAAGTTGTAATTGTACTTTTCTTAAATCTATTTCTCCTTGTTTTCTTAAATATAAATCACGTTTTAATCTTGCAATTCTTTTTTTAATTACTTGACTTTTTATATTATTAAGAAAACCTGCATAACTTATTTCTACCTGAGCTTTAACTGTTTTATATTGTGCTTTAAATATATCATTATTTCTTAGTATCTTTAAAGATTCTTTGGCTACTTGAATAGAAGTGGCGTTAGGATTTTTTCTCATCCATTTCTTTATTTCATAAGTAATTTCATTAAATAAAGTTTGTCCTTTGTTATCTTCTACACGAGTAAATTCAAAAGGCATACCAGTGAATTCACCTGTTTTTTGTTCTAATGCAGCTCGTGCAGCATCTACAGTTAATTTTCTGTTGTTACGTAAGTATTCATATATAGCAGCATCACTATAATCTCTACCACGAGCTTTTGCTACTACATCATTAACAGTATCTGATTTGTCAAACAAAACAAATACAGAAGTTTTTACTTCACTCATATTAACTTCACCAGTCATAGTAGGAACTTGACCTGGGCTATATGTAGAAGTATTTTCTTTACCAAAATTTGGTACTAATACTTCTGAACCAGCTTCTCTGTCTTGAGGTAAATGTAATATAGGAGGCTTACCGTCTTCAGTTACAATGGTAGTATCATAACTTGGATGAGAACTTTTTTTAGTTTTTACTTTTTGATTAACTTCTATAACTCCATATATATCTCCTGTTTTCAATCCTTTAGTGATATTTTCTGCCATTGCTAAAGCTAATAAGTCAGAAAGACCTTGCTGTAAAGCTTTCCCTGTTTTTGCTTGTACTGTTGATCCTACACCAACTTTTCTTTTAGTATCTCCACCTAAAAACTCAGCTGCCCTCAATTGTTGTTCTGAAGTTAACTTAGCTGCTGCTAAAGAATCAGCAATACCTTTTACTATATTACCTCTTGTTTCAAATGTTCCTGATTTTTCATCGCTAAATAACTTTACAATATCTTTCTTTATATCTTTTGCACTTTTTCTTAATTTAAAAGGCTTAAACTTTGGAGCAGGTTTCTTGTCTTTTTTAGCTTTTGTTGTTAGTCTTGCTTGTTCTCTTGTTACCGCCCTACTTACGGCAGCTCTGAATTCAGACGCTGAAAATATATTATTATCTAACATTAAATCTAAAATTTTCATAGCACCTTGAACACCCGAAGCACTACTCATTAATTTTTGATCTGAACCTTTAGCCAACATCAAAAAAGCTTTACCTTGTTTGTCTATTTGTTTGTTTAAAGCTTTTACTATTTGTTCTGCAGCTGCTTCAGTTGAAGCCCACACATCTCCAAATTTAGTTACAAAAAATATTCCTCCTGATCCTTCAAATATTTGTTCTCCTTTATATTTTATTTCACCTGCAAGCATATCATCAGGAGAATGAACAGAAACCTCTACATTATTACCCATGCCTTCAAATATTTCTTTGACAGTTTTAGGTTGTTTAATTCTACCATCTTTCATATACTCAGCTATCTTTTCATCTTCTGTATATGTGATTTCAAAATCACCATAAATCATTGTTTTTAAAGCAGCTGAAGGATTTTTAACATTTTTACCTCCTGCAAATAAATCAAGTTGTTTTACATCTGACTTAGTAATTGTTTCTCCTGTCTGTACTTTACCTGCAATTACGTTTATCAAGTCAATCATATCTTTATCAGTTGCAATAATATCTTCTGCAGTTAACCCTAACAAATTACTTAACTTACTTAAAAATTTTTGTACAATAGTTTTTTCAGGAGCTTTTAAAGTAGCCATATTGTTAGCTAAAAAACTAAATACCTCTGCCATGTATTCTTCGTTAGCAAAAGCTAATCTTGCTTTATTTCCTTTGTTATCTTCTTTATATAAATCAAGGTAATTATCAATTTGTTTTTTTACTTCAGGACTTAAATCTGCTTTAGCAAGAGCCTTCATCATTCTGTCAGTAAGTGCAGCAATTTTAGATTCTGATCCCAATTTATTTAATAATATAGCATGAAATACTTCATGTTGTAATACACGTACATTTGCAAGGTCTGCATTTATATGTATAATATTTGTGTTTGGATCAAAAAGTCCTCGTGATCTTTTTTTGTTGTTACCTGTAGCGTTTTGATAGTCTGCTTCCGTTTCATGAATAACAACCATTACTTCAGGTGCTAATCGTTTTAAAGCAGCTAAAGCTCTTTTTGTTGGTTTTATAAATTTCTCTGAACGTTTACGTGATCCTGAATCAGATTCATTTACATAAGCATTAGGAGCTATAGCTTTTAATTCTTTTACTTTCGCTTTCTTTTGCGTGTCTGTTTTTTGCTTTTCAACTTTTGTATCGGACTCACTTTTTCTGGAAGGGATTTCAGATTTGGCGTTTCCTTGATCCACTTCTGGAGTAGTTGTGGTTTGTTCTTGGCCAGGTATCGTAGTTGTGCTTTGCTCTGTATTGGCATTTTCGTTTGTTTTAATTTCAACTCCTGTTATTTCAGAAGTAATTTTATTCATCTTCTGTATTAATGTGTTTTTTACATCGTTTAAAGTAACAGGTGAATTAACATCATATGTTAAGTTAACTCCATACACACCTGCTCTTCCTGCAGAATCTCTATGATTAGGATTTACTAATGAAAAAACTTTACTTCCATCATTTAAAGTATACTCATCAAATACTAAGTCAACATCCTCTTCTATTCTGACACCATCTTTTACTTTACTTTTTTTAGTAACAGGTCCTCTTCTATCTGTATTAGATTTTGAATCACCAACTATTGTTTGATATCCTCCTGAAAATTGACCAGAAACACTGACTTTTCCTTTTTTTACTTCAGGATTATTAGATTCAATATTTTCAATGTCTGAAATGTTTTTTACTTTATTTTCTCCTTCACGAATATTTTTACTAAATATATTACCAGCGGGAGTAATTTTTTCTTGTTTAAGTTTTTGTTTTCTTCTTGCTACTGCTTTTGGATTTGCAATATTCTCAAATCCTTCTATTGTTTCGGTGTTAGTAATGGTAGCCCCTTCTTCAGCTACATTTAATTCAATAATTTTTTCGTTAGTTATATCATTATCTTTAGCAAAAGTTTCTGTCTGATAAGTAGTTCCTTCAGCATCTTTATATTTTACAGTCCTACTACCATCTTTAGCTGTTGTAACTTGTACTGTCACCTTATTACCATCATCATCAACGGTTTCGTAAGTTTCTCTTTTTACTGAGTCTGAGTCTTGAGTAGCTAATTCATTTTCAGAAGTAGTCTCTACTTCTGTTTCTACTTCTATTTCTTCAGCTAAAGATTTTGCTTCTTTTTTTGTCTCAGGTGTAGTCTCAACAGTTTCTTTTGTTTCTTCAATTGCCTGCATTTCTGCAATAATTTTTTTTCTTCTTTCCTTAGCAGCCTGTGATTTATTTCCCTCTAATTTATTTAATTCTTCTTGTAAAGGAACTAATTTGTCTAAAGTTTTTTGAGGAACATCAGGTTTAGCATCTAAAATTTCTTTTTGAGCGTTTGCTTTTTGTTTTATTTTATTTCTTCTTTCTTCAGCAACTTTTTTTAATTCAGGATTGTTGGTTATAGTAATCTCTGTTGCTGCAAAATCTTTATCAGAAGAATTGTATACCATATCTTGCATAACATCAGGGTCTACTCTTGTTAAATCTTTTTGAGACTCATCAAACTTACTCTTATTAATATAATATTTTGGAGATTTG
>Ga0209337_1001398_pt1 | contig 18308 bp, 4 predicted proteins | sample LinPmetageLP53_FD_184044 | JGI IMG/M metagenome (GOLD analysis project Ga0209337, IMG submission 184044) | Marine viral communities from the Pacific Ocean - LP-53 (SPAdes) (version 2) | ecosystem: Environmental > Aquatic > Marine > Oceanic | place: Pacific Ocean | collected 2010-02-08 | reverse complement strand
CTTTAACTTTTTCGATACTACCTGATAACAACTGGCACATATATGACGCAAAAGATGCTTATCATCAGCATAATCAGTTAGGAGATTTTTTCGAAAACGACCCTAATTTTGGTGTTGAAGGTTCGTCAGAGTTTTTACAAAACTATTATTGGCAAAACTCAGAAGATTCTGGACAGGATAACATTGCTAACGGACCTGACTCTTTAGATGGAGGAGGGGGAAACTTTATTCCAGCTCAAGTAAAAAGCGGAGTTGTTAATTCGGAGTCTAATGACACTGTTAACAACAACACTTTTGAGTGGAATTACGTAACTGGAGACGCAGGCTCTACGAGTGCTCCTACAAGATTTGGAACTTCTGCAGCTAACCCTCTAATAGTTCAAGCTAAGCCTGTTTCTATTTCGATAACGCTTAGAGCAGACGACACTGGCGTAACTAGAGAAGACGTTTCTATAGCTGCAACCGAAGCTATAACGCAGGGTTTAAACAACGGAGCCGCAACATCAAACAATTTTACTGTAATTTCTTCTGACCTTGCTACAACTTATTCCTATAACTTAGGTTTAAACAACGGCAGCACTTTTTCAATGACTGATCCTTTAGCTAAGCTTATAGTTATGACAGGAGATAGAGGGTTTGAAGGGGGGCCGCTTCATGGCAATTTTATTTTAAACTCAGCAACGGTAGATTTAGGCTTCTTTGAAGACAGGGCTTATACTCATAACACGAATCAGGACCAATCAACCGATAACTATTATTTTGGAGAGGGAATTTTTCAAGGAGAGGATTTTGAAAGTACAGACGACAGACGCATAGGTATATACATAAAAAAAATATATAATGTCAACGCTTTAACATGCTTAAGAGCAGGAAGACCTAACAGCCCTTGGCATGTTTATGGTCCTGATAATATTTTAAACGTAAACCCGTCAGAAGATTTATCTGAAGGTCCTTTTGAACCAGATTTTGGATATCCTGAACTGGCAACCCCTTTTGATTCAGGAGGCGCTTTTGAAAAAAATGTAGGTAAGTTAACTTATACAGACACCACCGACAATCCGTTTTTTAAAGGAGAAAACAATCAGTCTCAATCGTGTTTTACGGTTTTAGACGGTAAAGGCGGAATTGCTGGAGGGCCTGCAAGTTTAAGCGGAGAGTTGGATTATGACAATGCCACTGTGCTTTTAGGTCCTAATGACCCTGTTCTTGGAATAACAAACCTAGGTAGCGCCCCGATGCAAGTGTCAGGTCAAGCTGAAGGTTCTATTTTTTCTGGACCTGTTATAGATAACAACGCTAGATTTTTTATGCCTTTGCATGACGGATCAGGAATTGCTGATCCGATTGCAGACGGAAGCAGTATAGATATATCTCTTCAGCACAGCGCATCACTAATACTTGGGGACAGCTTCTTTATAACCTCTTCTCAAGGGGATGGAGAGAGATCTTTTAAAAGCGGAGCAAACCATGCTTTTGGAGTAGTATATTACGATGCCAGAGGTAGAGCCTCAAGCGTATATCCTATAGGTACGGCTTACGCCCCAGCGTATTATAACAGAGTTGACAATAATTACGGGAGGATAGAAATGCAAATAACCTTATTGCATGACGCTCCCGACTGGGCTAAGGATTTTCAAATAGTGTATTCTGGAAATACCTCTGTCTCTGATTTTACTCAGTATACAACAGGAGGGGCGTTTTATGTAGAGAGTGAAGACGTGGCGGGGGACGGAAATATATACGTGTCTTTAAACTACCTACAGGAAAACAACGACGTTTCCTATACTGAAGCTTTTGGAGCTAGATCTCCTGAAGGGGCGGCAGATATGTACACGTTTAAAGAAGGGGATCTTTTGAGGGTTATATCGTACTACAGCAGTGAAGACAATAGAGTTTTTGTAAACAATCGCTTTTTATTTGAAGTAGCTGGTCAAAGGACGTTATCTTCTGGCGAAGACAACCCTCTGTTTGATATAAACGAAGACGGAGATGCTGCTCATCCAAGCAAGGAAGGAAACTTTATTATTCTTAAAAATAAACCCGATGCAGACGGATTTGCGTTTTATGATGTTCAGTTAGGTGATAACGGCCCTAATTCTCCTACGCACAACTGGAACAAAAGATGTGTAGTAGAAATTATATCGCCATCAGACTCTCAATCAGAAGACAATATCGTTTATTACGAAACATCTAAAGTTTTTCCTATAACTAACCATGCAAGCTCTATAACTATAGCAAACGGAGATGTGTGGTGGAGAAGAGTACCCGTAAATATGCCTAAGTTTGAAAACGGTGTATTTAAAAACATTGTTTTAGAACAAGGCTCTCAGCCAAGGTTTGCCCCGTATTATTTAGAAACAAAAGCTTTTAACGATACCGTTCGTAATGCTGACGTTACAGGACAGGGAAAGCTAAAGATAGTCTTGCCTGACGCTCAAGAGTCTCGGAGGTCTACATCTATAACGTATTCTGAAAAAAACAACCCTGCCTCTTCTGTGTTTCAGTTGACGTCTTTTAACCCTGCTAAACTGCAGTTTAAAGACCTCCCTATAGAGCACGGGAACATAAACTACTTATTAGCTCAACAAGATTCTTTATTTGTTATACAGGCTAATAGGTGTGCTTCGGTACCTGTAGATAGAAACATTATTACTACAGCTTCTAACGACCAATCCCTTGTAGCTGCGTCGAAAGTTTTAGGTACTCAGAGATATTATGCAGGTAAATATGGGTGTGACAATAACCCAGAGTCTGTTTGTGCTGTAGGGAGCAACGTATACTTTGCTAGTAAAAGCAACGCTCAAGTATACAGATTTAACCCCTCTAACGGAATTGAAGTTATCTCAGATAAAGGCATGAAGTCTTTCTTTAGAAAAACTTTTAGGAGCGTTATATTAAATCAGTCAGATCTTGGATTAGCTCGAATTGTTGGAGGATATGACCCCGCTAAAGACGAGTACATAATAAGCATATACAATCAATCTCTCGCTAGTTTTGAAGTTGCAGGTTCAGGAACTGCAGGCACCGCTACGTCTAACGCTTTAGAGTTTCAACTTTATACCTTTATACAGCAAACCTTACAGGTACAAATGGGTAGCGGACCTGCGTTTGACATAAATGATTTTCCCGACCACATAAAAAATTTCTACAACGGGTATTCGGAAAACCACAACTTAGACGACTCACACTTGCTTGATGTTGATGGTGACGGAGTGTTTACAACCTCCGATGTAAATGCGGCGTATATGCAGGGAGTTCTGGGAGGTCCTAGTATTCGGTCGGCGCTTCAGGCTGGAGCTAACAGAGCTATAATAAGAATACAAAATAGCACTTTAGCGCCTATTCTTGGAGCTATAACTAGCGACCCCACTGGCGACGGGGACAGTGTTTCCACTCCATTTGAGATCCGAGATTACATACTTAGCAAGCAAAATACTATTGCTACCCAGAAGATAACTATTACTGATTTACAAACTGAGCTTTATGGTGGAGAAGGATATTCGCGTGAGGATCCTTCCGCAGGTTCGGCTTTTGGGACCATTAATTTTCTAGTAGGACAGGTCGAATTTTTTTCAAATGAATCGGAAAATTTTGAGGCACAAGTGGGTGTGCTCAACGAGGCGCTCGAAGCAGCCGCGGCGTCGGAAGTATCAACTACGGAAACTATATTGGGTTTAAATCAACAAATAGACTCATTAACAAGTAGTCTTAATGAGTTTACCGCTTATGGATTCACAGCGGAAGAGATAGGAACAAAACTAGGACAGCTTCAAGCGATTGAAAATGCGTTAACTAGTTCAGGTTTTGAAGGGGGGGTTGACACGGTTCAAACTATAATTACAAACTACGCTGCATACAGCAATATAGGTTCTCCCGCATCTTTTCAAAATGCTATAAATACGCTTCAAGCTTTAGAAAACGTAGGTGTCGACATGAGCGAGGTTTATAACTTAACCACTACTGCTGTTTTTTCTTCTGAATTTATTGAAGGAGTTTTATCTGACGGCATAGCAGACAGCAATTTAGAAACAGCCCTTTCTTCAGAATTGTATCAAGTTTTATATAACGCTGGGTATAGTCAAAATGTAGCAGGATTGAATGCTTTAGTTGCAGATTTAGACCAGTGGCAAAATATTGGCACGGCTGCGGGTTTTGGAACTAACTTAAGTTACAATGAGGTTTTAGACAACCTTATAAAATTTAACGATTTCAATCAGCTAGGATATAATGCTGCACAACTAGGCGACATTATAGACGCATATAATGATTATACAGATACAGGTTTATCACCTAATGAAGTGCAAGGTTTTGTAGATTTAAACTTATCTCCAGAAGAAATAAATGATATTGTCGCTGAACTTGATTCTTATACCGACGTAGGAACTGTAGATCAGTTTGAGGCATTTGCTGAACTAGAAGAACAGTACGGAAGTTTAAATGTAGCTTTAGGTAACCTTCAAGGCTATTTAGACATTAATCCTAACTGGACAACACACGGACAGGCTCAAAGCGCCTTACAAGATGCTTATACTGGTTGGAGTGAATGGGAGACCGTTTCTCAAGCTGGGTTTAGTTCTAGCGATGTTGTCAGTGTTCTGGCCGATTATAATATTTTGGCAGGACTTGGATTTGATGTCGCTGGTGCTGGTGGAGGGGGAATTTTTGCGTCAGAGATTGTTACAGATCTGCAGGGTGAAGTAGCTGATGCAGCTGCAGCTCAAGCAGACGCAGTTGCAGCTCAAGCAGGCGCAGAGGCAGATTTAGCAGCTGCAATTATAGCTCAAGGTGACGCAGAAGGTCTAACAGCCCTCGCACTAGCAGCTGAGGAAGCAGCGGCAGACGCACAGTTGGCAGCTGAGCTCGCAGCAGACGCCGCATTGGAGCTTCAACAGACTGCTGAGGGATTACTAGCAACAGCTACCACAGCAGCAACAAATAATTTAGACGCCTTTAACAGCTTCGCTTCGAATTTAACACTAGCAGAGACAGCCTACGGAGATATAGGTATAGGTATAGAAACTTTAGCGAATCAGACGAATGGTTGGGGAGCCCTGATGCTAGGGGAGGTTGTTACAACAGCCAATCCTAATTGGAACACCGCAACAGACGGCAATTCTCCTTCTAGTAACTTTGATACTAACGACGATGGAGATATAGGGACTGCTGATTTACTGGAGTTCCTTGCCAACTTTGGCGAGGTTGTAGATGAAGGATCTGATCTAGAACTCTTTGATACTAACCTAGATGGTGAGATTGGTTCTGCCGACTTGCTGGACTTCCTAATCGCATACGGGAACTCGGAAACTACAACCACAACAACTTTAGGTTACGATGATGCGATGGCGGCGGCTTTTGCTGAAGGTGTTGCGACACTTCCTAATGTCGAAGCTTTGGTAAACGCGGCTTTTGCTCAGGGTCTTGCCTCCGCCCCTGAAGGAGTGGACGGTGCAGCTTTTACTGCTGAAATTCTTCAATTACAGACAGACCTTGTGTCAGTAGGTTTAAGCTTAGGGGCTCACGGGTGGTCTCCTATTAATAATCTTGCCAACTTAAACCCTGCGAGCGCTAGCGATGATGTTATTACGCCTGAACAGTCGGTGCTGCTGGGCCCAGCTGTTAACGCAGCCCTTACACAGCTACAATTTTGGACTAACGCTTTTCAAGGGCATGCTGGACAAAATCAGGGATCTTTCTCTTCCGAGGGTGGCGGAGAGGAATACTTCCGTTATAATACGGGGCTGCAAGACGACAGCCTTAACGGCAACTATGGAAGTGGGTTCGCTGAGAACAATCTTTCCGCAGGGCCCCTCCCTGCTTCTTGGTCAGACATAATATCTGGCTCTTCTGATGGAAATTCATCTCTTAGCTTTGCTTTGGATGCTGTTTATAGTGCCAATACAGATTGGGATAATTATATTCCTAGCAATCTTTTAGCGGCTATACAGAGCTCTGTAGGAGGAGGAGGAGGCGACGGAAGTTATGCAAATTTACAGGAATATATTACAGCCAATGGTATAACAAGAGGTGATTACGTAAACTTAATGAAGAGTCTAACTGAATTATCACCTGCTGATGGAGGTGGCGGTTTTATGGCAATTTCTTATGACTCTAACTTCGATGGTGAGATTGGTTCTGCCGACTTGCTGGACTTCCTAATTCAATATGGATCTACTGTTGATGAACTAGGTAGTGCGAGTGAAAACTGGGAGAACATAAACCATCCATACTTCCCATATAATTAACACAAGATGAATAGAACAATAGCTTTTGATAATAAAAAAGGAGTTTGGAAAACTAGGTACAGTTTTTTTAGCTCATGTATAGCTTGGGTAAAAGATTTTATGGTTACGTCACCTATAGGCACTTCTGCCGAATGGCTCGTTTGGAAACATGACGGTCTGTCAGAAAGTAACAACACTTTCTATGGCAATACATCTCCTTCTGTTATAGGTGTGTCTTTTAACGACAGACCCTCTTCAAACAAACAGTTTAAGTCTCTTTCAGTTGAAAGCCTTGAGCCTAACGATATATTGGGCTTAAACACGTTTGTTGTAAACGGGAAGTCTGGATCTATTGGGGGGTTAAGGCAAAAAGGAGGTATTTTGTATGGTCACATAGGGTCTGAAGATGGTTACACTTTGTCCAACTTTGAATTTATAGGTCAGATAAAAAACATACATGCGTCGGCAGCAGAAGCAGCATCGGCGTCAGGCCTTAGCTTTGAGGATGTTTCTAGTGGTGCTTATATAGAGTTTTATTACACAGAAATGAACGCTTTAAGCGGAGGTGCTGCAGGAGTAACTAACGACCCTCAAGGTGTTAAAAATGGGGATGTACAGCCTGTGGCTTTAGGAAACAATCTTATTTTGTACAACGGGATGCTTCTTCTTGGTGGTGCGTCTGGGTTCAATGCGGGAGATAATCTGTACTTTGCGTACCCCAGCAACATCAACGGTGAGTCGCCAAAGGGTCAAGTGGCCGACGTAACTTTAACTTTAGGTAGTAACGATTTTGAGGTTCACGCAGTTAACCTTGAATATTCTCCTACAAATCTTGACCATAGTAATTAATATTTCACTACTTTTGTAACATGGCATTAGAAGATATTTTAAATAAAGCAGGAGCCTTTGCTCAGTCAGATCTTGGCAAGTCGCTTCTTGCAGCTGGTCTTTCAAGGCGAGCATCAAAAAGGGGTGCTGAAGCAGGGCAGGAGCTTCTTCAAGAAGAAGGAAGGGAACAACAGGAGTCAGGCAAGAAATTGTATGAGGCTATGCTAAAAGAGCTTAGAGAGGGTAAGTATGATGTAGCTCAAGGCCAAAGAGACACCGCCGAAGACGCTAAGATTGCTGCTGAGGAGTTTGTAGAAGCTACAAGACGAAGAGGACAAGAAAGCCGAGGAGACCTTGTTTCGGCTATTCAAAGCGGAGACCCTAGGATGTCTGCTTTAGTACCGCGACAAGTGCAAGCCCTAGCACAGAATCTTCAACAAGCGGAACTTTTAGGTTTAGACAAAAAGGTTTCAGCAGATGCAGCTATATCTGATTTAGAACAAAAGTACCAAGACGCAAATCTAGACAGAAAATCTCAACTGGACGAAATGGAACTTGGTAGAGGAGCGCAAGGCGCTGAATCAGGAAGGCAAATGGAGTTAAACGCTATGCTTAGGCAAATGCAAGCTGGACCTAATGCTTTGCGAGACGGATTAAACACTGGGTTAGCTACATACGCATCGTTACAAGACCCTCAGATAGAAGGAGAAAAATCCACCAAACAGAAGACCAGCATATCTGATCTTTTAGAGTTTTTTAAAAATATGAAAACTCAAGAAGGTTCAGAAGAAGGAGAGCCAGAGTATGAGCAAGACGAGGAGGGTAGAGACCTAAACCCCAATGCGACATTCTATGGAGAAGATGGAGGGGTCACAAACTTTGAAGACGGAGGCGGCATGACTGACGGAGAGTTTAGCCATGAGGATAATCCTAAAGCAATCATAGACGAAGACACAGGTTTGAAAGAAGGTGAAGTTACAGGAGGAGAGCTTGTTTTTAATAACAAACAATCTAGCACTATTGAAGAATTAGTAAACTCTGGGAAAGGGGGTAAGCTTGTTAAGTTTATGAAAAATCTTCTTTCTAAGAAACAATTTCAAGAATAATGGCTAACGGAGGATTTACTTTTACTCAAGGAATTTCTTCTCCACAGCAGGCTTCTCAAGGGAGTTCTGGTGCAGGAGATGTTTCTGATACGATATTTAAAGCTTCTACTCTTATAGAAAACAAAAAGAGAGAGGCTATGAGGCAGTACGAGAATGCACAGACTATGATGCGTGAGGACCTTAAGACTATGCATGGGTTTGATACTACCGTAGGTGGCATGGGCCAGTTTTCTGGTGCTTTAAATCAAATAGCCGAAGAGTCTAGACAAAAAATACGTGATGCAAAAAACCCTGTAGAAGCACAAGAGATTATAGCGGGGTTTAGAGAGCAATACAATATAGCCAAATCTAGGCAAGCCTCTATAGCTGACAAAAAAGCAACATTTGAAGCTTTAGCAACAGCAACAGGTGGAGATGTAGACTCGTTAAACGCAGGGTTAGGTGTAGACGAAGAGTACGTTCTTCCAGAAGCCTCTGACATAGCTTTAGCTCAACAAGCATGGGACAATCCATACGAGCAAGGTGTAGCCGTTATTGATGGCCGCATGATGGCTATAGACCCCGCTGATGGACAGCTTAAAGAGTTAGGGGATATAGCTGCTACTTTAGATTCGTCTATGTATGATATGCAAACCAGACCTATAGAGGCTGGTGCTATTAGAGACTGGGCTAAATCTGTAGGGGTGTTTAAAGATATTGGGTTTGGAGATGGTATGTGGAATGAAGAAAGAGCAGGGCAGCTGTACGATGACAATATACTTCAAACAGGAAGCAAGGAGGATAGAACTGAGATGGGGGAGTGGCACAGGCGTCAAGTGTTAAACACTTTGGAGCAGAGAGATATGATACAGATTTTTTCTGACGAGGATAGAAAAAACTTTGTTAACGGAAATTTTGACGCGTTAGATCCTGAAAAGACTAAAAAAGTTCTTTCTATGGGTAAGGATATTTTTGTAGAACAGTCTAGGTTTGTAAAAGGTAGCAGTACTGATGATAGTGTTGGTGATGTTGATTTTGCTAGCGGGGTCTTACCAGAGGGATATGGCGTTTTAAACGCTGAGATGGAGCTAGACACTCCAGACGTGACAACAGGAGACACATCTATGAGTTATCAAATGGCGGCTCTTCCTGAGATTATCGAGGTTGAAGGTTCAGACTTTGGAGGGCCTGCAGGTAATTACGATATTTTTGGCTTTGGTGTAAATCCTAATGGAGCGCAAACAGCAAGAATAGTAAGAAAAACAAAAGAGACAGAATATAGCTGGACAAACGACGACAACGAAACAGGAAAAACAACTTCTAAAGAAGACGCACAAGCGCTGGCGGGACAATACGGAACGATAGAAGAAGAGCAAGTTGAAAGAACTAAACAAGCTGAAACGATAACTATAAAGCAAGGTGCTGACGGACAAGCTGGGGAGGTATGGAGTAGAATTTTTGCCAACAACCCAACGGCTTTGTTTTTGCTTAACCAGCAACAAAATCTAGCCAACCAAAACGCTTTACAAACTCTTAGGAACGCTGATGAAGCGGGCAGTCCACTTTTCATGGGGAATAACCCAGACGAAGCCACTAGATTCGATAATCAATAGAACATGAACGGAGATCCAACTAAACCTAAGTACACTCTAGAGCAGGACTTAGACCTCTTGCTAGACCGTAATTTTGACTCTCAAAGGGTTGTAGAGATAATGCAGTCTAACGGGTATGATCCTAACGATGTGGTTAATACCATAAACACAAGGTATGAGACTCAACGTAAAGAGCAGCTTGCACAGCAAGAAGAGCGAGACAGAATCCGTAAAGAACAGCAGGAAATATTTGAAGGTGCTTTAAAAAAAAAAGATGTTTCCGAACCCGATGGGGAACCCTCTCGGTTTGGTTTGGATTCGATTGGTCAAAAAGCTAAAGACAGAAGTCCTGACGCAACTTTTTATGATCAACCAAAGCTTCCAGAAGCACAAATAGAGCAACCTCAACGTATAGAAGCTGTTGCTAACCCTAACGCTGCAGCTGGAATGCTTCTTGATATTCAAGCAGAAGAAGCTTACTTTAACGAAAAAAACGCCTTAAGTTTAGCGCAGGAAGTTCAAGACTTTCAAACTCAAGATCCAGTAAAAATAAACAGATTATTGCGATCATTTCAAAGTCAAGGACTTTTAACACAATTTAATGTTAAAAAAGAAATAAACGGAAGATCAGAGGCTTATATGCCTGAAACTCTGGCTGAAATATCACAAGCCTTACAAGAGGTAAAAGATGAATCGTCAAGTCAAATGGCTAGCGTTATGCAGCGGGCAAACAAAGTTAATGAAGATAACGGTTCAGATTTTAGGTATAGAGTTGACAGCAATACTGATAGAGATTTGTTTATGGTTAATTCTATTGACAGAACTATTGCAAGAAGAGAAAAACTAGAGCAAGAAGTAAAAGACGAAATTGAAAGGGTTGGTAAAAAAGCTTATTATGGAACGATAGGTCTTGGAGGGGCTATAGTTGATGACCTTAAAGAAAGCCTTAAAGGAACAGTTATTGCTGTAGAAATGTTTTTGCTTGAAACAGCCCAAAACCCTGTTAAAAAGAAATACTACAAAGAGCTGGCTGAGCAAGCAAGAGAAAGGAGAAAAGAATCAGACGAGCGTAAATCTAAAATAACACAACGACTAGCTAACAGCGTAGGTGTTTCTGAAGAAATTTTTAATATGGGTATTACGGACAGAGTTAAAGCTCTGTCAAACGGAGATATCAGTTCAGATGATTTTTGGACAGCTTCTACAGCTCAGACGGCTAGGTTAATGGTAGATGCTTTCAGGACTGCAGGAGAATTTATGATAGGAAAGGGAATACCTCTAGCTACAGACGTGTTTGCTAACAGCTATGCAGACACAAGGATTAACAATCCCCACATGAGTCCTTCCGAAGTGTCTCTTCATGCAGCACCTAAAGCTGCCGTAGAAATAGCTTTTGCTAGATACCTTACAAAGGCTGGAAAAGGAGCTACAGGTGCTTTAAAAGATCTTAGAAAAAGTCTTATAAGAAAAGAGTCCTTAAAGCAGTCTGGTAAAAAACTTGTTAATAAAAACAAGAATGTATTTAAGGAATATTTAATACCTGAAGGTATTGAAGAAGGTCTTGTAGAGCTTACAAATCAAAGCATAGATATGCTTGGGGATTTGGCAGCAGGAAGGAATGTAAGGGACTTAAATTTAACTCAAGCTGCCGACGCTTTCTTAGGTGGTTTTGCTGGAGCTGCAGGTCCTGCAGGACTGTCTAGAATGGCAAGTAATATAGGTCACAGCCGAAACATGAAAGATAAATTAAGAACTCTAGAGGTTCTTAAAGAGGTTAAGAATCTTCATGACCAAGAAGTTAACCCAGAAATAAAAGCTTTGTACAGAGAAAAGCTTGTAAAAGCTATGGCTGAACACGAAATGGTTTCAAGGGAGGAGGCAGCACTTTACTCAACTTTAAATCCTGAAGAGCAAAGTAAGGTTTTAGGCTTAAACCAAGAGCTGTACAGGATAAAAGAAATAATAAGTAAAGACAAGTATTGGACAGGGGAGGCTGTTACTAAAGAAGATAAAGCTGTACTGGAAAAAAGATACGAAGCCTTATATGAAAGCAAAAAACAAATAGAGGATACTGCTGCCAAAAGAGCAGAGAAAGAGGCAGAGGAGCCTGTTATGGCGGAGGATTCTAATAACGAAGAAGTAGCAACTGAACCACAAGAGCAAGATAAGAAAGAGGCAGACAAAAGGAAAGAAACTCCTGTAGCACCAAAAGCAGCACCAGAAGAACAGACTCAAGAAGAAAAAGCTTTATCTGAGTTCGATGAAACTAAAGATCCTGAAGTAAAAGAGACAAAAGAAGCACCTATAGAAGAGGCGCCTGTAGAAGAGGCTGTAGAGGAAGCACCTGTAGAGGAGGATGAATTAGCTTTTCAGGACACAGACCCTGTTAAAAAGGAGTTTTATGAAGTTGTTCAGGACAATGGAGAAAAAACAATAGCTGAAGTAACGACAGCAAAAAATGGACAAAGAACAATAACGTTGAAAACTCCCGAGGGGCAAAGATGGCCCACAACAGAAAGGGTTAGTAAGGATAACACGTTGTCTAATGAAGATAATATTGATGGAATAGTCTGGGATGTTAAATCTGTTTCTAAAACAAAAACAGTAGAAGGATTTGAGAATATAGCTAATAAAAAGGGGGTAGAAAAAAGAAAGAAAGAACTAGCAGAAAGAAAAGCAAAAGAAACCGCCAAGGAACCTGAATCAAAAGAAACATTTGATATAGAAGTAGACGGAGCTACGAATCTCATAGGGGATACAGAGAGCGTAGGGGACGGAAAGGGTCAAATGAGTTTAAGAGTGGCTCAAGCTATAGACAACCTTACTAAAGGTTTTAAGAAAAAAGGAGTTGTAAAAAAGATAAAGTTTTACAAGAATCCAAAAGATATAGGTAACTACAGTGCAGCTGTAGCTAAAGAAATAGCAGACGGATATACTGTAGGAGCTTTCTACGACCCGTCTACAGGTACTATAGTTCTTACGAGCGAATCTAAAGTTAAAGAGGTAAAAGAGGAATTTGGCCACGCTCATTTAGTAGACATTATAGGTAAAGACGCCGCTTCTAGAATTAAACTTTATAAAGAGTTAAAAGCTAAATCCAAGAAAAGTAAGGATATAAAGAAGATTTTAGAAGATGTTGAGGATACTTATAAGAGTGAAGTAACAAACGAGGACGCTGTAAAAAGTTTAAAAAAGAAAGGTAAAGACTCCCCCACAGCTAAAGAAATAAGCTTAGAAAAAGCTAAGCTTGAAGAAGAGATTCAAAAAACTGTTGAAGAAGAATCTATAATAAAAATTCTTCGAGAAAGCAAAAAGTTTTTAAAGGAAGGTTTTCTCAACAAAATTATTCGGATGATAAACACCATGTTTAAAAACCGAGGAGGTAAGGGAAATATAATTACAGGTCATGAAGACTTATCTAAGCTAGCCAGAAAGTTTGAGATGGCTACTAAAGGTGTTGAGACAGAGGTTAAGGTAGATGAAGCAGAAGCAGACCCTTTGGTTAGAAAAAAAGGAGAGTCCCTTGCTGACTTTAATACAAGGTTAGAAGAAATAGCTACTGAAAAGTTAAAGTTTGAAGAAACGGAAGAGAGCAAAAAGCAGCAAGAATTTGAAGAAAGTGCTAAATCTCTTGATTTTAGCAAAAAGAAAGAGTTTACTTACTTAAAAGACACAGAGTTATATTACACCGATGTAGTTTCTAGAACTAATCAGTTTACAAGTATATCTACAGTTAGGTCTGTGAAAGAAAAATCAGTCAAGGTTAACGACTACTTTCACTACAGAAACTTGTGGGCTAAGCTTACAGGTAATGGTCAGGAGACGTCTAGGATGGGAGAGGTGTACTTTATAACGAAAGACGCTGACGGGAACGAAAAAAGACATAACGTAAAACCACCTAAACCGAAAACAGACAGGGAGGGCAATGTTCTTGACGTGCCTACTCAAATGACTTTTAACGAAAGAAGAGTTAAAGATCATTTTGATACAGAGGAGCTTAACAGCGAGCTGAGAGCTCAAAGAGCCTCGCTAGATAAAGAGGTTACTGTTTTGTGGATGAACAACAGTAAAAAAATAAATTTATTTACAGACTTTCAAGACTTCTTTCCAGAAACAGAGGGGTCCGAAGGTATGGAGTCTGAAATAGAAAACTTTATTATAGCTAAAAAGAATTTGTTAGCTTTAATAGCTTCGGATGTTTCTTCTGACAACTTAAGAGATTTAAAGGGTAATAAAGATAAAATAAACCCTAACGTAAATCCTGAGATATTCAATATGTCTGGGATCAGCAAGTTTGGTCAAAGCGAAGTAGATACAGAGGTTCAGGACATTCAAGATACTGATAGGGAGGTTAATCCAGACGCTACCTCTTCTATAAAATTCTCTAAAGAAAAAGCATCCAAGAAGTATAGAAAGACCGTTTTAGATAATACAGATAGCGTTATAAATGTATCAAGCTATCTAGGTAAAGCAACCGATTTAATTAAAAAACCATTTAAAGAGATAGCTAAAGACTTTAAAGAGGGTAAGGTTTTTAACGTTGCTTGGGATCAGGTGGCAGCCGTTAACTTTAAATTTAAAGGAAACTCAACACCGTACAACCTAAGAAGCGGTATAGAAGAAGTTACTACTTCTGACTTTGGAAAATCTGTTTCTTTTAGGTCAAAAAATTACAGAAAACAATTTATGAATAAGGTTCAGAATCTTTCAGGAAAGATTCACGTTAGCATTTCTTTAAATGACGCTAATGAAATGATAGCTAACCCAGCTCTTTTTGAAGCTATTGTACATAATATTTTCTATCAAACTGATCAAGACGTTATAGATAAAGACATTGTTTTAAAACAAGCTAACTTGGGGTGGAACGCAAGAAAGTCAGAAAACTCTGATAGCGCTTTTGATGCTGCTTTTAAAACTCAAAACTCGTCTGAGTTTGAGCCACTTATAGTAAAAGAAGTTGGTCCTATGCTAGCAAACAAAAAAGGAAAAACCCTTCAAGAATACAGGTGGAAAGATTACGAATCTCTAAAAAAAGGGCATGAGCTTTTCTTAAAGGCTGATAAAACGACGTTAGGTCATTTCAAAAGAATTGGTTTAGCGTTAATTAGAGACAACTTTGTAGCAGAAGCACAAATAGAAGGAGATCCTGTCTTACCAACAATATCCGATATAAGAGAACAGCTTATACTCCCTGAATATTTAGACGAACAAGGGCAATCTGTTGAGTCTGGAACTATAGCTGCAGTTATGACTATAGATTTGGATAAAATGAGAAGCATTAGCGGTGGTCTTCAAACTAAAATGGATCAAGGCTCGTCATTTCCTTATGCTATGAATGGAGGGCTAGAAAGCATTGTAATGGTTGAAGATAAACCTGCAACAAAAGATGTATACAGGATGGCAACAAAGAAAGATGCATCTATGATGACGAAGCTAAAAGCTGCTACTGCAACTCCCGCAAAAGTAGCCTTAGGGTTTAAAGGGGTTACATCTAAATCATCAGATTTAAACTTCTCTAAAACAAGAGACATAGACACTGAAGGGAGTACAGAAATATTTGAAACGGATCAAGGACCCTTTGAGCTACGTACTATGAGCGCATACCAGCGGTTGAGAAACAGATTCTTACAGAAGTTTGCCAACAAGTATCAGTACATATTTAACATACAAGAAGACATCGTTAAGTCAAAAGATGGAAAGCTAAAGGAATCACAAGATTTTGAAATGGCAGAGACTCGTATGTATGGTAAATCTGCTAACGATCTAGAGCTTTTAAAAGATAAAGTTAAAGACATTACAGCCGACATAAAACAAAAAGGTTTAAACATTGAAGAAGTCGAGCTGTACTTATATGCTCAGCATGCAAAAGAGCGTAACGCTGTGATATTAGAGAGGAGCAATGGAAAGGACGTAAGTGGTAGTGGAATAACTGACGCTAGAGCTGACGAGATCTTAAATTCTATGGATGAAGCTAAGAAAGCTAAGATAGAAGAAATAGCTAAAAAAATAAGAGAGATACAGCAAAACACAAGGGATACGATGGTAGAGTTTGGGCTAGAAAGTCAAGAGACCATTGATGTTCTAGAGAACTTATTTAAAAACTACGTACCGCTTGGAGGGTTAGCACAAGACGAAAAAGACTCATTCTCATCGTCTTACCCTACTGGAGGGGCTGGGATGCACGTGTATGGAAGCACCTTTAAAAAGGCTAGTGGTAGAAAATCAGAAGCCCCTAACATACTGGCGCAGATAATATCTCAAAATGCATCTGTTCATATTAAGGGCAGGACAAACGAGGCTTTACAATCTCTCTATGAGTTAGTTGAACAAAATCCTAACAAAAATGTTTGGTCTATAGTTAACAAACCTAACGATGTAGATCCACATACCATTGCTGTAAGGGTAGATGGTAAGCAGAGGTACATAAGGTTTGTAGATGCTAGCTACGCAGAGACGCTAAGAGGGTTAAACGCTCCAGCAACTTCAATGTTTGGCAACATGATGGCTAAGCCTGCTAGGTGGTTAAGAGCTTCTTTTACAACCCTTAGCCCTGAATTTATGATATCTAACTTCTCTCGTGATATACAGTCAGCTTTATTTAATGCTGCAGCTGAATCAGACATAGAAGGTGGTAGGCTTGATGGTGAACAAGTAGTTCAGGACATGATAAAAATGGTTCCTAGCACACTAAAAGCCTTACTTAAGCCTAAGGTTGGCATGGTGGCTGATCCGTTGATACAGAGGTACTATGATGAATACAAAGCAGACGGGGGTAAAACTGGCTGGGCTTACACACAAAAAATATCTGATATTGCTAAAGACTTAGAAAAAGAATCTAAAGACAAGTCTAAGATGCAAGAGCTGCTAGGGGCTCCTAAAAACCTTGCAAACTTTGTAGAGGGTATTAATGATGCTTTTGAAAATAGCATTAGATTAGCAGCTTATGTTGCAGCTAGAGAGAAAGGTATTAGCAGAGGTAAAGCTGCTCAGTTTTCTAAAAACGTAACGGTAAACTTTAATAGACATGGGGAGTGGGGACAAGCGCTTAACGGCGTTTACATGTTCTTTAACGCGTCTGTTCAAGGTTCAATGGTTTTAGGTAGATCTTTAGGAACACTTAAGCCTGCAACTAAGCCTGACGGCTCTAAAAGAGCTGGTTTAGAAAGAGTTAACAATGCACAAAAGCTAGCGTTTGGATTGTTCTTATTTTCAGGACTCGTAACCATGATGAACAGAGCGATGTCAGACGAAGATGAGGATGGTGTAATATTTTACGACAAAATTCCCGACTACATAAAGGAAAGGAATATGATTATAATGAACCCTAGAAACGGAAAAGACTACTACAAGATCCCTCTTCCTTACGGGTATAGTCTGTTCTCTAGTTTAGGGTCTACAGTAGTGGACGTTACTGAAGGAGGCAAAGATTGGGACGAAGCTTTAATGTTTTTATCTTCGTCAACGATCAACGCTTTCTCCCCTGTAAGTTTTGGCCAGTCTAAAGACTTGTTTAATCACGTGGGTAAATCAGCAACACCTACTGTTCTTAAACCTATCGTAGATGTTATGACCAACGAAACCTACTTTGGGTCTCCTGTGTATGCAGAACAGTCTCCATATGGCGTTCCAAAATCAGAATCGGCTATGGCGTTTAGATCTCCTAAAGGTGTTCAGGATTTCTTTGAATGGATGAACGACGCTACTGGAGGTTCTGAGTATAAGTCTGGATGGGCTGACATGAACCCTGACAAGCCTTGGTATATGTTTGAGTATGCTATAGGTGGAGCAGGTAAGTTTGTAAAAAGAAGCGGAGAGCTTGTAATTAAGCTTGATGCAAAAGTTGAGAACAACGACTTTAAAATTGCCGCTAACGATGTGCCTTTTTTGAGAATCCTTTATGGGGAGGCTTCAAAGTATTATGATAGTGGAAAGTACAACGAAGCTAAAGTAGATATAACCCAGCTGTCAAAAGAGTATAAAGAAGACAGGAAACTAGGAGACCCTTCAAGATACAAAGGCGTCCTTATACTTAAGGACAGACTAGATAAATATGAAAGACAGCTTAAAGTTTTAAGAAAAAAAGAAAGAGAGGCTAGAAAAATAGAAGACTTTACAGAAAGAAGCATAAGGATACAAGAGCTTAGAGATAAGAAAAACAAAATTTTTATGCAGTTTAACAGGGCATACGAAAACATAAGAAACAATGAGTGATAGAAAGAAAATAAAAGACACTAAGCTTGGAGCTTGGCTGTCAGAGAAAGCACCAAATATATTAGGTGTAGTGGGGGATCTTTTGCCAGACAGTGGCGCGCTAGGCGTAGTTAAGAACCTGATAGACAAGGATGATAATGTTGACTCTGAAGAAGCACAGCGCGTGATAGACGCAGAGGTACGCTTTCAGGAGAACGTAACAGAACGCTGGAAAGCGGATATGGGTAGCGATGTAAAGCTCGCAAAGCTAATACGACCACTGACACTGATTGCACTTATGTCCATGTTTATGGTGACTATGGTTGCAGATTCTGTCGATGGCTGGCCATTCAATGTTAAAGATTCATACGTGGATTTACTACAGATATTAA
>Ga0209337_1001397_pt1 | contig 18316 bp, 17 predicted proteins | sample LinPmetageLP53_FD_184044 | JGI IMG/M metagenome (GOLD analysis project Ga0209337, IMG submission 184044) | Marine viral communities from the Pacific Ocean - LP-53 (SPAdes) (version 2) | ecosystem: Environmental > Aquatic > Marine > Oceanic | place: Pacific Ocean | collected 2010-02-08 | reverse complement strand
GATTCAGAAGGTGCTGAAACTGATGGGGATTCAGATTCAGATGGAGATGCAGATGGAGATTCAGATTCAGACTCAGATTCAGATTCAGATTCAGATTCAGATTCAGATTCAGATTCAGATTCAGATGATGGTGGCGTTGGTGGCGTTGGTGAAACAGGCACGTTTGAAGAGGCGTGGGCTGACTTACTTGACTCAGTTGATAGTGATGTAGCCGAGATAGAAGAAACGGCTTTAGACATGGATAATGGGATAGAAACATCTGCAACAAAACAAGTGGTGAAAGATGTTACAGAAATCAAAGGTAAAACTGTCGAAGAAGATTCTTACAGCATGGTTACAGAATGTGGTCATCAAATAGAAGTAGTCGCTACTGCTAAAGACTTTAGAAATAGAGAAGATAATATCATGTATCATGCAAGCACATACAACCGTGTAGCAACACAACAAAAGAGAGTAATCAAGAGGATTACTAACGAGATGAAAAGAAGATTGAAGGGTCAAGACCCATCATGGGAGACAGAACAAAAAAGTGGCCGTCTAAATCCACGAAGGGCATACAAATTAGGTAATGCTAAAGTCCACAAGATTGACAAAGTTTACAGAAAGAAAGTTGAACCTAAAAATGTTACAGGAAATGCTATCATTCTAATTGATGCATCAGGCTCAATGAGAAGTGGTAGTCGAGCATCAGATGCTTCCAATGCGGCAGTTGTTTTCTCAGAAGTTTTCCGCAACATCGGAATGAACTACGAAGTTGTTGACTTCAACACCCATTATGGAACAACCATGAGAGTTAGAAAATCCTTCTCAAGTGCTGGAACTTCAACTCTTGACAAAGCGTGTATAGCCGCACCATTTACAGGTTCAGCAAATGCAGATGGATATGCTGTTCAATGGTGCTTAGATAGACTTGCTACAATGAATGGTAGTCGCCTTCTAATTGTTATCTCAGATGGTCAGCCAGCAGGTTCTTCACCAGCAGGTTTTACTGACGAAGAACATTTGATTCATGTAACAGAAAATGCAAACAAGAAAATCGGTCTGCTTGGTATTGGAATCGCTGGTCAAGATACATCTAGGTTTTACCCTAACGCTATTACTATCTCAGATGAGTCTCAGATAGCAAGAGAAGCCATGACGGTGCTTCGCCCTATGTTGAAGCGTATCGTGCCTAGAGCATAGGTCTGAGGGTCAGGAAACGGTAAAGGAGATATTGATATGAGAAGGGCAATAGAAACAGATTACGATTACAGACAATGGGTTGAGTATGACCAAATTGATAGGCCGACTTTTACGCCTAATGAATTATTTTTTAGAACATCAACAAGAATGCATACAACTAGCCCTAGAGTATATTGGGCTAATTCAAGTTTGAATCCAAAAGTGCAACTAAAAGATAGTGCTGTGATACATGAAGTATGGGAGAATCTTGGAAGATATATGTCAGAAAAAGAAATCAAAACTTGTGCTGATTGGTTGCATTATATTAGCGGCATTTCATCAGCAGGGGATTCTACTAAAGATGGTCGAGCAAATGATGATTCGGAATTAATCATAACCCCTGCTGAAAAAATAAAAATTACTGTGCAAAGTGATAAGAATGATTTTGATGGTGAACAACCATATTTCAGAAGAAGTCTTTTGTCTTTCATGGTCTTACATAATGATGGAAAAAATGTCATCCTTGCACCATTGTTAAATGGAACAGCAAAGTTTCCATTTGAGAACAGAATTGAGGAAGTTAATTATCCTCATGCAGAAGATGTTTTTGTATCTAAATTATGTTCCGCTAAATCAAAGAATCATGGATGGGTGAATGAATTATTTGTTGTGAATATTGATTCAATTGAAGGTCAGCCTAAAAATAGTAAAGGCGGAAGTGTGTTTGACCGATTAATATTTGCTGACGAACTTAAGTTTGGAGATTTCATTCATTCTAAGTGGGATATATCTCAACATGAAGGTGTGAACCATAATAGAGAGATAACAATAGAAATTGGAGAAGCAATTCTTGGAGATAATCTAGTTTATGATTTGATTCCGAACACCGATTTGTATGTCGGTGGAAATCTGATTGAGAAGATGTTGAGGCTAACAAATGATAATTACAACAAATATGCTATGCTAGATTTGATGAATGAATTAACACATCAAGCCGAGAGAGTTATTGATACGCATACAGTTTCAACTACTACTAAAGTCAAAACTTCTAAGACTACATTTATTCCAACTTGGAAGGATAATAGACCAAGCCAAATAATAGATTTGACCGATGGTGAATATGTGATGTATTCTGACGTTTTCAGGTGTCCTGTATGCAATGTAAAGGTCAAGGTTATAGGCAAGGGTAGCAACCGGAAATCCCAAGCAGAATGCCCCCTGTGTAAAAAAGGGCAAATTGAGTTTCCACATTTAGTAAATGAAGAAGGAGTTGAAGAAGAATGAGTAAAAGAATTACAAAGAGTTTGAGACAAGCAATAGTAAGAGCAATTTTCACAGGGAATGAACATCATTCTCAACCAATGAGGCCAAGTGAAATTGTTGCGTATATTCAGAATGATTCTAAGTTACCAATTTCAATGAGAGGGAAAACAACAAAACAGGTTGCTTACATCTTGAGTCAGTTAGCAAGAGATTATGATGATATTATAGTTACAGAAATCTTGGGAAGAAACGGAACTAATCATCACGGCAATGAAAGATTCACAAAAGCATTTTCAATCAAGTCAGACTATACTTTGTCTGATGCTGAGAAAGCAGTTGGAGTTACACAAAAACAAAGACAAAACAAACAACAGATTACAGTTATGCTTTCACCCGATTCAGTCAAGTATATTCAGGCTTGGAAAAAACTTGGAATGTCAGCAGGTCAAGTTGTTGAAAATCTAATCACAGCAGATAGAGAAATTAATGGTTCACCTAAGAAACAATCTGATGGTTCTTTTACAACATTTGAAAATCCTATGAAGATAAATGGAAAGGTTGCTACTTCTGATAGCCGTAAAAGCGAATAGAGGCCATCAAATTATTCAGGGGTATAGTTTAACCTAAAATACAATCAAGTGGCTCAGATTGGTTCTATTGATACAAATATGACTAATATCGTTCTGACTGTTATCTGACCATATTGAAATCAATTTATTCACAACATATTCTGACAATCCTCAATAGCCGGAACACATCAGGGTTCATTGTGAGACAAATCGTATGGTCTGTTGATATGATGGATAGTCATGTTCTGATAGGACATGATGAATCAGGATTTGAATTAGTTCAAGTCAGAACAGGTTCTTCACATTGGAAGTTTTCATTCTCAGGTTATGATGGTCATGGAAGAGTTAGAGTTGGTCATGGATGTAATTACAATCCATTAGTTTTGATTGAGGATATTTTTCAGAAAATTGAACATGGAATTGAAACGCCTGTTGAACTCAACATGGATGATTTCGATAACTCCACATTTTCTGAGGAATGGAGTTGAAAGATTTGGATGGTGTTTCTTACGAAGGATTCAACAGATTTTGGAATTGGATTGCTAAGAAAATTGGGTTGTTGATTTGATGATATCTTGGACTACAATAATTAGAGATGCAACATACTTGGTTGGCTTTGACAAAGATATGAAAGAGATAGGAAGTTTAGTTGAAATAGAAAACGAATGGATAATGCATCTTGATGAAAAAACAATCAGGGTAAAAGGCAATGGATGCAAAGACCCATTGAGATTTATGGAATGTTTAGTTTCACCATTATCTAACGATTCAAAAACAAAAAAACATCCGATAGTTTTGGAGTTCATTCATCCTGATGGTGAATGTTGGGAAGTTTGGAATAATTAGATACAGCCAATAACCCCTTTCAATGCTGGTGTCTTTATTGGTGATAGCGTATGCCTAGAACAAATAATGAAAATCTTATTTCCGGCACACAAACAGAAAGAATATCTGTATCACTAGATGCTGAACAATTAGTCAAAGATACGACTAGCCAATCTTTGTTCGTAGGTGATGGTTCGACTGTTGGTGGAAGGGCTGTTGATGTCCGACCTGTTTCAGATATTACAGGCAACTATACTTTGGTCAGGGCTGACGAAGGGAAGATTCTCAGATTCAATTCTGCATCTGCAATTACTATCACAATTCCAACAAATGCAAATGTCGGATATCCTGTCAGTTTGACACGAATCCCATTCATCAATTTGGGTGCTGGTGTTGTTACTTTGGTTGCAGATACCGGAGTAACTTTAACTTCTATCGAACCTAATGTTGATTCTAAAGAAAGTGGAGAAATACACAAGACAGCAACTAACACTTGGTTTCTAACAAAAGGTGGTTCAGGTGTAAGTCAATTAACAGAACTAACTGATGTCAATATTACTAATCTTCTCAACACTCAAACTCTACAATATAATACCACATCAGGTAAGTGGGAAAATGTAACTTCAACCGATGCAAATACAACTTACGATTTAGCAGTTCCAGCATCATCAACAAATCTCAGATTGTCAGGTTCAGATGGTTCAACAGATAATGTAACTTTGACAGGTGCAGGTGCAACTTCGATTACTAGAACATCAGGAACAGAATTGACAATCACATCCACGAACATAACTTATGGGGTGTTGATACCAACAGGCACTACAAGTCTGAGACTGTTGGGTTCAGATGCTTCGACTGATGATATCTCAATAGTTGGCGGAACAAATACAACTGTTACAAGAACATCAGATTCGATTCTAACTTTAGCATCAGATGATACGACATATTCTCTAGCAACTTCAACTGCTGGAAGCAATGCAAAAATTGACTTGACGGCAGGTGGTTCAGGTAGTGGAACAGACTCAATAACATTGGCGGCTGGAAGCAATATAACTATCTCAGAAACAGGAGATACAATTACCTTTGCTGGAACTGCTGGAACTGTTACAAATGTATCGGGTTCAAGTCCTATATCAGTATCGTCAGGTGGAACAACCCCAGCCATATCAATCGCTCAATCAGATGCAACCACGAATGGATTCCTGAGCAGTTCAGATTGGTCAACATTCCAAAGCCGTTTATCCAGCGTTGGAATAACAAGTGGTGGTGGTCTATCTGTATCAGGAAGTCCACTAACAACCAATGGCTCAATCACACTCACAAATACAGGAGTTACATCAAATGTTTCAGGAACAGGAATATCTGTTTCAGGGGCAACGGGTGCTGTAACAATTTCTAACACAGGAGTTACATCAAATGTGGCTGGTTCAGGCATATCAGTATCAGGTGGAACAGGGGCGGTAACAATTGCGAATACAGGTGTTACTTCTGCGGTTGCATCAACAGGAGTTTCAGTATCGAGTGGAACAGGAAATGTTACTTTCACTAATACTGATTTGGGTTCTTCTCAGAACATATTCAAGACAGTCGTAATTAGTGGTCAAGACAATATTGTAGCAGACAGCAATTCAGATATTTTGACACTTGCAGAAGGTAGTAATATCACATTGACTACTAATGCTGGAACAGATACGATTACAATCGCTGGAACTAATACAACTTATTCTGCTGGAACAGGTATTGGATTGACAGGAACTACATTCTCAAATCTCGACAAAGGTTCGACTCAAAACATATTCAAGACATTAGCAGTAGCAGGTCAGTCAGATATAGTCGCAGACAGCAATACAGACACCCTTACATTCATTGCTGGAAGTAATGTGTCTCTTACTACCAATGCTGGTTCAGACACGCTTACAATCGCTTCTACGGACACCAACTATTCTGCTGGTTCAGGATTAGATTTGGCTGGAACTACTTTCAGCGTTGATGTCTCCGACTTTATGGCTAATGGAGTTGACAATAGAATCCTAACTGCATCAGGTGCAGATTCGATAAATGCTGAGTCAGGTTTGACTTACAATGGTAGCACTTTGAATGTTGGTGGAAGTGTAATAATTTCTTCTGACCTTACTGTGAATGGAACTACTACAACAATCAATACTCAGACCCTAAGTGTTGATGACCCAATGGTTGTTGTTGGAGATAACAATTCAGCAAATAGTGTTGATTTGGGAATCATCGGAAAATATGTTGACACCAACACATATTATTCAGGACTTCTCCGAGATGCGAGTGCTGGGAAGTTTAGACTATTCACAACAACACAAGATTTGAGTTCGGCAACAACTGTTGACCCAACAAACGGTGGATATGCAAATGCAGATTTGATTGTTGGTTCAATTCAACAATCCGGTGCAACAAATGGAATAGTGTATGCAGACTCAAACGGAAACTTACTCGGTGGTAGAACAATAGCAGAAGGAGTTGGAATTGATATCACTAATGGTAGTGGTGTTTCGGGTAATCCAACCATTGCTCTTGACCTATCCGAATTGACAACATCAACATCGAATGCTGATGGTGATTTCTTTGTTGTCGTAGATACGGGAAATGCTCAGAAGAAAATAACAAAAGCAAATGTCAATATTTCAGGATTCAATAATGATTCAGGATTCACAACAAATACAGGAACAGTTACATCAGTTGGACTTGCAGGTGATAGTGGTTCGACAGCAATCACAACATCAGGAACTTTTACTGTTGCAGGTGGAACAGGTGTAACTACATCTTTGTCCGGTTCAACAGTTACAATCAATGCAACCGGAACTGATACAACTTATTCTGCTGGTGATGGTCTTGACCTTTCAGGAACTACATTCAGCACCGACCTAAAATCCAATGGTGGTTTAGTAATCGAGTCAACGGAATTAGCAATTAATTTAGGTGCATCTTCAATCACAGGAACACTAGCAATTTCAGATGGTGGAACAGGTGCAACATCTGCTGGTAGTGCAAGAACAAATCTCGGTCTTGGTTCTCTAGCAATATTATCATCTGTTGCATTCTCAAACATAGCACCAACAGCAATTCAATTGAGTAGCGAATCCTTCACCGATGTTGATACAACATTGATGACTTCTGCTTCTATTCAAGATAAGATATTATCATACGGATATACAACAAACACAGGAACAACCACAGCATCCAATACTCAGACCTTTACCAATAAGTCAGGGAACATTTCTCAATGGACTAACAACTCAGGTTATGCAACAATTACCGGAACTGAGACTTTGACAAACAAAACAATAACATCACCAATATTAGGTGGAACAATAACAACTGCAAGTGGTAATTTAGTAGTTGATAGTGCTACAAAGATATTAGAAATTAAAGGTGGTGGAAGTAGTAGTGGTGCAGTTGTTCTAAATTGTAGTCAGAACAGTCATGGTCAGACATTGAAAGCCCAGCCACATTCAGCATTTGTTACCAACACTATGTTGTTACCAAAAGGTGCAAACTCAACATTAGTATCAGAAGTAAGTGCAAGTGCATTAAGCAACAAGACAGGATTAATTTCTCAATGGACTAATGACTCAGGATATACAACAAATGTTGGAGATATTACAGGCGTAACTGCTGGTCAATCTTTGAGTGGTGGTGGAACTTCGGGTTCTGTATCATTAGGTGTAGCAGACAATGGTATTGGTGCATTACAATTGAATGTCTCAGGTAACGGTAGTTCAGGTCAGGCATTAACATCAGATGGAGATGGAACTTTCTCTTGGACTACAATGGAAGTTGGAGACATCACAGCAATTACAGCAGGGCTTGGTTTATCAGGCGGTGGAACAAGCGGTTCTGTATCATTAGCACTTGACCTTCACGAACTCTCAGCATTGGGTGCAGAAGCCTCGACATCAGACTATGTTTCGATTGTTGATTCAACAGATAACTCAACAAAGAAAGTATTGATTTCAAACCTACCATTTGGTTCAGGTTCAGGAGACATTACTGCTGTGGTTGCTGGGGCAGGTTTAGCAGGTGGTGCATCAAGTGGAAGTGCAACTCTCAGTATTCCAAATCAAAGTAGTGTATCTGCTGGGTCATATACGAACACAAATGTAACAGTTGATGCAAGAGGAATCATCACAGATATCAGTAATGGTTCAGGTGGAACAACAAACAATTCTACAATCACAGTATCGGCTGGAACAGGGCTGACAGGTGGTGGAGATTTTACAACCAATCAAGCATCAAATGAAACACTAACCATGAACATAGATTCAACGGTTGCTACACTTTCAGGAACACAAACTCTCACAAATAAAACTTTGACAGACCCTACAATTCGATTAGCATCTGCTTATTCAACAACCCCTGCTTTGAGTTTTACAGGAGATACAAATACAGGTATTACTCATAATGGTGGTGATGGTTTTTCATTCATTCATGGTGGCTCTATTAAGACTACTTTCGCCAGCACAGGTTTGAAGATAAATAGTTCAACATACAAGATTCATACTGATGGTTCAGATAAACTAAATATTTGGGGCGGTAATTCAGGAAATGCGGCAGTTAGAATTAACGATAATTATGATTTACCAATAACAGATGGTTCTGCAAATCAAGTCATTCAAACTAATGGAAGTGGAACTCTAAGTTTCGCTACTATTAGTGCGGGTGATGTTACATTAACAGGAACACAAACTTTGACTAACAAAACACTTGGTAGTGTTACAACTCTATTTGGAACGGGGTCTGCTACGGCCAAGATATCTTCAAACGGTTCTCAAGATTTAGTTCTAACTACTAATACAAACGCAGGTTTTACAGAACCATATATTCAGATAAATGATAGTGCGGCTGGAAGCGTTTACATCGTCAATGGTGATAATGCTAATACCAAAGTAGGTATTGGTAGGGATGCAACGAGTAAAGTTGAGATAAACGGTCAGTATTATTTGCCTCAATCAGATGGGTCTGCAAATCAAGTAATCAAAACAGATGGAAGCGGAAATCTATCTTTTGCTAATGCAGGTAGTGGTGGTGCTTCTTCTATTGGTGGGTTGTCTGATGCAATTACAACTGCTACCGATAATATTGGGTTAGGTAGCGGAACTTTAGATTCAATAACAGCATCAAGTGGTAACTACAATACAGGATTAGGAATCAATGCGGGAACTACTCTCAGCACAGGCGATAACTCAACTATGATTGGCTTCCATGCAGGTCATGATGTTACGACAGGTAATGATAACACTTACATTGGATATAAGGCAAGCGATACTGCTACGACAGGTTCAGGAAATACTGTGGTTGGCTCATATCCATATGGAACTTCTGCGGCTATAACAGGAACGGGTTCGACCTTTTTAGGCCATAGGGCAGGTGAAAATATTACAACAAGTAATTACAACACATTCATTGGTAATCATGCGGGGCATAATGCGTCAGGTGCATCTGCACATAGTAATACTGCTATTGGATATTCTTCTGCGGCTTTCGTTAATACTTCATACAGCGTAGCAGTAGGGCAACACGCATTAGGCAGACTCAAGGGAACAATGAATATTGGTATTGGATATTTATCAGGAAGTAATTCAACAAACTCAGATGGTGAAAAGAACATTATTATTGGGGCTCAAACTGTTCAAACAAGTGCGGCTCTTGGTGATGGAAATGTTGCTATTGGTAAAAGTGAGTTTGCTATTACCACAGGTGATAATCAATTATTCATATCTTCGGGAACGGGTGCTGTTGATTGGATGACAGGTAACTCAACAGGTGTAGTAGATTTTCCTAATGGATTAACAAGTAGTGGAGACATAAATGTATCTTCAAACTATGGTAGACTTAATTTCAAAAAGGATAGTAATGGAAATGCGAATAACGATGCTATTTATTTCATAAATGGTAATGACCAATATGCAGGGGCAGTAAGATATTTTCATACTGGTAATACTCTAAGATTAATGGCTAATCAAGCCGACCAATTATACATTACTGATGGTGCAATTTATCCGCCTGTTGATAATGATGTAGATTTAGGAACGTCATCTCTTAAGTTCAAAGATTCTTTCTTTGGATTAGTTGATACTGAGAACTTCAAAGTAAATGGTGGTCAAGGTAGTGATGGTCAAGTGTTGACTTCAACAGGTAGTGGGGTGCAATGGGAGACACCAACATCAGGTGGTGGTATTTCTTGGTCAACTGCTGTTGATGCAAATATTATTCCTGATACAGATAATGCATATGATATTGGTTCTTCTTCTGCTGAGTTTAGGAATGCTTACTTTGATGGAACTGTGAATTGTGATGGACTTAATATTGCAGGTAATGTGATAGCAGGTAATTCAAATCTCTATATCATTGGTGGTGGTTCTCAAGAATCAAGGGCAAATATCTTCTTACCGAACAATGAAACAAACATGAAAATACAAGGTAGTTCAACTTCTAACACAGACATAATTTTAGACACAAGATATACGTCAGGAACAGGTCAGATATTATTGAAAACAAAAGGTCAAACTCGATTCTCCGTTGGTGCATCAGGTGAGTTCAAAATAGGAACTGCGGCTGGAAGTAGCGGTCAGGTGCTTACGTCAGGTGGAAGTGGTTCTATCCCAACATGGACTACCATCAGCAGTAGTAGCGGCACAGTTACTTCTGTTACTGCTGGAACAGGAATGACTCAATCAGGAACAAGCACAGTTAATCCGACATTGAATGTTATTGGCGGCACAGGAATTACTGCTAATGCTGATGATATAGAAATTGATACTTCCGTTGTTGCTACATTATCAGGAACACAAACATTTAGCGGTGCTAAAACATTTAGTGCAGTTGCTAAACTATCAAACGGTAGTGTTTCTGCACCGGCATTAAGTTTTAGTTCAAATACAAATACAGGAATGTATAGAGTTGGTGCAGGTATTATTGGACTTACTTCTAACGGTCAATTAAAATTATCAGTTGACGCATGGGGAATAACTGTTGGAGATGGTAACTCAGCAGGTTATGTTAATACTAAAGGAACTCAAGATTTAATTTTAAGAACCAATAACGGAACTAATTCTTCTCAAATTAAAATGGTAGATGGGGTTAATGGAGATATAGATATTGATACCAATGGTTCAGGGTCAGTAAGAATTAATTATCCAACAACAAATAACCCATATTCTTTGATAATAGCGGGTAGTGGAAATCACGAAAACCCATTCCATTCTGCGTTTCACTCAACATCAACAAATCAGGTTTGGACGGCTGGTCAATTTGCAGGTTTGATTTCATCAGGTTCAAGAACAACAGGCTTTGGAACTCAGATAGAGTTTAGACTAGGAGAATTAAATTATGCAGGTCATGTTGCTGGAAAAATCGGGTCAAAGATGCAAGACACAGGTAATGCTAACTTTGATATGTTTTTGACTCCAATGGGAACAGGTAATCTTGCATTAGGAAACTTTACTCTTGATGCAGACCAAAGCGTAGGTTCAGGTCAAGATAACTATGTAATGACTTATAATAATTCAACAGGTTTAATTTCTTTAGAAGAAGCAGGTGGTGGTGCTTCTTCTATTGGTGAATTATCAGATGCAGTTACAACTGCCACTTCTAACATAGGATTGGGTAGCGGTGCTTTAGATTCTTTAACTGCATCAAGCGGTAACTACAACGTAGCATTGGGTGTAGATGCTGGAACTGCAATTAGTGTAGGTGATGGTAATTGTCTTATCGGGTTTGAAAGTGGTAAAGCAATAACCTACAAAAGTCAAAATACCTTAGTTGGATATCAGTCGGGGCTGACCCTTAATGACAGTCAAAATACCTTAATCGGATATCAGGCTGGAAAATCATTGGTCAGTCATGCTGGGAATACATTTGTTGGTGCGGCATCAGGTGTTAATGCTACATCAGAACAATCCATCGGTCTTGGTTATAATGCCTTATGGCAGTATTCAGGAACGGGTGGAATAGCAATAGGCTACCAAGCGGGATTAAGCACGACTTCTGCTGACTATCCAATATTCATAGGCCACATGGCAGGTTGGTCTGCAAGCACAGGTGCAAGAAATATTGGAGTCGGATATCAGGCACTAAAATCAGTAGGTTCTTCAAGCGATAATATCGCAATCGGTTACGATGCTTTGAGTGGTGTTATCTCAAGTGGTAATTTCAACGTAGCCATTGGAAGTTACACACTCGATTCTTTGACTTCTGCTGATAGGTCAATCGCAATTGGATATCAGGCTGGAACGTCAGTTTCGACAGGTGGCGACCACGTTATGATAGGACATACTGCGGGGGCGGCAATTACCAATCAAGCAACAGGGGTATTCATTGGATATCGGGCAGGTGTTAGTAGCACAGGATATTCCGAGACAGTTGTAGGAAGTCAAGCCGGAACTAATGGAACAGGTTACAATACTGTTGTAGGCCATAATGCTATGACATCGGGAACAGGTTCAGCAAACACTTTCATCGGTTGGAATGCAGGTCAAGGAGTTGCTAGTAATGCGGCAAATCAAAACGTAGGAATTGGTGCAGACAGTCTGAAAGATTTGACAACAGGAAGTTACAATCTTGGGGTCGGAAGATATGCAGGTCAAAACATCACATCGGGTCAGAAAAATATTATCCTTTCTTCCTACAATGGTGCAAGTAGTTTGACCACAGGAAGTTACAATGTTCTCATTGGAAATGCAGATGTTAGTAGTGCAACTGTCGGTCAATCATTAACCATATCAGATGGGTCAGGAAATATCACATGGATTACGGGTGATAATAATGGTGCAGTAAATCTTCCCAATTCAAAACTCAAGGTTAATGGCTCACAGGGAAGTGATGGTCAAGTCCTGACATCAACAGGTTCAGGAGTAGCATGGGAAGATGCAGGTGGTGGTAATTCATTCCAATTAAACAAATGGTCGCAATATGATAAAATGTGTATTTCAGCACAAGCACCATATGGTAGTCGGGGTGATATGACAGCAACACGTTTCATAACTTTAGGCCAAGCGGGATTCCCATTTGTAGCATTAGATGGTGGAAATATTCAGAAGGTCGAATTGAATGTTACTCAAGCACTATCAGGTAATATCTATGTTGCATTCTATGAAGATAACAATGGACTACCTTCTACCCTCAAAGGATTCGCTACAATCTCAAGTGCAAGCACAGGTAATATTAGCACCACTTCTTTGTCATCAACAGTTACACTAACACAGGGCAAACAGTATTGGTGCGTGATAAATGGAACTACAAATTATTCGGTATTTGTGAAAGCAGTTAAGGCAGATTACAGGTCTGCCGTTCAAAGCCCGTGGACGAGCAACCTCGGAACAATAGTTATGTGGAACTCAAATACTTCTTCCCCGTCAAATTATACAACACTTGGAACACCTTCTCAAACAGACGGTGGTAGTGTTCCAATGATAAGCATAATAATGAGTTGATAATATGAATAGGAATTACATAGAATATGGTGATGGTGGGGTAATTACTGCACAGGGAAAATACGATGTTTCTTGGTCAGAAGTCAGGCAAGAAAGAGATTATGAATTATCGAGAACAGATATGTGGATGTTGGTTGACAAATATAACACGTTGACATCAGAACAACAAACTGAGATTTCTAATTATCGTCAGGCTTTGAGAGACTTGGGTTCACAACCCGATGCAAATACAGCAGTTGATAATTGGCCGACAAAACCTTCTTGGTTATAGATATACAAATAAACCATAGGAATGCGGTTGTTGTTTATGGGATTTACATTATCATACGAAACACCATACGGATTAACTTGTTCAGATGCATATTGGAGAATCAAAAGATGCGATATAAATATAGAATATTCTACGGTTACACCCGATGAACCAACACCAACTAAAACATATTCAATAAGCGGTTCTCTTGAAGTGTTTGTTACGAAAGCAGATTGTGTTGCAGGTAAGCCAGCAATAGGTGGTGGAAATTGGATGGGTATGCCGATGGATATGGATTCAACTACATTGTCTAATTCAATTGCTGAGTCATATAAATATCTCAAAACACAGGCTGAATATTCGTCTGCTGTTGATGCTTGAAAATATTTTTCCTCACGCACACGCACACGCCCGCACATGAGAAACTTCATGTTGAAGCCAACATATCCGATTTGTTGATATACCGGAAAACATGGGATTGTATTCATGTCAGGCGACTTGATAGAAGAAGAAGAAATGATGACCGATTTACAATTAACACAAATGGTTGCGAGCGATAGATTGGTTTACCTAAGAATCCTTGAGGGTTTCAAGAATGAACTTACATCTTTGTTAGCCAAAGTCAATCAAGATATTGGAGAAATAAACCAACAGGTTGCTGTTAGAAATCAAGCACTTGTTGATGGTGGTCAAGCAACCTTTGTTGAACAATCGGAAGAAGAAGAATGATGGTCAATCCGGTTGATGCAATTGATTGGACTTGGGATTCAAGCATGATGGATATTGATTGGTTCAATTCAAGTGTAACTATACTTCAATCCCCATGAACTTTTCAAATGCAGGGCGGCTTTGCATTCTGTATTGAAGATGTGATGATAGGCCAATTTTTCTAATTTGTATTCCACTTGTCATTCTGCATAGTTGTGCTAACTGAGCAGAATTATGAAAACTCCATCCATGTTTCAGGAAAACAGATTTTATTTCTTCAATAGATTTCCAATTTCCATCGGCCAAAACAGTAGCAAGTCTCATCCTCACAAGATGGTTTCGCTTCGCCATATCGGATATTACATTGAGGCAAGTGGTTATTGTGTGTTTCGTTTTCTTGATAGGTGTGAGCAATACTAAGATAAGCCGTCAATGTATGTCTTAATTTGTTGTCAGATTGCAGGGCTTATCGAAGATTCATTGACCGTGTTCAGATACATGAGATATCTGTTATTTTACACGTTGGGGTCAATAGACCAAATGATAGTATTGATATCCGTGATTTGTTTGACAGTCGAGTTATCAGTTTTCATTCAGATAATTGGTCGGGTATGAATGAAAGTTTTCTTTCGACCAAACTTCGACCTAAACAGAATATTAGATTTGTTCCGTTGGATATTTCTGAAACCGATTTAGATTCATGGTGGAATGAAAATGAAGGTGTTGACATCAACATGATTCTTTTGGGAATTGATGGCTCAGAAAAAAATAGAAATGTTCTGAAAGGAATGGAAAAATTATTGCAGAATATTGACTACATCATAGCAACAGTTGGAATAGATTCTTCGGAATATCAAATGCTCAATAAGATGCTGGTTAAGAAAAGATTTGAGGGTGTGGAATTAGAGAGTTATGATTCAAGATATAACATCTGTATGTTCAAGAAAAGTAAGAAGATTCAGATAGACTAATGAACCACTTCCGACCCTGCATTGAATCCCTCGATTGGGAAGCAATATCAGGTGAAGAATATGCCATTACATAACGAGCCAAATATACCAACGAATGAACTAATTGATTCGATGTCTTTTGAGTGTCCGTATTGTCGAAGTATGATTTTGAGATATGACGGAAGGGGCGAACATTTCATTTGGGATTGCTGGGCTTATCCTGATGCTAAGAAGAGACTGTTCTTTCAGACAGGTAAAGTAAGAATATGAATCATTCATAACGGTGGGTAAAATAGTATCATCTGATAACAATGGCTAGAAGAGATAATCCATTGAGAGACAAAGTAATCAGAATGTATATTCAAGAGAATCAACCATGTTCTACGATTGATATTTTATCAGGTGCAAAGTTTGCTAATGGAAGATTATTGAATCAACACAAACGGCTCAATCTTAGTGAGAGAGAATTGATTCCGTTGCTCAGAAGAAATCCATCCTTCATCGGAACTAATGTTGGTGGTCGAGGAAGGTCATGTTGGATGTGGAGAATGAGAAGATGAATAAGTGCAAAGGTAATAATTGTCAATCAGAAAAATACAAAGAAGATTTGTGTTATGAGCATTACAAAAAATACATTCATTGGAGAATTAATTTAACGACAGCAGGGCGTGTCTGAAATGGAAGAAGGAGAAGTCATAGAACTATTGAGACAGTCTCTTGCATCCTATCAGAATGATGACTTGGATAAGTCCAGCCAAGAACTGAATAAGGTTCATCTTGAAGTCTATGAATCAACAACACAATATCGAGATATGACTCCCGTTGATGCTGTCAGTTTGATAGCAACTATTCGTGTTGATTTTCCAAATGATATCAACAAAGGTTCTGAATCATGGAACAGACATTATCGAGATATGCTGAGAGCGATTAGAGAATTAGCAGAATCATATCTGAATACAGTCTGAGTTGTTGAGATGATTAGTTCTGCATTCAAGTTTCTACTGAGTCAGATTCCTTTAGGAAAACTGATTCTTAAGATATTGATAAAATGAAATCATTGATAAGGGTGGGATTAATTTGCTATCAACATGAACACGGAAGAAAGAATTGAGTCATACTCTAAATCATTGGAAAGAACAAACCTAAAATTGAAACAATATCATGAATTATATGATGATGCAGTTCGTTCAATTAAGGTTCTCAAAAGACAAATGGATGGCTTAATTGAAAGAGAGACATCAGCACTACATACACTAGAGATGTGTAAAGATGAAATTGATTTATTGAATCACATTCTATCAATCAATAAGATTCAATTGACACCCGATGTAATTCAAGATGCTCAACAACATTTGAGAGAATTAACTAAGGAGATGATAGAATGAGAAATCCACCGAACAGGTATTACAATAGAGTATGCAAAGCAGAAATGCTGGAATATATGCGTGATAAAAATATTAACTATATGGAAGCATCTGATGCTTTCGCAAGAATGGGTCGAAGGCCATTACAAAGAACAATGCAAGCAGTTCGTAAAGAAGAAGGAAGGCGGAAGAATGCCGAGCATATTGCTAATCGTAAACTCATAGCAGACGCACCAATTATCCTAGAAGATTACAAGCGGTTGCGTAAAGATTTCAAAGGCTTAGGTGAATCTTTGAAACAACAATTGCCTCATTGTAAGGACAAGGAAATGATTGAGTGGATAATTGAAAAGATACAGGAGATGATTGAATGAGTTATAGAGATATGACTTGGATTGCTTGTTTTGTTGCATCAGAACATCTAAACAAATATGGTAAAGAAACAGTTAGAGACATGATAGAAAAAACATCAAGCGATACTGTCTTTGATTTCTTTGACGCATACCAAAGAACTTTTGACATTGATATGAGGGAACAATTTGGTTATTGTAATGAGATAGAACAGGAGATGATTGAATGATTGACACAGACAAATACGAAGGACATACAAAGGGCAATTGGTGTATTGATGACGGAAACGGAGTGGTTAAGACGGACGAGTTTTGGATTCGTCTGTTTGAACCATATTGTTCTGATTGTATAACCGAAGATGAAGATACGATTAACAAGAAGTTGATGATGTCTGCACCTGACCTGCTCGCAGAAGTCAAACGGCTCAATGAATTGATAGAGCAAGTGATTGAGGTATGGGAGATTTGTAATCATGAAGATAGAAATGATTGGTTCTACAACTTTTGTAGAATACATAAAGAAGAAGGTGATGATGAATGAATCCTGAGAAATGTTGCCTTTGTGATAAGCCATTTATGAAGCCTGACTTCGGTTGTAATCCATATCCAATATTGGATGAAGGAAGATGTTGTAGTTGGTGCGATACTGTCTTGGTTTCACAAGTGAGAATATTGATTTACTACGATGCGATGACGGCTAACAAAATGATGGCTAGAATTAGAAGTGGAATCGTTTCATACAAGATGCAACAAGAAATGATAGAAGAGTTTCAGAAGAAGGTGGAAGCATGATTACTTGTAAGAAGTGTGTTAAAGTTGACCCCGTATTTCAGTCATGCCTTAATGATTTAGAGAATGCATGGAATAACATAGGCTATGATTTCTCATCGAGGATTTATTGCCCTTCATGTGGAAAACCGTTGAAGGTGTAAGCATGATTCCAAAAGATACAATTGGATATGAAAAAAAATATTTCGATTTGCTTTTTCTTTGTAGAAGATTATTGATGAACGAAATTACACTTTCAGGATTCAAAGAAGAAGTTATGAAAGAACAAGAAAATGAACAACAAGAATAACCTTCGACTATCTCGGATAGGATAGTGAAGTCAGAACATGAACGATGGCGAATGAAAAGATTTCTATCCATCAAATATCCAAATGCTACTGAGGCACTTGCTGGTAGCAAACCAATCAATCGAGTAATGCACTTTGTAGTATGGACTAAGGCTGGTAATCGCTATGCCTTTGGTTGTCTCTCTACACAGACGCAGGGCTTTCTGAGTCAGGCTAGAATCAAACAATTAGATGTTGAGATGACTTCGTTCAATGAAGGGATGAATGCAATTGTTGCGACTAGCAGAATTGAGAATGTAACTTGCAGACTTTGTTTGATGAAAATCAGAAATGCCCTGAGCG
>Ga0209337_1001396_pt1 | contig 18336 bp, 23 predicted proteins | sample LinPmetageLP53_FD_184044 | JGI IMG/M metagenome (GOLD analysis project Ga0209337, IMG submission 184044) | Marine viral communities from the Pacific Ocean - LP-53 (SPAdes) (version 2) | ecosystem: Environmental > Aquatic > Marine > Oceanic | place: Pacific Ocean | collected 2010-02-08 | reverse complement strand
TTCTTTAAAATTCTATATAATTGTGGCATAGTATAAGATCTGTCGGACCCACCTGCAGCTCCAATTCTTCTAAACAAATAACTTTTTTCTTGTGAACTAAATCCTGGTGTGTATGCCATTAACATATCTTCTTGGTCATCACCACCACCTGCATCTACTTCCACAGATAACATTTCCATAAGGCCATCTCCTTCACCTTTTTCTGGTGAACCTAATCTTCTATTTACTCTTCCGCCTTTTGCAAAATTTAATTTTCTTACAATCTCTTCTCTTAATAAATCTCCTTTACTACTAGAATAAATAATATCTTTAAAGGTACCATTATCGTAAGCTCCATCTGGAATTTGAACTGTAGTTCCATCCATTAATGTAATTACAGATCCACCATCATTAAACCCTATTCTTCCACCATCTTTTTTCATATCTTTTCCTAGCTCAATTATTCTAGGTTTTTTCTCATTACCAAAATTCATCATATCAATTACTTTGTAGATTTCTTCTTCATTATCTATACCCATTTGTTCATTAAATTCTGATTCGGTCATCATTTGAGGTCCGTTCTCTGTCATTACTACTATTATTTTTTGACCAGACTCGTCTATCGTTGGATCTAATCCGCCTAACAAACCTAACCCAGCCATTGAGTTTTGACGTCCTCTTTTGGTAATGTATTCATTAGCTCCTTGCTCATATTTTATTCTACCGCCATCTTTTTTAGCACCAAAGAAATTAGTTAAGTACTCTGCATACTCTGCTTTTTTCTCTTCTCTTTGAGCTTCATCGTATTCTTCTTCGGTCAACTCTAATCCAGCTTGAGATGCTAAATATAAAGCTTCTGCATATGAAGCTGCAGCGGTTGCTGCTCCGAATACTGCTGCTTTGTCTATAGAACCGTCTTTGTTTGTAAAAGCTGCTTTGGTTCCTTTTTTTAAAAGCTCAAATGCTTTTTGAGTAAAGGTGTCTGAGTTTGTAGTAGATCCTAAATTAATAATTTCTGACCCACCTGACCCAATAGCGTCCATCCCTGTGTAAGTTGGTCCAACTTGATCTAATTGGTTGGCTTTATTTTTTAGTGCTTCTAATTTACTTCTATTATCTACACCTTTAACAGCATCAGTTCCTCGGTTCGAGAAAAATTTACCAAGACCAGTGTCACTACCTAAAGGGCTACTGAATCCGCTTTTAAAACCTTTTAGCCCACCTCTAAATGCTCCACCATCGGCAGAAAAAGGATTGCCTTGAAAACCTGCGCCACCTAAATACCTGGATCCTTGACCAATAGCATAATTCATTGCTCCAGATTTTAAAGAGTCTCCAATACTTCCTGTTTGATCAAAGGTACCTAGACCTGACATTCCTGCTGCAAGAGCAGGGTTAAAAGGTGCAACAAACGGTGCAGCTTTAACTGCAACATCTGCTATTTCATTTGGAATTAATTTTCTAACGAATTTTTTAAGTTTGCTACCTATGCCAAAATTTTCTCTGGGTGTAACTTCCATAATTCCACCACCTGCTCTTAGTTGTCTGTTCATTAAAGATCTAGATATTGCCATAATTTAAATATATTTATATTGTTAAGCAGGCATCGAAATCCTGTAATAAGGTACTTTATTTGATTTTTTTAGTATCGTCAACTGCTTTTACAGGTCGTGTAGCTTGCCACAAATCATCTCTAAAACGACCTTTATATTGATGGTCTCCGACATGAGTAATATAGTCATCTATGTAACCATAAACCTTGCCACCTATGTCTGCCCATCTTTGACAAAAACCAAAGTCTTCTCCAAAATAACGTTTAGTTTTAGTATCATGCAAAGTGTCAAAAAGATTATACATATTGTCTTTCTTGACTTCTTTACCGTTGATAATAGTAGGTTGGAAAATCTCTAGTTCAGGATAAGCTTTAATCATCTTATCAAAAACTTCTCTCTTAATTAACATACATCCTGTTGGGGCATGGGTCATCTCAATAACTCCTTTATCAACTGTTATTGAATTAGGGTCTTTTATTTTAACAGGGAAAGTGTACCCCGCTGTAGCTAGTTCTTCAGCGTTAGTGACAGCGTTTTCTTTAATAGTAGTTCTTCTCCACATCTTGTCCCAATTTAAATCTTTCATGGGGTAAGGACATGATATAATATCTTTGTCTTTTTCAAGCATTTTAAAAATAGTTTTTGATTCAAAATCTATATCAGAATCTATAAACAATAAATGAGTGTAGTTCTCAGGACCATTTAACATTTCAGCTACACATAAATTTCTTCCTTGAGTTACTAAAGAAGATTTCAATAAAGTAAAACTTACCATTATTTTTTTTTGCCAACATTCTTGTTGGAACTTTAACACCGCTTGAGTGTAATGCATACTTACATCACTATGACAGGGAGTGCATACCATAATTTTATGGGGAGAACGTCCTAAATTTATTTCTGTAACCTCTATACCTGAATCTACTTTGTTTGTTTTTATTGTTTGATAAGTGTCTGCATTAAGTGTAGTAACTTTGTTTTCATTAAACCATATAGGTTCGTTAGGCTTTCCCATGTTGTATTGCTCCTTCTAAAAATTTAGTCCAAGAGGATGCTTGCTTAGGCCACCCGTAATAAATTTTTGCATAACTCGATTGAGAATCGAGATGATTAATAATACTTTGGTCATGTATAGTTTGAGCTGCTGCTTCTATGCCATAAGAAAATTTTTCAGCTAATCTTTTATAATTTTCATCATAAGGTATGTACATTGGAAATTCTGCACCGGTCTCAAATAGAGCTCCATAGTTAGTAGTAATACAATATAGGCCCGCTGCCATAGATTCTAATAAAGATATACAAGAAGTCTCTTCGAAAATACTTGGATAAACATACATATTATAGTTATGTATGTTATCTAAAATATAATCGTTAGGTTTATATCCAATGTAATTAACGTTAGGAAGATTTCTTGCTTGTTCATATAAAGACTCATAGTCTTTATCATTACTATCATAAAAGTTTTTACCGTATACTTCTGTAGATGAGTAAACATCTAAAGTAATCAAAGGATTTTTAACAAGTTGCATTGCACCTAGTAAAACTGAAAGTCCTCTCCAAGGTGTGTTTTGATGTATAATTTTAAGAGGCTGTCCTTGTTTGTAAGGAGCAGCTTGTTTAATATCTTTACCTAAACCATTTTTTATCACAATGCATTTGTGATTAGGTAGGTTATACATCATCCTAAACTTTTCATGACTCCAATGAGAATTAAATACATACCAATCATATTTGTTATGATTAGATTTGTCACTCATCCAAGGAGCTATATTAGGTTGGTCGTATGAATTTTTTTGCCAAAGTATGTTTAACTTTGTTGGATGTAATGGAATTTTTTCTGGGACAGAAGTTGTAATCTGTACTTGATCTAATAACTTTGGATCAACGTATTTTTTTAAATATTCAAACTGTATTTCTGTTCCGCCTTTAGGATTTTGGTTCTTCATTTTTTTGATTCATTACTTTCTGTAAAACGTTAAGACCTTTTGGTGATACTTCAACATTGATATCTTGTACCACATGATCTGCTTTTGTTTCTGTATTAGGGTTATTTATATCAGATTCTTTTTCAATTTCATCTTTATAAATATAACCTGTTTTAGTGTTTCTAATTGTTACTGTTGTAGTGCAATGTATTTTAGGTAACTCGTTATTCATATATTATCCGTTTTCATTCTCTCTGTTTATTAAAGCATAACTTATCAGGCCTTGTATTTTATTACTGCCTGTAGCTGCTTGCACAGTTATAGCATCTCCTGCTTCTAAATTCAAGCCCTGAGGTGAAGCATTTACTTGCGATTTAGCAGCCACATCATCTCTAAAAAATTCATATTCAGTGTTTGAATCTGATGAGTCAACAAAATTCATATTTACTAAAATAGCTGATGATGCATCATTGTTTGCACAATAAACACTTTTAACTATAATCGCTCCAGTAGTAGGACACGTGAGCACTGTAGCTTTGCTTGTATCAACTTGTTTAAAACTTTGATTTTTATAAAAAATACTCATTATGATAAAAAATAGTTAAAAGTGTCTAACTCATCTTTTAATTCCTTTTGAAAAGAGAAATTAAGTTGTTGTTTCATAGTTGTCATTGACTCAATTATCTGTCTTTGATTTTCTACATTATACTCTTGATCAGGTTCAGGTATATAATTACTTAATTTAGCCATTATCTTCTCCCATCTGGTTGAGCGTCCATTCTAAAACTACCGTAACGCCATGTTTCTCCAAGAGCATCATTTTCTATTTTGAGAGATAGCAGCCTCCCCCTTGCTCTCGTATCTACTTTATCTGTAGTACTATTTATTGTGAAAGGTCCTAAAGGAGAACTTGTTTGTGAGTCGGAAGGGAAATCAGATATAAATAAAGTTACTTTAGAGTTGCCTATTAAAAGTTTATAATCAGGCATAAATCTTCTCATGGACATAAATATTTCTCCATCTTCAATATCAAAATCTCCGGATCTAATAAAAGCATTAATTGAAGTGGTTCCTGTGCTGTTGATTTGATCTGTTCCTATTTCATGGGCATAATAAATAGAAGCTCCATGTAAGTTTGTGATTCCTAAAATTTCTGGAAACACGGGAGTATTTGAATCCTCGTAATCTGTAGCATAAGGTAAATTATATACCCCTTGATCCTGGTAAGTAGTTCTGTCTAATGTGGATGTAGTCCATAAATTTTCACTATAATTATAAGTTACACATCTGTTAACCTGCTCTGAATCAGCTGTAGGGTAGAACCAATTTACTTCAGTGTATAAACTATTGGGAGAAGAATAAATTACATCAGAAGAACTATAGTTTACTCCTAAGTTTCCGTTGTTTGATGTAAATACAAAGTCCTCTACTAAACAAGGTAAAGATTTTACAGTACCATCATACATGAAAAATCCACCTTCATTTGACATCCAATATATTGCACCATTGACGTATGAAGCACCATGTTGACTAATACATCCACAATTAGTTCCGACTTGTCTAACAGAAAAAGTAAAGGGAGGTCCTACGTATTGAATAACATAAGCAGCTACATCTGTAAGTACAAACACATAGTCCTTACCTTGCAAAGCCGCTCTTATCTCATTACCGGTATCTAGTGTAAAAAAACCTGCCGTATTGGTAGCGGTAGGGAAATAGGTGTTTAAGTCTTCTTGATTAGAAAATCTTACAAACATAGGGTCTTGTGTAGTAGTGTCTCCGATAGTCGTCTCCGTACCAAAATGAAATAAATGTCTATCTCTATCTGAGACTAAAGTAAATCTTGTGGCCGTGGGATTGTTTGTTGTTACAATTCCTGAAGTACTTGTAGAAGCTCTTATTCCTCTAGCACCCGAAGCTCCTGCATTCCAAGTAAAAGTTTTACCATTAAAAATAGTTGCAACAAGAACTTGACCATAATTATCTAAGGACCAATTTCCTGCATCTAAAACCACAGCACTGGTCGCTCTAGGTGTATTCCAAGTACTTGCTCCCCAAGAAGAAGTTCCCCAACCATAACCTGCTGTCTGTGTTGTGGGTCCTATTTCAACGTATGGAGTGACAGTGGTTGCTCCTGCAGCTGTCATCCCACTTCCAGTTTCTGCAGTAGAGGCTTGAATTGTAAATGTGCCTGCAGTGGGAACTGTTAAAATTTCATAAGTTTGATTTATAATAGCTGTAGTAAAATTTGAAGCTGCTGTTATGGTAGTTGCAGATAAAGTTATATATCTTCCAACCTTTAATCCATGAGACGCTTTGTTAATAGTTATAGTTCTTGATCCATTAGCTGTAGTAAATGTACAACCTGTAATGGGCGTGTCTAAGGGAGTAATATCAAAAAAATCATCACCGTAAAATAAAAATAAACCTTGGGAAGTTCCAATAGCTGTGTATTTTTCTCCTGCTAAAGAAGTAAAAGCAACTTGTGCTCTAGCTGCTCCAGGCAAGGTTTTAGAAGCCAACGTCAATTGTTGCCATCCTCCTATTTTTTCAGGCGCAGTATACCTAAAACGTACAAAATCACCATCTACCCATTGACCGGGAAGGGCTGAAGGTACGCTCTGTTTGTTGAAACCTGCTGCAAAATTTACTTTTTTTAAAGCCATATACATATTATATAGCAGTTATAAGTTTAATGAAAGAGACAAATAATAGATCAAATTCAATGAATTTTTAGTTAGATATAGTAAGATAATCTAGGTTAAAAGCTATTGAGTATCTTTCCTTATCTTTCACTATTCTTCTAGTTCGATGATCAAGAAAACCATTAAAAATAATTAACTTACCTTTTTTTGGAACAACTTCTCTATCTAATTTAGGAATTATTAAATTATTATCATCATCATTTAAATAAAAAACACAAGTGTATACACTTTGGGGATGGCTATGTCTTTTGGTGTAATGACTTTTACTTTGTTTTGTCCCCCAACAATTTCCTAGTTGCCATCGTCTAATGAGGTCCTCATCATCTTCAATAATATTAAACGAAGGTATAGCAATTTGTTCTAAAAACTTCTCGTCTTCTTTAAAATAATCCCAAGGAGTCATAAACCCTAATACGTTTGTAGTAAAATTTTGCGGAGAATTTTTTATTCCAATATTTATATTATCAATAAAATATTGATAATCTGCTTCTAAATGTGTCTCAATAAACAGTGTTTTTTGTATGACTTCTTTCTTTATTTTAATCATGATTTTATTTTACCATCGGAGGCAGCCCTAACATAGGTCTTCCATCAAATTTATTTTTATCAGAAAACGGTCCATCTTCATGGTTGTAATGAAGAAATACTTGACCACATATATCTCCTTCAAAAGGCTCCCGCCAATGTTCAAGTTCACATCCGCTGTATACTAGCATGTCACCTACTTCAAGCAAGACTTCTTTACCTTCTACAAATATTGACCATGGATCACCACCTAAATTAAGTGTTGTAGATATTTCACAACTAGGTCTATCTTTATGTTTTTTTAATTCGTCACCTTTTTTATAAACTCTAGCATAGGAATATGTTGGAATGAGATTTAGTCCTGTCTGTTTTTTCATTACAGGTAACATTTTAACCATCAACGTTTCCATTGCAAAATCACCATAACATGAGTAAGTATTGGGTATCTGTGGATCTTCCCAGTCACCTAAAATAACATTCGGTGAATATAGTTTGTTTTGATACAAAAAATTAACAGCATTTTTTTTAATTAAGAAGTAGTTAAATATAAAATCAGCTAACTCACAGGGCAAAGCGTTTTTAATTACTTGGTATTTATTATTTTGAAAGGTCATTTACCTTGTATAGAATTTTCTTCTTTAGTAGATATTTTTTTTGTTTTTTCACTAAAATTAAGATTCCAATCAGCTACTATTTTTACCCAATTATTAGAAAAATGTCTAAATGTAATTTCATCCATAAACAGATATCCCCTTTTAAAAAGAAGCCATCTTTCTTTCCATGAAAATTTTAATTTACATGATCCGTCTTTATTATTTTGTATAAACTGCATATTTATTGTTTACTGTAATTTAAAAAAATTTGTGCATACCAATCACCTTCAAATTTTTCTTTTTTATAAGGTGTCTCGCTACCTAAATACATACAAGCATCTCCTTCTTCTAATTTTATAAAATTTTTACCTATATAACTAGGCCATGAAGTTCCATCACTTCCTAAGTGAATTGTCAAGTTTATTCCACAAAACTCTTTATCATTATGATCTTCAAGTACAGAACCAAAATTGTATATTTTACAAAACGAATGTGTAGGAGAAAGTTTAAGACTTGTTTCCTGCTCTATTTTTTTATGTTTACATGTAACCAACGAATCTATTATTGGATCTTTATAAAAACAACTTTCACCTCTTTTACTTTTTAAAAAATCAAAATCATTTTGATTTTTTCTATGTTTTTGAATCATATAATTTTTTAACAAATCAATTTCTTCTTTAACTAAAAAGTTTTTAATTTTTTTATATTGAAAATTTTTTTCCATTAATCCGCCCATGCTACGATTGAATATCTTGTTCCTTTTGTTACTGGTTTAACTGTATGAGGATACATAAAATTACTTGGCCAAACAATAAGTCTTCCTGGTAAAATATTAATTGATCTTTCATTTTTTAAATTTGGGTCTCTAAACATTAAATCACCGCCTTCATAATCATTATTTAAAAATAATATACAACTTAAAGTTCTTGATATTTTTCCACCGGCATGATCTGTATGCCATATGTAATGGCCTCCTTCTTCATACTTTAATATCAAAATATCATTTATAGCTCTTATCGTTCCTTCCTGTCCAGGAATTTCCAAGTCTTTAAAATATTTTTTTACATGCTCTGCAAATACATTTCCAAGCATTCTTGCAAAATGAACATTGGTTAAAGATTTTTGATTAGAATCTAAAACTAAGGACTTAGTTTTTCTTGTTTTTTTATCAACCACACCTTCACCATTTCCAACAATTTCAGCATCTTCAAATGATGTTTTGTTAGACCAAACAATGATGTCTGAAACAACTTCTACAGGTATTACATTGTCATATATTTTAATAAAATTATTTATTTCCACTTTTTCTTTTTCCAAAAAATATTTTTGTAACTGTGTAAAAGTTTTAAATGCAACTTAATTTTATTAGAAAAAACTTTTTCAGTACTAACAGGTTTAGTAATCATTTCCCAATTTTCTCTTTTGAAAGGAATGACTTGAACATAAGGAGTCCCTTTTTTAATTACTGTATCTAACACTGGATATTTATCTCCATTAATTACAATTGGAAAATTTATTTCAGTGCTAAAACTATCTGTATCTACAATTCCTGCTATAGGGGAAAATCTATCATCTTGATTATTAAAAATAGGTGTAAACAAACAAGAATAACCAGGAGGTGTTTTTATTGTCCAAGGGTTTAAAATTTTGTGAAAAGCTAGATTTTTATTTTTTTCTACTAAAGGGGAATTTTTTAATTGTCCTGTATTATGTACTTCTAAGTAATCATAATTTACATTCAAACCTATTTTATCTAAATGAGGACATGTTTTTAAACTTGCATATTGTCCGTAACCTTTTTCTTCTGAATCGTTTTCAACATTATGTTTGATAGCAAAGTCTTGTGGCATCTTTAAAATATAACCAGCAGAAATAGCATCTAAAAAAGGCATACAACCTTTTACTGTTTTATTTTCCATTGAATGATCTAATTTTTTAAACCATTCAGGAATATTTACTATTGAAGGAACAGGAAAATCTTCTTTTAAATGATAATAATCTTCTTGAGTAGAGAATTCTATTGTCTTTCTAAACATAGAAAGAATATACTATACTTCGTAAATAGTGTCAATCAAGATTGAATTAATCTCTAATATTTCATTCCAAGGTTTAAAATCCATAGCTGTAACTGGCCAAGTTATAACTGAAGTATCTATTGCTGTTAAATAATCAACATCAGATTGTGACCAAAGTGGTGTTTCGTGATTAACAAGATGTGCTTTCATTTTTTCAATATGTTCTTGTAAACCTGTTTTAACCTCTTGCTCAGTTATTTGAATTTCATTTGGAGTATCAGATGTTGAAATAAAAACTAAATTATTGCTAGAATCTATTTTAACTAAACTATTATATTTTAATTTTTTAAATTGTTCTTCAGTAACTTGTAAAGTTAATAACTCAGGTTCTCTTTCTAACCACCAATTTTTACTTGCATCAGTAGAATGTACTTTACTCCAACTTTTTTGATCATTGTCTCTATATGAAATATATCTTGCCATCTTAAACTCCTAAATTAACTACCACCGTTATCATAAATTACTATAAACCCATCACCACCTGCAGTACCAGCACCACCGTTACCTGGACCACCACCATTAGGATTAGTGGTTCCAACTTTTCCAGTGCCACCACCTCCGCCGCTCATTAAAAAACCTGTAGTTTGATCAATTGTAATTGTTGCTCCGGGTGCACTCCCTGCACTCCCTGCATTTCCTGGATTTACTCCGCCACTAGTACCATTACCTCCACTACCACCATTGACAGTTTTACCTAATGTATTAGATGCGCCTCCAGTTCCACCTGCACCAGAACCTGGTGAACCACCATTACCTGCATTACCACCACCACCTGAAACAAAGGGGTTTGAACCTCCTCCTGTAACTGGACCTGTGTAAAAACCGTAAGCACCTGCGCCACCATTTCCGCCACGTGATTGTGAAGATGAACCGGAACCTCCTCCGCCACCTGACATTATATAAGCAGCTCCTAAATTAGCACTGGGGTTTGCTGTCCAAGTCCCACTTGCACTACCTTTTTTAGCTACCTTTAATAGAAAAGCGCCTCCTCCAGCTGCTCCAGTTGAAGCCGCAGTAATTCTACCTTGTGCATCCACAGTTAAACTTGTTGTAGTATAACTTCCTGCAGTTACTGACGTGTTAGCTAATTTATCAGCTGTTACTGCGTCATTATTTATTTTTGCTGTTTCAACTGCGCTTGCTGCAATCTGTGCAGTATCGACTTCATTATCTTCAATATCACCGTTGTCTATTACTGTGTTACCATTTGAAATAATTCCCATTATAAATCTCCTTTTACCTTCAATAAATTAATTTTAAATTTGTCTCCGGATATATTATTGATCATAAATATATCATTTTTACCTTCTTGTAAAGTCCAATTTCCTTTAGTTCCATCAACTATATTGCCTTTTTCTTTAAACTTATTACTGAGATGCAGGTCACCTGTATATATATTTCTCCATACGTTTCCTGAAGCTCCTAAATCATAAGTGTCATTTGCACCAGGTAAAATATGTCCTGCAGCTGTCAAATTTCCAGTTGAGCTAAGTCCTTCTAAAACATTTGTTCCGTCAGAATAAAGAACTTTAGTTCCTTTGTCTGTTGTAGACCAAGTAGCACCTGATCCAGAAGTTGTTTTAAATGTTACAGTATGCGCACCCGATGTTGCATTTTCTACCATATATGTTTTTTCAATTGAATCAGGGATTATAACACTGACATTTGTTGTAATAGTTCCTGTTAATTTTATAACTTCATTTTTACCATTTGATAAAACACCATTTGAAAAAGTTAGAGTTGCACCTGTTGTTGCATTTAATCCTACAGTATCATAACCACCAATAGCTTGTTCCAATATAAGTAAATTAGTGTTAGTAAATTGTCCCCAAGTCCCTGAATTTTCTCCGGTCGCTTGAACAGTTAATTTTAAATTTGTTGATGTTGAATTTGCCATGTTTTAAATTGTTTAAATAACCTTATAATATTTCATTTATGCAGCAGTGTCAACTTCTGTCCAAAGTGATATAGTCCCTGTGTCTACTGGATTCCATATAAGGTCTCTAGCATTTCCTTGAGCAATTGTCATACTAATCCCGGTTAATATAGCTAATGAGTCTGGTGCTGTAGCGGTTCCTTCTTGCATGGTTAGACCCAAACCAGTCACATCTACCTGTTGATTTAGGTCTACTACAATACTGTTTAAAGTGGCAGTTAGTGCTTGTCCACTTGGACTAACATTAGCGTCTGCACTTACAATAACGCTACTTTCTTGCATGGTTAAACCAAAACCAGTTAAGGATATATTTGCACTAGCAGTAATCTCAACACTATTTAAATTAGAAGACATCGCTATTCCAGTTACATCTTCTGTCGTAACATCAGTGAAAGCTACACTCGTACCTTGAGTTATTGTTAATGCTTGTCCACTTAAAGTAATATTTGCATCTCCTGCAATGGTCACATCATTTTCCTGCATGGTTAAATCAAAACCAGTCAAAGGAACAAGAGCATCTGCTGTAATTTCTGTAACATTACCCAGTGACATAGGAAGAGGGAATGTTCCTATGATTCCACCTACAGTAGCTTCAACAGTTACATTTACTCCATCTATAGTACTAGGGCTTAATGTAGCAAAAGGTGCTTGAGCAAATGCAGTTAATGTATCTTGCTGAGGGGTTAGATTTGTAACAGTTAAATCAAAACCAGTTAGAAAAACGTTTCCTTCTGCACTTGATTCCGTTACGTCTCCTAAATTACTAGATAAACTTTGTCCTGTTACATCTAATATAACTCCTGCAAAAATAGAAGGATCTCCCGTTGCACCAACCATTGGTTGACCGGTAACTGGAACATTAGCATCTCCAATAATAGGATTAGGTGTATTTTCTTGAACTGTTAGTTCAATACCAGATAGGAATGCAGTTTCATCTGAAGACCCTGCTGCAAAAGGTGCTTCTGCGTATGCTGTAACTCCAAGGGCCATAGGTTAGGCTCCTGTTTTTTGTTCTTCTTTATAATGTTTTTGTAAAACTTCTATATTATTTAATTTAATCATTAAATTTCTTCTAATTTAAATTTATATTTTTTACCGTTTTTATTATTTAAAATAAATAAATGTTCTTCACCCTCTTGGATAGTCCAATTACCTTTTGTGCCATCGACAGCATTACCTTTATCTTTTGCTTCATTGGTTAAATGTAAATCTCCAGTGTATACGTTTCTCCAAACATTACCGTCAGCACCTAAATCAAAAGTATCATTTGCTGTAGGTAGAACGTGGTCTGTAGTGATATTACCCGTAGTAGTTATGGCTCCAGTAACAGCTAAAGTAGAACCATCGAAACTTAAATTAGCTTCTGCATTCATAGCATCCGCACCAGTTGCAGTAACAATTCTGTTGTTTGAACCATTGGCCATAAAATCAGATACATCAACAGAAACATTAGTTCCAACATCAATTCCAGTACCTGGACTGACAGCTAAACTAACAGCACCTGCTGTTCCACCACCAGATAAACCATTACCGGCTGTAACTGCTGTAATATCTCCAACTGTTGGAGTTTGAAAAGATGGTACTGCTCCAGCTCCTGCTGAAGTTAGAACTTGTCCAGAACTTCCTGTTGCTACTGCAACTGGGTTTCCTGAAGTGTCATAAGAAATTATATTTCCATCTGTGCCTGGGGCCATTTTTGCTAGTGTCACTGCATCGTCTTGTAGTTCGGCTGTCGCTACCCCTAAATCTTTAATTGTTATTGCGCCAGAACTAGCGGCAAAATTGTCTGAGCTAAATGAGGCAGCTCCTTTGGCAGACGTAGAAGCATCTGCTAGATTGATAGTAACATCTCCTGCTGTTCCACCGCCTGTTAAATTTGTACCCGCTACAACAGAAGTTATGTCTCCAACTGTTGGAGTTTGAAAAGTAGGTACTGCTCCCGCACCTGCTGAAGTTAAAACTTGTCCTGAACTACCTGTAGCAACCGCTGCTGGGTTTCCAGATGTGTCATAAGTAATTAAATTACCATCTGTACCTGGAGCCATTTTGGCTAATGTAATTGCGTCATCTTGAATTTCTGCTGTAGCTACCCCTAAATCTTTAATTGTTATTGCACCAGAACTAGCGGCAAAATTGTCTGAACTAAATGAGGCAGCGCCTTTAGCAGAAGTAGAAGCATCAGCTAAATTAATTGTAACATCTCCAGAATCTCCACCACCTGTTAAATTTGTACCAGCTGTTACAGCTGTAATATCTCCAACTGTAGGCGTTTCAAAAGTTGGAGGAGCTCCTGCTCCGGCTGACGTTAAAACTTGTCCGTCTGATCCTGTGGCTACTGCTACAGGATTACCAGATGCATCATATGAAATAATATTTCCATCTGTACCTGGGGCCATCTTGGCTAGTGTTACTGAGTCATCGGCTAATCTTGCGGAAGCCACTGATCCACTTGCTAAATTAGTTGCGTTTAAATTTGTTAAAGCAGAACCATTTAATGCTGGAAGTGTTGATGGAAATCTTGCATCAGGTACTGTACCTGAAGTTAATTGTGTTGCATTTAATGCTGTTAGGTTAACTCCATTGTTTGCAACAATGTTCCCACTTGCATCTAGGATAACGGCTTTTGAGGCTGGAAGAGTACAAAACACATTTTTAGTGCCTGCACCAAAGTTTACTGCAGAATCACTGTTAGAGGATGATATGACTGTAGTTCTAGCTAAAGCGGCAGCTGATACTGTTCCAAGTCCTACTTCGAATTCTCCATTTACATTTACAATTGAATAATAAGTTGTGTTTGTATTTCCAATAGCGGATGAAAAAGTTTCAAAACCTGTTACTGCTCCTGCAAGAGAAAGCGTACCTGTACCAGTAGTGGTAGAAGTTTCCTTGACTCTATCGTTTACAACTAATGCCATTTAAAATCCTTGTTAATTAAAATTTTTGTTAACCAGAGATTCGTAATATAGCTGCCGCCGTAGTAAATGCCGGGAACTGTATTGTGAAAGTCCCTGATGTAGCTGTTTTATCTGCTCCAAAATCTAAAGCACATACAGCTGCATTACTGACTGCAGAAGATGTGTTATAAATTAATGCTCCTCTAGCAGTCAACGTTACACCAGTAAAAGATAAATTCGCAAAGTCAACAATTGCAACACCTGAAGCAATTGATGTATTTTGACCTGTAAGTTTATCTCCACCTGCTGCGTAAGTTCCTGTGTTAGCTACTTCTGTGTTAGATCCACCACCTGGGTTAGTAGCATACGCAGTTGTTGCTGAGTTTAGAGTTGCTGAAGAAGTGTAAAGAGCTAGTTTAAAAACATCACCGCCCGACGATTTAAAACTTTGATCACCTTCTAGTAATTGTTTTTTGAATGCATTTGCAATCGCTTGTGTTATAGCCATAATTTTTCTCCTTATTGTTTTCCTATTCGAGGAACACCTGCTTGGTATTCATCCCGTCTTCGTCTTCCCATTTGTTCAATCGAAAATCTCTGAGCGGCCTCTCCATATTTTTTATCATATAATTGAAGCATGTCAACCGGTCCTTTTAAAAACCCGTATGCCTCCGCGAGGCAAGCATATAAAAGTCCATCGGGAAAATTTAGACTCAAGTATGTAGTTGTATTTGTAGCCGATAACCCCGGATCTTTCAAGATATAATTTATCTGAATTGTATAAGCAGCGTCTGGTGTAGGGGCTATAACAATAGTGTCCTGATCCCACCACCCGTAGTACTTAGGAACTCCTGTGGACTCCGTAGGGTTAAATTCAGACATAAAACTGGTGTCTCTAAACTGTAAAAAATCTCTATTATCCGCAGAGGCTGTACCGTCTGAATCTACAATTTGAGCAGATCTTATAACTAAAGCGTCTGTAGGAGTGTCTATATATCTTTGTGATGTAACTAAATTAGCTGTTGCATATCTTCTATTATTATCGGAATCTACATCTCTTAGAATTTTAAATTCAGAATCATTTATAAAACCATCAATAATAGTATTTGTTAGAACGTTAGAACTAACTTCGGTGTAATCTCTAATTTTTTGTACTAATTCTGCGTATGTCATTTATTATGCTCTCCCATCTGTTATATTAACATTTAAAGGGCCGGCAATACAACCATTTCCTCCACCTGTAAAGTTAGCGATCCAACCAAAACCTTCATCATTATCTTTTAAATAATAACCATTTTGATTAGTAACTGTTGGGGGCTGACCTCCACTTGGAGAAGTTGTGGTACTTAAAGAATAAACCTCTCTTGCTCCAAAAACATTTGCTCCCGCATCGTGATTACTTGCGATAGTATTTTTAGGAGTCTGTCCTCTAAACGGTGCATTAGTTCCTCTAATTAAACCAGATAAAGTTTTTGTTCCAGAATTATAAGCTGCATATTGTATAATTTCATTTTCATATAATCCACTAGTAGAATTAATTTTTTCAATCATTAGATACCCGCCGTTAGTATAAAATGGAGTTGCATCATTTACTACCATTGAAGTATCTGTAGCAGTTATATTTGCATTTAAAGTTGTAGACATTTCTAGTTCTGCAGGCAAAATTAAAAATGCAGATCCTGCTGCTGACAAAGGTTGTGCTATACTCATTAATCTTACAAAATCCCCAACTAATATTCCGCTGTTAGGTTGAGATACTTCAAAAGTTGCTCCAACAGTAAGTAGATTTGGTGTACTGAAAGGATTTATCTTTAAAAAATCTCCGGTAGGTAATTCTAATCTGTCTGGTCTTGGATGCATTAATCCTTGTGGATCAGCAGTAAAAGGTTTTGGTTCTAGTTGAGGTTGTTTAGGTTCATATTCAGAAGTATGGACTCTAGATCCATTCCATTCTCTAACCATTTCAGTATATGGAAATTGCAAACCACTTCGGTCTGAAATAAATAATGCATGTTTTCCTCTTGCCGTGTTTCCCATAATTACATACTCGGATAATAAGTTTTAGGTGAAAGGAAAGCACTTGTTGAAGAACCATCTTCCTCTAGAGCTCTTGCCAATTCATCTTCATAAATTAATTTTAATTCTTGTATTCTTGGTGGTGCGTATTTCATCGCTAAGTAATAAGCTAGACCTGCAACCATGCAAGGGACAAATCTAAAAGGAACATTTGCTGCATTAGTATAGTCTCCCGCATCTTGGATTCTTTTCTCATAGTAAAAATTGATCGTGTCTCCGTTTTGAGTAGATCCAGGAGTTAAGTATAATTGGATTAAGACTCTATCTATAAATCTTTGAACAAAATATTGTGAAGGTTGTCCTACGGCTGTTTTGTTAGAAAGAGCTTGGTATTGAGATCTGTTAATTTTCTCTAAAGGTGAGTCTACATTAGAACTATTTCTGTAAGAACATTCTAAGATATCCGAAGCCTGGTTAACAAAGTTTGTAATAGCTGCTGCATTTAAATGCGTTGCTGCAGTAGTTCCATTAACTCCACGTGTTACTCCTGTTAATTCTAAAGTGCTAAATCCTGTGTAAGAAATGTTTTCACTTCCTACATTAATAGTACCCTCGGTAGGCATATCAGTGATCGAGGCTAAAGTAATTCCAGTTGTGGCTGTTGTGGAAGTAATTGCTGCAGTTAGAGTAGATGTTATTCCATTAGAGTTACCATCAGCAGTTGAACGATAAATTAAATATTCGTTTTGACCATTAACTAAGTTGATATTAGTATTTGCTACTTCCCAAAAATGAAGACCTCTGTTTCCCCATTCAGAAAATAAAATATTTAAAGAACGTCTAGCAGTTTTTAAATTATAACCACTCATATCGAATTGACCTATTCGATTATAAGATTCTTCAATTATCTCATCGATAGAGAATGTCTTATCAAATGTTGTAGTGCCTGAAGTAACATTGGCCATCAGTTATCCTATGTAAAGGTTACAGTAACGCCAGGTGTGTCCTTTAAGTCTACATAAACACCTTCTTTAAATAAAATACCTGAACCAGGACACAGAATATTTAATCCTTCTGTTCCAAATTTATAAGTAGCGATTGCAGTTCCAGCTGCTCCACCACTTTTTAAAACAACAAAAGCAGCAGCAATACCTTCTGCTTGAATAGAAGTTACTCTAGCTCTTTGCGTTGTAGGAACCATTTGACCATCTGCAGTTGCATGTGCTACTGATTGGTCACTTGAAAATGAACTCATATTTTTCTCCTTAAAATTTGTAGGAGCCCCGAAGGGCTCCATTAATTAATTACTTATTAACTCCACGGATTAGCAAATGCACCATTACCAATTAACTCTGCATTGATCTGCCAAAGTAAACCATCAACTGCTCTACATCTAATATGAGCACCTTCTAGTCCACCTTTAGTAGTAGCTGTCAAAGTTAAGGTATCAGTTCCACCTGCTGAAAAAGCAGTTACAGCTCCTGGATCAGTAGCCGTATTGTTGTAGATAGCCATTCCTCTAAATATATCAGCTGTATTTCTTCCTGCTGCAGTTCCTGCATTAAGAACGAAAGTATTACCACCTGTTAAACTTGCAGTAACTATAAATTCGTACATTAATCCAACTCTATTTGTTGAAGAAGGATCATCTGATCCTGCAACTGCAGGCGTAGCCGTATCTATAATTGAAGGTAAATTGAATACAGTGTTTGCATTTCCAATTTGGATTATTTTACCTTGGTATTTATCTATACCAACAATATCAGTTCCACCGTCATAAGTAGCTCCTGAGATTGATTCTGCCATCTCTGGACCTGTTCCTAAGAATCCTCTTAAAGATCTTATTGGTCCACTAAACGTTGTTCTTGCCATGATTATTCTCCTAGTTAAATTCTACATAGTCTCTAGGCCGTCGACTATACTGCGTCTATGCAGAATATTAATTTATGTATAGTGCGAATATTATATGTTATTTTTGAATAGAGTGCAAGAGATCCTACAGTGTGGAGTGGAATTTTCCAACGATGTAGCTTGTTAATTAAGTAGCTACTGAAACTTCTGGAGCAGAACCGTCTATGTTGTTCTGTAAGTGAGCTAATCTAGCTTCTTCAAGCTTGATATCAGTGATGATCTTTTTA
>Ga0209337_1001395_pt1 | contig 18367 bp, 22 predicted proteins | sample LinPmetageLP53_FD_184044 | JGI IMG/M metagenome (GOLD analysis project Ga0209337, IMG submission 184044) | Marine viral communities from the Pacific Ocean - LP-53 (SPAdes) (version 2) | ecosystem: Environmental > Aquatic > Marine > Oceanic | place: Pacific Ocean | collected 2010-02-08 | reverse complement strand
TTATATACAGATTCAGTTAAACAAGCAGATAAATTAGATTTATCTACTATGTTAATTAATAATTTACGAAAAGAATACACTGAATCTGTAGAAAAAAATAATGGGGAGCATTTTTCTAATCCAGATGAATTAACAGAATATTTAGAAGACGGAATTGCGATATTAGAATGGTTTAAAAAGAAAAGAGCTCAATATTTTTCTACTAAAAATTATGAATTAGTAGGAATAGAAGTTGAATTATGTTCTCAAGCATCTCCGGATAATCCTAACGTGTTTTGGTATGGGTTTATAGATTTAGTTGTACGACATATTCCTACCAATACCATAACTATATATGATATAAAAACTAGCCGAATGGGTTGGAATAAATGGCAAAAAGCAGATAATATAAAATCAGCTCAATTAATAGCATATAAAAATTATTTTTCTAAACAATTTGGAATACCTAAAGAAAATATTGATGTAGAATTTTTTATTGTTAAAAGAAAATTAATTGAAAATTCAATGTTTCCTCAAAAGCGTATACAAATACATCGACCTGCAGCCGGCACTGTTACTCAAAAAAAAGTACAAAAAAGTATAGATACATTTATATCTAATTGTTTTGATAAAGATGGAAATAAAAATACATCTGCTAAATATTTAGCAATTGCTGGAAAAGGTAGTAAACACTGTAAATGGTGCCCGTTTAAAACTGATGATATAAATTGTCCAAAAAAAGAGAGAATACGAGAATGAAACAAGTAGCAGTACTGGGAAATACTAATTGGCAAAATCGAAGAAAGGCTCAAAAAACGTTAATGGAACTAAAACATCGATTTAATGATGATGTTACAGTTTTAGGTGCCGGAGGTAAAGAAGGAGCTAATAGTATGATTCGTAAATATGCATTAGAATTTGGTTTAAATTATCAAGAATATAATCCATCATTTTCTGGATATAATTTATATTCAGCTATGCCTAAATCATATTATGGAAAACAATACCATTTTAGTCAGTTACATCATAGAATGAAATTATTAGCACAAAACTGCGATTATATGATTATTATGACTAATGAAGAAACATTAGATCCAGTATTAAAAACAGCATATAATAATACAAAAAAATTAAATAAACCCATAGTTCTTTTAGGGTAAATATTTATATAAAAGTTATAAAAAGAAAAGGTTATAAATGCAATTACCAAAATTAAAAAAAATAGACCCCACACAACCAATAAAGAAAAAAAAGAAAATTTTATTACTATCAGATGATTTTCGATTACATTCCGGAATTGGTACTATTAGTAAAGAAATTATTCTTAATACCATCAAAGAATATGATTGGGTTCAATTAGGCGCAGCATTAAAACATCCAGAACATGGAAAGGGAATTGATGTCTCAGCACAAATTGCACAAGATACTGGAATAGCTGACGCATCAGTTAAAATAATTCCATGGACTGGATATGGCGATCGTAATGTATTATTTGCATTATTAAATCAAGAAAAGCCAGATGCTATATTTCATTTTACAGATCCTAGATATTGGACATGGTTATATCAGTTAGAACATGAAGTTAAAACAACATTTGGAATACCCATAATTTATTATTCAATTTGGGATGATCTCCCATACCCAATGTGGAATGCACCATTTTACGGAAGTTGTGACTTAATTATGGGTATTAGTAAACAATCTGATAACATACACCGAGAAGTTTTAACACAGAATGATTTTAAAATTATAAATTATGATGATAAAAAACAAAAACATCAATTTAAATCTTCAAATACTGTAGTTACCGGCTATGTACCTCACGGATTAAATCATGAAATATTTAAACCATTAGATAAATCAGATGACTCATACAAAAAAATGTATAAAAAAATTAAACAAGATAATAATGTAGATTTTGTTTTGTTGTGGAATAATAGAAATATTAGAAGAAAACAACCAGGAGATGTAATATTAGCATTTAAACATTTTGTAGATCAATTACCTTTAGAACAACAAAATAATGTTGCATTATTATTACATACACAAGCAATAGATAACAATGGAACAGATTTACGATCTATACATAAAGCAATTGCCCCAGATTGTAAAATAATATTTTCAGAAGAAAAATTAAGTTCTGTTGATCTTAATGCAATGTATAACGTTTCTGACGTTGTAATTAATATAGCGTCAAATGAAGGATGGGGTCTAAGTAGCACTGAGGCATTATTATCAGGCACGCCTATAATTAACAGTGTAACAGGTGGATTGCAAGATCAATGTGGATTTAAAGATGATAAAGGAAATTGGTTACAATTTGATGCAGATTATTCTACTAATCATGACGGTAAATTTAAAAATCATGGTAATTGGGTAATTCCAATCTTTCCAAGTAATAGATCACTACAAGGTTCTCCAGCAACACCATATATTTTTGATGATAGAGTTAAATTTGAAGATGTTGCAGATGCAATATTGCAATGGTGGAAAACACCACAAAAGACCAGAGAAGAATGTGGTATGTCTGGAAGATCATTTTGTTTGAACACCGGATTGACTTCTAAACAAATGGGAGAAAAAATGATTGAAATGATTAATCATTTATTTGAAATGCCAAAACAACCAAAATTACGATATACATTAAATAAAGTTACAACAAAAAAATATAAAAAATTAGGAATAGTATGAGAACAGTAGTTATATCATCTCCAGTAGCAACACAAAGTGGTTATGGGCATCATGCCCGAGAAGTTATTACTAACTTTTTTGAAAAAAAATCAAATGAATGGGACATTAAATTATTATCAATGCCATGGGGGCATACTCCATTTACATATCCTATTCCAATAGAATGGCATCAACGAATAATACCACTTCCGTTAAAAGATCAGCCAGATATCTGGGTTCAGATAACAGTTCCAAACGAATTTCAATCAGTTGGAAAATGTAATATTGGCGTAACTGCTGGTACGGAGGGGGATACGTGTCCTCCAGAATGGATTGATCATATTAATAAAATGCAAATTACTATAGTTCCTAGTGTGTTTACAAAACAAGTATTTGAAGATACTGCCAAAAAGCATAATAAAACTATAACAACTAATTTACAAGTTGTTTCTGAATATTTTGATGATATTGTATATGATAATAAAAATATTACTACAACGTTATCTGTTATAGATGAACAAATTAAAGAATCATTTGCATTTTTAATAACTGGTCATTGGTTGCAAGGTAATATAGGCGAAGATCGTAAAAATATAAGCGGGGCAATACATTGTTTTTTTAATACATTTAAAAATAAAAAAAATCAACCGGCTTTAATATTAAAAACCAGCGGGGCTACTTATTCTGTAGTAGATCGAATGGATATTGAAACAAAAATTGAACAAATAAAATTATTATTTCCTAAGGAAAGTTTGCCGCCTGTTTATTTATTACATGGTGACTTAACTAATAAAGAAATGAATGCATTATATAATCATCCTAAGATTAAAGCAATGATATCATTTACTAAAGCAGAAGGATTTGGAAGACCATTATTAGAGTTTTCATCAATTGGAAAACCAATATTAGCACCACATTATTCAGGCCAATCAGATTTTTTAAAGAAAGAATTTATTTGCGAACTTTTAGGACAATTAACTGCAATTCATGGAAGTGCTAGAAATGATTTTTTAATAGAAGGCGCAAAATGGTTTAGTGTTGATTATGGTTATGCTAGTAAAATGATGCAAGATATGATTACTAATTATAAAAAATGGAAAGAATTATCAAAACGACAACGATATTTTGTTAGATCTAATTTTACAAAACAATCAATATCTTTAAAGTATGATGAAATAATAAAATTGATTGATGGATTTACTGAAAGTATACCGACGCAAGTGTCATTAAAATTACCAAAATTGAATCCAATAAAAAAGCAAAGTACAGATACGCCTAAATTAAAATTACCAAAATTATCTAAAGTATGAAAATAAGTTACGCTGTTACGGTATGTAATGAGTTATTGGAAATCCAAAGATTAATTTCATTTCTAGTAGAAAATAAACGTGAAGAAGATGAAATTGTTGTTCAACAAGATAATAATGAACTCGATGGACGTGTTTATACTTATTTAACATCTCAAAAAATAAAGGATAATATCAAATTTATCCAAACACCACTTAATAATGATTTTGGTTTATTTAAAAATAATTTAACAGAAAATTGCACTGGAGATTATATATATCAAATTGATGCAGACGAAATAGTTGATGAATACGTTTTGCGTTTATTACCTCAAGTTTTAGAACAAAATAATGTTGATGTATTAATGGTTTCTAGAATTAATACGGTTGATGGACTAACTCAACAACATATTGATAAATGGGGGTGGCGAGTTAATGATCAAGGTTGGATTAATTTTCCTGATCCTCAATTTAGGATTTATAAGAATAATGGGAAAATTAAATGGAAAAATAAAGTACATGAAGTATTAGATGGATACAAAACAATATCCCATTTACCTACAGATAAAGAGTGGTGTTTAATACACAAAAAAACTATTAAACGACAAGAAACACAAAATGCATATTACGATACATTATAATGAAACAACTAAATAATATAATCCTACAAGGAATACCAGATAAGCGTGTTGATAAGAATACAACATCTTTAAAGTTTAAACAAGATTTAATTGAGTTTTTTACTCCATTAAAATTTAAAACATGTATAGAAGTTGGAACCCATATGGGATATTCAGCTCGAATATTAAGTTCATTATTTGAACATGTTATTACACTTGAACATGAAATAGATTATATACGACATGCAGTAGATTTGAACAATGATATTAAAAATATTGAATATTTACATGGTAATGTTTATGAATCTGATTGGGGGCTTGAAGGAGATTTTGATGTTGCATTTATTGATTGTAATCATCATTATGACTTTGTGAAAAAAGATATTGCAAGTTGTATGAAATATAATATTAAATATCTTATATTTGATGATTATGGAATTCCATTTGACTATCCGGGAGTTAAACCTGCAGTAGATGAATTTATAAAAGAAAATTCCATATCCGAAGTTCATTATATAGGCGAACCAACTGGCAATGAACCAAGAATAGGAAAACCATTAATAGCATCAGAAGGTGTAATTTTAAAAATAACATATTGAATTTTTCATATAACGAATATAAAAATACTATTGAATTAGTAAAACAACATATCCCTATAAAGGATTTTGCTGATATTACTGAAAAAACTAAGAAATATTGTGTGATTCGACATGATATTGAATTTTCATTGGATCGAGCATATAAGTTAGCTAAAATAGAACAACAGTTAGGAGTAAGCTCAACATATACAGTTCAATTAAGAAACAATACATATAATGCATTATCAGATAAAAATATTGTAATAATTCACGAAATTAAACAATTAGGTCATGAAATTGGATTGCATATATGCCCAGGGATGTTTAAAAGTCAAAATGAAGTAATTGACGAAATTCTTTTAGAAGCTGATACGTTTAAAAAGTATTATGGATTTAAGATTGACAGATTTGCATTTCATAGACCAAATTTACGTCCAGAATTATTATCATGGTATTTGCAAGTTCCTGGATTAATTAATTGTAATGGCGAAAAATATTTTCATTATTATAAACGTAATAAACCAGAACAATTAGATGTTACATATTTATCTGATTCAAATCACGAATGGAAATCTGGACATCCAATTCAGATAGATTTTAGCAAAGTTAAAAAACTACAACTTAATACTCATCCATTTTCATGGACAGAAACTGGTTTTGAAAATTATGGTAATTTTTTATCTTTAATCAAAGAAAGAAACAATGAAATGTTAGGCGATATGCAAACAGAAAACAAAGCATTTCCAAAGGAGTTATTATTATGAAAAATGTAGTATGGTGGCCAGCAATAAAAAACAATGATCCTGATGCTGTAGAGAAATATGGTGGATTTGATTATTTTGAATATTCAAGGCAAACCTGGAAATATTGGTGCAAACAGAATGATGTATTATTTGTAGAATTTACACAACCAGTAGAACCAGATTTATACAAATATCGAGTTAATTGGCAGAAAGCATTATTTGTGTTTGATGAATTAGAACGACGTAATATTGAATACGATCAAATTGCATTAATAGATAGCACTGCTATGATAAAATGGAATGCTCCTAATTTTTTCAAATTAACTGATAGAAAGTTTACAGCATTTCCTGATAGAGACAATATGAATTGGACATATCAAAGTGTTCGAGGGTATAAAAATATATTTGATTTTAAAGAATTTGATCAAAGTAAATATTTTAATTCTGGATTTATGATTTTTAACCAAGATCATAAACATTTATTTACATCACTAAAAGACTTTTATAAAAAAAATATTGATGAATTTATTAACTTACAGGATAAAGTAGTACGAAAAGGAAATGATCAAACTCCAATAAATTATTGGATGCAGATGCATAATGTTGATATTAATTTAACATTACCAATTGCATTTAATTTAACACATTTGCATCGAAAAGAAATGTTTCAATTTAATTGGCAATTAAATGAAAATAAAACATTGCATTTTATTAAACATGGTTATGTATGGAGATTTAACGGATTACCAAAAGATCAAAGAACTAATATAATGAAACAAACGTGGGACTTAGTAAAACATCATTATACTGATGAACCCATAGAAGATATATTAAATCATGTTAAACATAAACATGAATATAAAAATGCAACTTCTAGAAAATTTAAAAAAGATTTATATGATTTTTTTAAAACAGGCAACATAGAAACTGTTGTAGAATTTGGATGTTGTCAAGGAGATACTACTAAAGTTTTAAGTTGTTTAGCTAAAACAGTTTATGCTTCTGATATATCTACAGATAATGTTGAAGTTGCAAAAAACAAATGTATGGGAGACACTAATATATTATTTGAAGTTAAAGATATTAATTCGGATTGGGACTACAAAACACCAGACATAATATATTTAGATGCATTACATGATATTAATGGAATCCAATCTGGAATAGAACGAGTAAAAAAACAATATCCAAATAGTATAGTTGTCATGGATGATTACGGTCATATAATGAATACTGTGAAACCTATTATTGATAGTTTAATACAATCTAAACAAATTGAAGTTTTAAAATGGATTGGAGAAGAAACGGGATATATTGCAGCAAATAAAAAACAATTTATTGATAAAGAAGGAATTATATTTAAATTTAATTGGAATTAATTAAAAAATATTTTATTATAAAAATAAAAGATATATTATGACACGGAATTATATTATTGCAGAAATTGGAATTAATCATAATGGCAACCTAGATCATGCAAAAAAACTAATTGATAATGCTAAACAAGCTGGGTGCGATGCTGTTAAATTTCAAAAAAGGACTATAGATCAGGTATATACTTCAGATGAGTTAGATAGTCTTAGAGATTCTCCGTGGGGTACTACTAATCGACAACAGAAAGAAGGATTAGAGTTTAACATGGAACAAATAAAAGAATTGGAGGCATACTCCGGAATACATAATTTAGACTTTATTGTTTCATGTTGGGACTTACAAAGTATTGACGATATTGAAAATAATTGTAATGTTACATATCATAAAGTTGCATCTGCATTAGCTACCGATAAACAATTTTTACAAAAATTAAATGAAACCGGTAAACCTGTAATATTATCAACTGGTATGTGTACACAAAAAGAAATAGATGCTGCAATTGATATATTAGATAATGTTGAATACGTATTAGCCTGTACTAGCACATATCCAACTAAACCAAGTGAAGTTAATCTATTACATATATTGACACTAAAAAAGAAGTACCCGAACGTTAAAATTGGGTTTTCTAATCATTATAACGGAGTATTAGCTTGTTATGGAGCAGCTGCTCTAGGCAGTGAATGTATAGAATTTCATATTACTACAGATAGAACAATGTATGGCTCAGATCAACCAGCTTCAATTGAAAATCCACTAATTATTGTTGATGGAGTTCGAGTATTAGAATCAATGTTAGGTAACGGAGAAAAAACTGTATATGATTCAGAACACCCAATTATTGACAAATTAAGAAAGATAAATGATATATGTTAATGTTATATATTTTTTTAAAAAATGAATAAAAAATTAAAAGTTATAATACCAGCAAGGGGTGGAAGTAAAGGAGTCCCAGGTAAAAATATTAAAGAAATTAATGGTATTCCATTATTAGGTTATCCTATATTGGCATCTCAAAAATCTAAATTTATTTCTGATATATATGTGTCTACCGATGATGATGATATTGCTTCAGTTGCTATAAAATATGGAGCTAAAGTTATAACCCGGCCGGATTCATTAGCACAAGATGATTCTTTAGATATAGATGTTATGAGACATGCTATTGATCAACTTGAAGACTGGGAAGATATAGTTCATTTGCGCGCAACAACACCAATGATTGAAAGTAGTATATTAGATAATGCAATAGAGTTTTATAATGATAATACAACCTGTACTTCATTAAGATCTGCACATGAAGCATCTGAAACTGCATATAAAAGTTTTAAATTAGCTAATAAATACTGGAGCGGGTTATTTAATGATGAATATCAAGGAGAATATTATAATTGGCCTAGACAAAAATTACCAAAAACATATCAAGCAAATGGATATATTGATATAATAAAACCAAAACAATTTATGGATAGTGAATCATTACATGGTGATAAAATATTAGCTTATATTACATCATATACTCATGAAGTTGATACACCTGATGATTTTAAAATATTACAAGCATTATATGATAAAAACAAAAAATAGATATATATCAGATTCATTTGTATTAGATTTTGAATCATATGAAAAAGAAAAACATAAATATGAACCGGCTAATATATGTGAAATGCCAGTTAATTGGTCTAAAGCTGTAGATTTTAATGTTTATGACAATAATGGTAATAAATGGATAGATACTACATCAGGTATATTTGTTGCTAATGCAGGACATTCTAATCCTTATATAAAAACAGCTATATCAAAACAATTAGATGATAATTTATTATTTGCATATCAATATAATACAAATATTAGATATAAATTTATAGAAAAATTATTAAACATATCTCCCAATCACTTTGAAAAAGTTGTATTATTAAATTCAGGAAGTGAAGTTACCGATGCTGCATATCGATTGATAAAATTGTGGGCCAGAAAGAACAAAAAAAGATATATAATTACATTTACTGGTAGTTATCATGGTAGAGTATTAGGATCTGATTTAATGGGTAAAGCTGCGAATACCACTGATTGGTCAAATGTTGTAGATGATGATATTGTATTTTTACAATTTCCATATGAAGATCAAGAATTAAATATTAAAGATTTACCACCACTAGATCAAATAGCAGCATTTTTTCTAGAAACATATCAAGGTTGGGGTGCTTGTTTTTATCCACAATTATATATAGATAAGCTACATGAATTGTCTAAAAAACATAATATTTTATTTTGCTTTGATGAAATACAAGCTGGATTTTATAGAATGGGTACATTATATGGTTATATGACATATGGAGATTATAAACCTGATATTATATGTACTGGTAAAGGAATAACATCATCATTACCGTTATCTGCATTAATTAGTACTAAAGAAATTATAGATTTAGATCCTACTGCAAATTTAAGTAGTACCCATGCTGGTAATACATTATGTTGTGCAGCAGGATTAGCTAATTTAGAATTTTTAACATCTGATAATTTTCAGAAACAATTATCAAAAACTATATCATACTTTGAAAAACGTTGCAATGATTTACTAAAATATAAAATAGTAAACAAAGTAAATGTACGAGGAATGGTATCAGGAATAATATTAGACAATAAAGAAGTAACCGCAAAAATTGTAACTAATTGTGTAAAACAAGGAGTATTAATTATGAATACAAAACGAGAATCAATAAAATTAGGACCACCTTTAACAATTACAATAGATGCATTAGAAGAAGTTTTTAACATATTAGAAGGCACAATCAATGAGTTCGATTTATAATAAAAAATATTTAGATATAACCTATAAAAATTCTAAATCTTCATATCCTAGTAAATTTTGTAAATATATATTTTCTAAATATAATAAACAAAGTAAAATTTTAGATATAGGATGCGGCAATGGAGACTTTACTGAAGAAATACGAAAATTAGGATTTGATATATGTGGAATAGACATTAATCCGCCGTCAATTAAAAATTTCCCAAAAAAAGGCTATACGGTTGTTGATATTCAGCATGATAAATATCCATATCCAGCCAATTCGTTTGATGTTATTTTTTCAAAATCTGTTATAGAACATTTAAGAGAACCAGATCATATGTTAGAAGAGGCATATCGTTTATTAAAACCTGGTGGAACTTTGTTATGTTTAACTCCTAGTTGGAAACATTCATATGAAGAACAATTTTATATTGATCACACTCATTATACACCATTTACCCGATATTCATTAGAAGTTATTTGTAATTTATCTGGATTTGATTCTAAATGTACGTATTTATATCAATTACCATTATTATGGAAATATCCTATAATAGGATTATTTAGAAGAATATTAAATTTATTTCGATTACCATATAAACCATTTAGTGAAAAGAATTATTGGCCGGTTGAAATAAATAAAATAATTAGATTTTCTAAAGAACCATTATTATTATGTATCGCAACTAAACCAAAACAATAAAAAATAATGAATATTATAACAGAAATAGGAATGAATCATTTAGGTTCTTTTAATCAAGCAAATTATTATGTTGATACTTTAATTAAAGCTAATGTAGATGCAATAACATTTCAAGTAAGAGAATCTGAATTTTATCAAAAATCTAGTAAACATCATTTATTATTAACAGATAATGATTATATAAATTTATGTAAAAAAGTTAAAATAAATAATAAAAAATTTGGTATAGCAATTGCTGATATAAATAAAATTGATTTTTTTGAATCTATAGAAACAGATTTTTATAAAATTATACGAAATGATCTTACTAATCAAGAATTAGTAAAAAAATTAATACAAACCGGAAAAAAACTTATTGTATCAACTGGTGTTAGTTCTGAAGATGAAATTAAAGAATTTTTAAATAAGTTTGGCAATGAAAATATAATTTTAAATCATACACAGTTATCATATGATATATCAGATTGTAATTTAAGTGCAATTGAAACATTGCGTATGCAATATGGATATCCAATATCATATGGTAGTCATTGTGCCAATAAAAATGTTTTATATATGGCATTATGTTATAATCCTACAGATATTTTATTTTATATTAAAGATAATAACTTAGATATGATATTTCCAGATGATAAACATGCAATTAATTTAAATGATGTAAAAACTGTTACATATAATTTAAAATCACTAAAAAATGCAATTGGTACCGGAATTAAAGAAAAAATGGAAATTAAAATAAAATGAAAAAAGCAATAGTATTAGCAGGAAGTAGAGGAATTGGTAAAGGAATAGCTGATTCTCTAACTCAACTTAATAAGTTAGAAATAATAACTACTTCAACAAAAACATTGGATACGTCTAATATAAATCAAGTTAAACAATTTGTTGATAAACAACAATCAACTGATATTTTAGTTTTGAATACTGGAGGACCCCCTTCTCAAAAATTTGAATCAATAACACAAGAAGATTGTGAAAAATATCATAATCAATTGTTTTATAGTTTTTTTTATATGTTACAAAATTTAAAAATTAATCCAGGAGGTTATGTATTTTTAATTTCATCGTTTAATATAAAAGAACCAGATGGTAAATTATTATTATCAAATGCATATCGAATAGCATTTACTAGTGTTTTAAAATGTTTAAGTAAACAATTTGCAAACGATAATATAACAACTATTAATATAGCCCCAGGTCCCATCGATACTGATAGAATTAGAGGATTGGTATCAGATATTTCAGCTTTGGAAAAAAAATTACCATTAAATAGATTAGGAAAAGTAGAAGAAATTGGTAGCTTTGTAAAATCAATTGTTGAAAATAATATTAAATATTTAAGTGGCGTTACAATTAATTTTGACGGCGCAAAATCAAATTCTATATTTTAAAAAGGAAATTATGATAAAGTTAAGACATATAGGAATTGCAGTTGTTGATATAAATAAATCTTTAGAATTATATAGAGATATATTTGGATTAGAAGTTGTATGGGATGAAATAGAAAGTAGTAAATTTATTGATCGATTATCAAACATGGATAATGTACAAGTTCATACTGTAAAATTAAAAGACAATAATGGAGGAATGATTGAATTGTTACAATATATATCACACCCATTACAAAAAAATAACGATCAAATTAATAGAATTGGTTGTTCTCATATTGCAATTACTGTAAAGAATATAGACACAATATATAAAAAATTATCCAAATATGGCATTAGTTTTCATAATACGCCAGAAAGACATCCAGAAGAATGGGTTAAAGCAAAAGTAGCATTTTGTAGAGATAATGATGGAGTATTAATTGAAGTAGTAGAGGAACTTAAATGATAGACTTATTTTCAACAAAAGATAAAACAATTATTGTAACTGGGGCATCTGGAGGCCTAGGCAAAGCTATATCAACTGGATTGTCAAACTCAGGTGCAAATGTAATTTGTGCAGATTTACCTGAATATGATATAACAAATTCAAATGATTTAAGTAAATTAACTAATTTAAATGAAATTCACGGTTTAGTAAATTGTGCTGGTATTACAAGAGTAAATGATATTTTTGAATATACTGATAAAGATTGGGAAGATACATTTAATGTAAATTTAAAAGCTCCATATGAATTAACCAAACGTGTAGCTAATGTTATGAAAAAAACAGGCGGATCTATAGTTAATATAACTAGTTTAAATGCAGAGCTAGCATTTCCTAATAATCCAGCGTATGTAGCTAGCAAAGGTGGGCTTAAACAATTAACTAAGTCATTAGCACTAGATTTAGGTAAATTTAATATTAGGGTAAATAATGTTGGCCCAGGGTATATGAAAACCGATATGACTAAATTTGGTTGGGCAAATAATCGTAAAATGATAGAAGATCGAACTATTTTAGGCAGATGGGGTCAACCAGAAGATCTTATAGGAGTAATTATATTTTTATTATCAAATGCATCTTCATATATAACAGGACAAGATATATATGTCGATGGTGGATATTTAACAAAAGGATTATAATAAAATAATATCAATTAAAATTTTTATTTTTGAAAAAAAATTATTATATTAAAAGTAAGTATGAATATATACGTAGACATAGATGAGACTATATGCTTTTATGAAGGAGAGCGAAATTATCCCGATGCTATTCCGCATTATGAGAATATAGCAAAAATTAACAAGCTGTATAACGAAGGTAATGAAATAACCTATTGGACTGCTCGTGGAGCTGTAACAAAAATCGATTGGTTATCTGTAACTACTAATCAACTAAACATATGGGGTTGCTCATATAACAAATTGATTGTTGGAGAGAAGCCGGCATATGACTTATTAATATGCGATAAAACAAAACGAATAGAGGAATTATAAAATGGCAGTTGTTAATTTATTATGTAAAGGACGAAGTTTAAATAATTTTAATGATTTACCAGACGCACAACATATAGTATTAGCTAATGATTTTGATGGAGAACTTTTACAGTTACCAAATTTATATGAATATATATCTAATCAAAAAATCCATTTAGTATTAAACATGGTTAATGGAGCAGCTAATGGATATCATAAAATGAATTTTTTTAAAAAATTTAATGTAGTTAAACTTATTAGACCATATTTAACAGGTATACGGCAACCAGGAACATCTGGTCAAATGATTCCATTATCTGAAAATTTTTTAGAAATACATCATAAAGAATTTATGCATATTGGCAAAAAATATGCATATGATTATCCGGGAACAGGTATAGCAGCGTTTGCTTATACTATATTAGATTGTTCTGCTGATACAGTTAATGTAATTGGATTAGATTTTTATGATAATCTTAATTATGGAATATCAAATTATTTAGTTTCATGTCGTGAAGGACGTGATTATAAACGAGATTTTTGGAGTCGAGAACAAATGCAAGAAAATTTTTGTAAATTAATTAAATCGAGACCAAATATTCAAGTTAATATGATCACAAATTGTAAAACTTTTATTGACGAAATGAGTCAAATTAAAAATTTAAATATAAAACAAATTGGATAAAATGAAAAAAATTGCAATTATAATAGGAGGTTGGCATTATCCTTCGCATTTTTATAAAAAGATATCTGAATTAAAAATACCAGATGGTTGGGTATCTGACACATTTGTTGTAGGACATCGAGACCCTGATTTAGAAATAATTTCACAAGAAAAACATGATGTATTAAAAACATTAGATGAAAATAATGATTTAGTAAAATTAGACAATATACTGTATAATAAAACTATTAATAGATCTGAAATTGAACAGTTAGGTTTTGATTTTAAACTAGAACCAAATAAGATAGGAGATTTTTATTTTTTTAATCAGTGGTCAGAAAAAAATGACTGGAAATCATATGATTTATATTTGTTCATGCATGATGATACATTTATGATGAAAGACACAATGATAGTAGATGTTATTAATAAACAATGTAATTTATATTATTTTCAGAATGAAGTAGATAAAAATTCTCCATGGTTATTTTTAACAGCCTGTGGAGATCAAATGTTATGTCCAAGAGCATCATTTGCATTTTTTGATAAAAAATTAATAGAAAAATTAAATGGTAAATTTTCTATGGATAATATAAAGTTAAATAGGGAAGGTAAAACTGATACGCCAGGCACTGGATTACAGGGTACTGCAGATTGGAATATGGTTTCTAGAAATTTTACTACCTTCATGCAAGAAAATGGATGGCAAGAAAAAATGTTAAGATTATCTCCATATTATCGAATAAGCAAATATTGTTTAGAAGGAGAGAGAGGGTTTTCACATATAGTTAAAGTTGCAGCAAATAGTTTTATTAGCGGTTGCAATGATTATTCTAAATATATAATTGAGGAAGTAGATGAATACAATAAAATATAACACAAACAAATATCAATTTGTCGAAATTGTTAATAAATGGTTAAATACATCTCATTTATCTAAATTACATGATATTAAAAAATATGATCGGTTTGTAAGAGAAAATGATCAATCAACTGATTGGCATAAATTATTCTATGAAAATGTACGATCAGATAAAACATTTAATGATACATATAAAGATTTTTTATTTAATGTAATTAAACCTAGATTTGGAGAAAATATTGTATATCAAAAAATTCCAACATTTAGAGTTCATTTACCAGGAAATATTGCAGTTGGCGAATTCCATAAAGATAAATTTTATAGAAATATTGAATGGGCTAATAAAGTTAAAGAAACAAATTATTATTTACCATTAACAAAAGCATATGATACAAATACAATTTGGGTAGAATCAGAAGAAGATAAAGCAGATTTTAAACCAATTGAAACAACATATGGTAATTGTGTAGAATGGGATGCATCTAACTTAATGCATGGAAATAAAGATAATATAACTAATGACACGCGCGTTAGTTTTGATTTTAGAGTAATACCATTATCTAGATATATTGATAGTACTCATAATACAATAAACACAAAAATTCCATTTAGTATAGGTGGATACTATGAAGTAATTTAATATGAAAAATATAATATTTATAATGGATGTCGATTTACAAGGATCATCAGATCCGTCATTAGCTCATCGATATTCAGACTCTAGAAGAGCACCATATAAATACTCAATTAATAGTTGGAAGCATTGGGCAGATAAACATAATGCAGAAGTTTTTATTTTAAAAGATGCATTGCTACCAAACAAAGAAATGGGTATATGTTGGCAACGATATTATTTATTTGATATTCTAGAAGCAAATAATATTGAGTATGATCAAATATTAATGGTAGATGCTGATACAATAGTTCATCCAGAATGTCCTAATTTTTTTGAAATGTCAGAACATAAATTTACTGGGGTTCATTGTGATGCAAGTTATGATTGGGTTATTCGTAGTTTAGAAAATTATTCTAAATATGCTTTTGATGGATTTATATCTAAATTTTATAATTATATTGATTGTGGGTTTATGATCGTAAACAAACAACATAAAGATTTTTTTAATAAAATTGTTTCATTTTATCACGAAAATAGCGAAAGATTAAAACAAATTGAAACTACATTACACGTAGGAACTGATCAGACACCTGTTAATATTTTATTAGAAAAGGAAAATGTAGATGTAAAATTAATACCATATGAATTTAATATGGTTGACATGAATCGCAAAGAAATTTTAACACAAGATCTATTATTTACCAAATGTGGTTGGATATATCAATTTAATTGTATACCAAATAACAAAGATAATCAAGCTACATTATATTGGATGAAACGAACATACGAGGCGTTATATGAAAACTAAATTTGCAATAGGGTGTTTAGTTCAATGGTATGAATGTGATATTATTGAAGAATATGTAGATTCATTAAAAGATGCCATGGACTGTTATGAGGATGGGCAAGTTGTGGTTGATTTTACAATCGTAGGTAATCAAGATTTAGAAGAATGTATTAGTTTACCTCAATTTGATATATGTATTGAAAAGATCGAATCAATATGTAATATGGGAAATATTCGTTATACACATGAGCTTCATACAATTGCAGACTACAGAAGAGAATTTAATGAAATGTATTGTGATCAGGTAGATGTTTTAATGTGGGGTGAATCAGATTCATTAATACCTAAACAAACATTTAATATATTAGACAATTTGCATCAAATGTCACTTCAAAATAATAATCCAAAATATTTAGCATTTTTTGGTACTTGCAAGATGTGGGATAAAAGTTGGGAAATGTTAGAACATCCAGATTTTACAAATAAACCATTTATTGATGGCGATACTAAAAATTGGTGGAGTTTGAGATATGATATGACTAAAAATGAGATGAATAAAATTAATGAAAAGACAACTGAGTTAGAAGTATTAGTATCTCCACAACATAAATTTAATGGATGTGGTTTAGTTATATCATCAGAAGTAATAAAAGCTGGAGTTAATATTCCAAAATCAGTATTTTTTATACATGAAGATACTGCGTTTATGATGATGACAAATAAAGTGTTAGGTAATATACCACAATATATTATAAAAAATATTTTATTAGTTCATAACAGAAAACATAAGAATAAAAGAAACTATGTTATTGGAGAAAATCATTTAGCCGATAAAGATCAAGGTGCAAAGCGATTAACTCACGATTGGTATATGAAAGCAAATAAAATGTGCGAACAGAATTATATTAATCTATTTAATCCAAATTATAAATCATATACATGGGACGACGTATGGAAACAATAAAAAATATACATCCAACAGCTATTATTGGAGATAATGTTATCATTGAATGTAATGAATTCACATTAGGAGCTAATTCTGTAATAAAAGATGGATGTACAATTCGTTGCAATAAATTTGTTGCAAAAGACGGATTATATATGTGTGAAGGAGTAGAAATTGGTAGAGGTGGATGTAATGGCCCCAATTCAAACGTATATATTGGTTCTAACGTAGGCATATTTGAAAGAACCATAATTAATCCATCAGATGAAGTTCACATAGGAGATAATGTAGGAATAGGCGGAGAGGTAATGATATGGACTCATGGAGCTTGGTTAGATGTTATTCAAGGATTTCCGGCAGAATTTGGACCAGTAAAAATTGGAAATAATGTTTGGTTGCCTGCTAGAAGTATAGTTCTGCCAAATGTAGACATTGGTGACAATACTGTCATTGGAATTGGTTCTATTGTTAATAAAAATATTCCGGCCGGTAGTTTAGCAGCTGGCTCGCCTTGTAAAGTTCTTAAAGAAAATTATTATCCACGTCAATTAAATGAAGATGAGAAGAAAAAGATTATATGGGGCATATTAGAAGGCTGGTATAAACTACATGAGATGAAAGGTATTAATGCAAAAGCTAAATACATAGATGGGCAAATTATTTTAATGCAAGGCAATGATCAAACAATATATGATGTTAATAAAAAAACTATAACTGGATATCAAAATAATGTAAGTGAAGATCTCAGAGATTATTTGAGAAGAAGCGGAATAAAAATATTTACAAAAAACAAATTCAAATCAATATGAAATTTTTAGGATTCAATAAAGTATTATGTCTATCTCCTCATCCAGATGATGTGGAATATTCAATGTCAGGTACAATCATTAAAT
>Ga0209337_1001394_pt1 | contig 18372 bp, 16 predicted proteins | sample LinPmetageLP53_FD_184044 | JGI IMG/M metagenome (GOLD analysis project Ga0209337, IMG submission 184044) | Marine viral communities from the Pacific Ocean - LP-53 (SPAdes) (version 2) | ecosystem: Environmental > Aquatic > Marine > Oceanic | place: Pacific Ocean | collected 2010-02-08 | reverse complement strand
ATGTAAATTATATTGGATACAAACCTAATGAGTATATTTTAGAAATGATGCCTAACTATGATATGTTTGTTTACCCAAGTATATTTGAAGAAACTTCATGTGTTTCAGCTTTAGAAGCATTAGCATCGGGAGTACATGTTGTTACAAATAACTTTGGTGCTTTATATGAAACTTGTGCTGAGTGGCCAGTATATGTTAATTATTCTACTAATTACGAACAAATGGCTAAGGACACTGCGGCAGCAATTGATGTTGCTTCTTCATACTTACATGAAAAATTTATGCAAGAGCATTTAGAGGAACAACAAAAATTTTATAAAAGATTTTACAGTTGGGAAAAAAAAGGAATAGAGTGGACTAACTTTTTGAAAGGAGCTCTTAATGAAAGAAACAATAAATGAAGATACTTATCAAACATTAAAAGAAGCTAAAGTGATGGATCCTTATGAAAAAGCTACTATGCCAATGTGGAAAACGGACACCGGACAAACGACACCAAGGACATCTTTATTTGTTGCGACTCCCGTACACAGTGAATGTTCAATACATTACACACAAGCATTACTAGAACTACAACAAATATGCTTTAAAGAAAAAATAAAAATTACATTTCAGTTGTTAAAATCTTCCTTAATTACTCAAGGTAGAAATTTATGTGTTTCAGGTTTTTTAGAATCTAATTACAGTCATATGCTTTTTATAGACTCTGATATCTATTTTAATGCAAAAAGTATTACTGAAATGATTAAAAAAGATAAGGATATTATTTCAATACCTTACCCCTTGAAGACCATTATGTGGGATAAAGCTATGGAAAAAATTAAAAATAATAGTATTAAAAATATAGATGATTTAAAAAAATCATTTAACTCATACCCTATGAGAGTAGAAAACCACAAAGATATCACATTAGATAATGGTGTTATAAAAGTTACACATAGTCCAACAGGGTGTATGTTGATTAAAAGACAGGTGTTTAGCAAATTAATAGAAAAATATCCAGATAAGGGAATTGTACAAAAGACCGTTATCAACGGAGAGTACGTAAACAAACCTCATATGTGGAACTTTTTTGACTGTATACATGACCCCGAAACTAAGACTTATTTAGGAGAAGATTTCTCTTTTTGTAAGCTTTGGAAAGATATTGGAGGTGAATGTTTTGCTTACGTCAATGACTCAATCATTCATGTTGGGGAACATCAATACGAAGGTTCCTTCATAGACGAGTTGAAACCTGCTAAGTAAAATGTTATTATCTTAACTTTAAGATCTTAAAAGGAGAATATATTTATATGCCACATCCACTAGCAATTGCTGCTGCATTATATGGCGGATATCGAGGATACAGAGGAGCTAAAAAAGCAGGAGCTTCAGGTTTAGGAAGAATTTTAGGAGCTGCAGCAGGAGCTTACGGTGGTTATAATTTAGCAGGTATGTTACCCGGTGTATCAGCATCAACACCTGCAATGTTAGCAAGTTCTACAAGTGCAGGTACAGGTACTATTGCAGCTAACTCACCTTTTGCAGCAGCAGGTAATTCTTCTCTAGTCGGAGTAGGAGCCTCTGAAAGTGTAAAAAAATTTGGTTTAGAAGAATTAAAACAAATGTTATTGATGAACGAAGAAGGAAAAGTTAGTCCCTACAAAACCTCAGCACTAATAGCTGGAGGAACATATTTAGGTGGTGCTTTTGATCCACAACCTACAGATATGTATACACCAGGATATAATATGGGTTACTTAGATTTAAAAGAAAATAGACCTGGATATACTTACATAGACCCGGACACCGGACAAGAAAAAGCATATGAAAAAATTTATTCGCCCGAAGAAGCTGGTATAGGTCAACAACGAGTTGGTCCTTATTCATATGATGTACAAAGATTTAATGTAGGTGGAATAGCTTCTATTAAAAAATTTAACGAAGGTGGTGTAAACTACCTACCATCAAAAGTTTCACATGATGAAAATGATGCTAACAATTATGTAAGAGCATTAGGTTATGTAGAAGACGGAGCAGGCGTAGGAGATAAAGACGAGGATACAATGTTAGCTCAATTAGCAGACGGTGAGTTTGTAACAAGAGCGGATGGAGTATTAGGTGCTGGAATCATAGCTGGAGCAAATCCAAAAAGTATGAAAGATATGAGAGAAAAAGGTGCCCAATATTTCTATGAACAACAAAAAAGATACAAACGTGTATTTGATTTATTACAGGATAGAAATGGCAACAGCGAACAAAAAACAAATTAAACCTTTAGTAACTATTCTTTCTTTAGAGCCTAAAGATATTGAAAGATTTTGGCCACTTGCAGAATTTATGGTAGCCGAAGCGTTAGCTTTTTCTGGTAAATACGCTGATTCTTCTTGGATTATGGATGAGTTAAAAAAAGATACAATGCAATGTTGGATTATGTTTGGCTCTGATGAATCAGAAGAAAACAAAGTGTTTGGCATTTGTGTTGGTAGAATAGGTATAATGCCAAATTACAATCAATATGAAATTGTTATTTGCACAGGTAAAAGAAGAGAGTTGTGGGAAGATAATTTAATAAAGGCAGTAACAGATTTTGCGTCAGTAAATAAATGTAAAAGAATGAGTATAATGGCCAGACCCGGTTGGGAAAAAATTTCTAAAAAATGGGGATGGAAAAAGAAACACGTACAATTAGAGAAATGGATAGGATAAATATATGAGTTTTTTCGGAGGAGGAGGCGGAGGTTCATCAGCTCCACCAGCAATAACAACTAACATTGTTAGAGAAGCACCAGGTATAGAAGAAAGAAAAATAGAGTTAATGGATATTGCGAGACAAGTCGCAGGAAAACCAATTAATTTACCCGATTATAAAGTAGCTGGTTTAGGAGCTCTCGAACAACAAGGAATAAACGCAGCACAAACTACAGGTGTTGGTGCAGGTTCTGTCAATCAAGGTATTGCTGCTACTCAAGTCGCAGGAGCTCCAGTAGGTGCTCAACAAATATCTCGATATTTAAATCCTTACCAACAATATGTTACTGATGAAATTGGTAGACAAGGACAAATGATGCAAAATCAAATGGGTGCTACCGCTATTCAATCAGGAGCTTTTGGTGGAGGACGTGAAGGAGTTCAACAAGCAGAACTTCAAGGAAGAACTTTATCAGCAATGGGGCAAGCTCAAGCTCAAGGTTTTAATACTGCATTAGGTGCTGCTCAAAATCAACAACAAATAGGTTTAAGAGCTGGACAACAACTTGGACAGATGGGTGCATTACAACAACAAATGTCTCAAGGTGATATTAATCAATTAATGGCTGCAGGTGGTGTGCAAAGACAATTAGCACAACAAGTATTAGATGCACAAAGACAATCAACTTTACAACAACAATATGAACCTTATCAAAGAGCAGAGTTCCTATCTAACTTGTATGCTGCAGGTCCTAAATCCTCTTCACAACTTACAATGGGAAGTGCTCCAACACAAAGCCCATTAGCTCAAGCTGTTGGTACTGGTATAGGAGCATTCACAGCGTTTCAAGGAATGAAACCACAAACAACACCAGTCTAGGAGATTTATGTCGCTTAATAAAGTTTTAAACAGACCTATGTTTCGTCAAGAAGCTCTTAGAAAAGGTGTGTTGAAACTTATTAAAGCTCGTACTGGACTAAGTATTGGTCCTAACAGACCACCTGTACCTATGGTAATTCCTCAAGGGGGAAGTTTAGGAACAACTGTTGGTGCTCCGTATAATTATGGAGTAACACTAAGAAAACAACCAGGATTATTTAATAGAATGGGAAGTGGAATTAAAAGTCTTGCTAGAAATACGTTAAGTATACCTGCAGCAGGTGGTTATTATGTAGGTGATAAAGTTGGACAAGCTTTAGGTATTGAAAGTGATCTAGGACGAATGCCTCTTGGAATAGCAGGAGCTACTATGGCAACTAAAGCACTACCTACTTTAGCAGGTATAGGTATGGTACCAAGCGCTATTATTGGTGCTGCTGGTTATGGTGTATACGACAGAACAAAAGCAGGTATAGAATTAAGAAAAAAAATTAATGCAATGTCTCCTAAAGAAAGAGCTGAATTTGAAAGACAAAACAGATTAAAATCTACTGATTACATGAGCGAAGGTGTAACAGACGAAGAATTATTTGGTAAAATAGATCCAAAAAAACTAGATGATATTGTAAAAAACCCAAGAGAAACAATTCCAAATCCAGGAAGTGGTAGACCAGGTTCTAAAAAATTTGTACAAAAAGAAGGAGATGTTGCAACAGCTCCTGATAATGTAACAAGGTTAGGGAAAACAAAAGTTATTGATACAGCTAAAGTAGCAGAAAATGCAATGCCACCTCAAATTTCAGATGAGGGAGGTAATATGGATAATATGACAGGTTCAATTTTACCACCTGACGCAGACACACCTGTGGTCACTGAGGATAAAAAAGAAGATGCACAAGAAAAAAAAGGTGGAAGCACAGCAGATCAAGATTCCTTAACAGCTAATTCTGCATTTAAAATTAGATTAGATATGGCAAAAGACATGGTAAAAGAAATGAAAGCAGGGAAAACATCTAATGCAAATTTAGTATTTTTAAGTAATCTTGCTTCAGGATTGTTGACAGGTACAACAAGAAAATCCGGAATAGGTGGGGCGTTAGAAGTATTTGGAACAGCCTTAGGACCAGCTGTAAATAATATGGTAATGGTTAAAATGAAAGAAGATGAAATAGATCAAAATCTTATGGGTAGAGCTTTAGACTTTACATCAGATTTTTTTGCAGCACAAAACCAAGCTTTTGAAATGCCTGAAACTGAAGAAGTAGGTGTGGTTCAATATACAAATGAGGCGGGCAGAACTGTTAACGTGCCAGGTAGAATTTTAAAAGATGGTACAAAGCAAATGGCTACAGGACGAGCTGATGCAAATGGAATGTACACTTACAACACAGTAGATCCAAATTTTAATTTTATAGCAAACAAAGATAAGAACCAAGAAACACTAGAACTTGCAAAAGGAATCGCTGGTAAATACGCAGCAGTAAATTTAATTAATAGAAGTTTAGGTATTATTAATCAAGGAGATGCTCAAGCGGGTATTACTGGTGCAATTGGATTATACGGAGGTCGTATAACCGAAGCTTTGGGTGATGTATTAAACTTTACTCCAGTTTTTGGTGAATCAAGAAGTGAGTTAAAAGCAGCAGGAAAAGCAACATTTGAAATAGAAAAAAATAAAGCAGCTATCGCTTTAGTAGCTTCTGGTGAATTTGAAGACAAACAAAAAGCATTAAAATATTTAAATACATCATTAGGAACATTTGATAAAAACTATAATAGCTCATTAAGAAATGCAAAAGATAATTTAAAGTTAAGTGGTAATCAGACTAAGTTAGATTATGAAAGATTAGCAATTAATGAAACTGTTCTTGTTTACAAATTAGCTAACTCTTTAAAAGCAAAAGATCGTCTAACACAAAAAGATATTGAAATGGCTAGAGGTCTAGTTAAAGTATTCCCACTTTTAAGAGGTGAAACAAATGTAATTGCATCGCTAACAGCTACTGCAGAAACAATTCTTGATGATATTAAACAACAAGAAAGATTGTATGAAACAGCGGGTGGTTCTTCTGAATATTTATTAAATGAAAGAAAAGCTTATGGATTACTGCCAGAAAATATGACTGTTAATAACATGACAGATTTTGATAGTAAAAAATTTAGAGATCTACAAGACAAAATAGGTAAAATGACAGAAGAAGATTTTGAAAAAATCTTTCCTTCAGAACTTTTTGGTGATTAATTATGAGCACATTAGATAAATTACAAAAAAAACTTGATGATAAAACTTTAAATCCTAACAGTTTAAATGACCAACAAAAAATGGTTATTGATGCTCTTATTAAAAGTGGTAAGTTAAAAGGCCCTACCATGGGTGAACTAAGTGAGATGCGTTTAGGTGCAGCAGAAGATGTAGCATCAGAAAAAGAATTTTTACAAGATCCATTAAAAGCATCTACTGGATACGGACAATCCACATATGAATTAGTAGGAGATATTGGAGGCAGTATTTTTCCTTACGTTCACAATAGAAAAAAAATATTTAAGGCTGCTAAGGATGGTGGTTTATTTGGAAAAGGACCTGGTTATTTTGCACAACAAGCAGTAAAAGTAGCGGATAGACTACCGGGAAGATTTAAATTATTTGGTGGTGCACTAAAAGGTATTGGTAAATTGGTAGATCCATTATCTAGAGCCTATAGAGGACCTTTACTTAAAACAGAAGTACAATCAGTTCTTGGAGGTACCGCAGGAGCCGGAGTGGGAGCTCTTACTTATGATACTTTAAATGAACAAGCTGGTATACAAATAGCATCTGCTTTGGCTGATGATTTATCTGAGATACCTGAAGGAGAAGTTGAAAGAGACCAATTAACAAATGCAGCAGTTGCTATGAAGAATGCTATGATGTTTAATACAGGAGCTTCTTTATTATCTCCGTTTATATTTGGCCCAATGGGAAAGATGATGAAAAAAGCATTTGGAACAGTTGGTCCAAAACAAAAAGAATTAGCAGAATTTGCAAGAGATAAAGGTTTGCCTTTACCTATGTTAACTGCTCTTAAAGAAGGTCAAGGAACTTTTGCAGGTCTTGGAAGAAACTACTTTAGATTTATGGGGGTATTTCCTTTAGTAGGAGCTATTGGAAAGACTGCAAAATCAGAAGCAGAGATAGCGGGTGGTAAAAGATATTTAGAAGATTTACAAGCCTATGCTCCTTTATTAAAAGTAAGTGCAATTAATAGTAGTATTAGAAAACAAGCAGAAAAAGTATTTGTTGAAAATGTTGATTTATATGAAAGTGCATATAAAACATTTGATGATTTAGCTGTAACCTCGGGTAACCCAAGAATAATTAAATTAGAAAAAACACAACAAGCAGCAAGAGAATTTTTAGAAGAAAATGCAGAAAAATTTCCAGAGTTTAGGGAATATTTAGAAAGTAGTTTTGGTGGTCCTGCTCAAATAAAAGATATTGATAAACTTCTTACTATGCAGGGAGATCCAATAAATATTTTTATGAAAGCAATGTTGCAAATTGAAAATGGTTTAATTACACCAAAACAATTTAAGGGTGTAATGACAATGCTTAATAATGCCATACAAGGAAGTAGATATAAAACTCTTAAAGATAATATGTTTATAATGAGGGAAGCAATGGAAACAGATTTCGCTAAATTTGGTGAAGATATAAGTAACCCTACTAAATTTTTACAAGATGAAGGCATCAAAGCAACTTACGATACAATTGCTAAACAAGCAGGTAAGCCTCTTGCAGATCAATTTATAGAAAAAAACATGAGTGCAGCTAATTTGTTAAAAGGCCAGTTACTGAAAGCGAATAAAATATTTTCTGACGTTCAAGGGTTTTATCAATTATCCCCTTTAGTTAAAAGTATTCGTAAATTTGATAGAAATGCTTTTACAGCAAAAAGTTTAGAAGGGTTTCAAGGAGCTGGAACTCAATACAGAGATCAATTATTTAAAGATATTGGAAGAGAAGTATTTGAAAATGATTCAGTTGATGCTCTTGTTCAATTTAAAAAACTTATTGGCGCAGAAGGTTCTAGAGAGATTGGAGCAAAAGCAACTCAAGGAGGTCAAGATTTATTTAAAGCTGTCACTGCCAAATATGCATTTAATAAATATTTAAGAGCTTTTGGAAGTCCATCAGATTCAAGTGCAAAATCTGTTTGGAATTTTATAGATGAAGATGCATCTATAAATGCAGGAGCTTCTTACTTGTCAGACACATTAAAAGTAATGACAAGAGATCAAAAAAGAAATTTACAAGATTTTAGTATTAAAGAAGTTAAAAGAAATAATGGTATATTTAACACTACTGAACTTAAATTTGGTGGAGATGACTTTGCTGAATTTAGTGCAGATAAATTTATGGCTTCTTTCGGTATTAAAAACTCTTTTGACGAAGGTGGTAGAAGAAAAATACAATACATGCTTGGCAACAAAGGTGCAGAAGAATTTTATAACTTTGCTTCATATATGAAAGCAATTGGAGAAACAAAACTATCAGATCCATCACAGTTTTTAGCAAGAAGACTTACACTTGGTGGAGGTATCGCTGGAGGACTTTTCTTTGGTGCACCAGGATTTATTGCATCTGCAGCTTTACTTTTATTATCTAGAAGAGCAGGTCAAATACTTACAGATCCAGTAGCCATAAGAGCTATGAATGATGCATTATTACCTGATGAAACATTAAAACTATTAAGAGGTGAAAAAATTGGTACAGGTACTGTAAAAGCTACATTCCTACCTGGTAGAGATTATTATACGGGTAGAAGCGTGCAGACTATTGTAGATGCATTAAAGGTAAACGGTATTTTAGGTAAAACAAAAGCAGTGACTGAATCAGCAATGAAATTAGGTTTGACAAGAAAAAGAGATGCTTTAGCTAGATTAATTAATTATCTTGCGGATGAGGATAAAGATATACCTAAAGTTGATCCAAAAACAATAAGTGAGACAGAAATAATTGAAAAATTATCTAATTTACCTATGTCAATACCTGAACCAATATTTGATAAAAATATTCCGACAAAAACTGAAGAAAGTTTATTTGCTAGTGATTTTAGTGGTTCATCAGGTAGTGTAGATGAGGATAATAACTTAGTTGGTATGATTCAAACATCTCTAAGAAACAACGCTATTATTGAACAAGAAGAAATAAAAAGAGACCAAGAACAAATGTCTTCTGTTATGGGTGATGTACAATTACAAAGTCCTGTAGCAAATCAAGCAGCAGTGCCACCGGCTACCGGACAAGTAGATCCACAAAAATTTGCTGCTCTTTTTCCAGAAGATGATTCGGGACAAGCCATCGCAAACAGAGGAGTTAGACGTGGCTAGAAAATCTGCATTAGATAGAATAGATAATCACGAAAAGATTTGCAGATTAATGCAAAGACAGACTTTTGACCAAATAAAAGAAATAAAAGATAGAATACTAAGATTAGAAAAAATGTTGATGGCAGCTGGCGGTGCGATTATTCTAGCTTTAATAGCAAATATGATGTAACAAAGGTTACATGAAGTTAGTAAAGAAGTATCCTTACAAACATTACAACAGATTCTCAGACACAACAGGACGTAAATATTTAGTAGATAATATAAAAGTACCAAGTGTAACAAATATATTAGGGGCGACTAAAGATAAACGTTTTTTAGATAATTGGAGACGCAAAGTTGGAGATGCAGAAGCAGACAGAATTATGAGACAAGCATCAACTATTGGTACTGAAATGCACCAGGTCCTAGAATATCATTTGACCGGTCAGGGTTATTATAATGCTATGGAAGAAGGTAGTAAACCAAGAATGATGGCTAAAACTATTTTAAATAATATTAAAATAGATGAAGTATGGGGAAATGAAATAAGTTTAGAATATGAAAATAAATTTGCAGGTACGGCAGATCTATCTTGTGTTGCTTATGGGAAGCCTAGCATAGTAGACTGGAAACAATCAAACAGACCTAAAAAAGAAGAGTGGGTTGAAGATTATAAATATCAACTAGGAGCTTACTACTTAGCACATACTAAAAATTACGGGCCAATTGAACAAGGTGTAATATCAATTTGCACTAGAGATTTAATGTATCAAGAATTTAAATTAAACGAATCTGATTTAAAAGAATATGGAGATAAATTTTTAGAAAGAGTTGAACAATACAATAAACTTATAGCAACCAACTCTTAAGATCTTCTTCACCTAAAGTTTTAGCAGCAATTTGACCTTTACTAGTAAGAGATTTCATTATAGCTTCGTCTAATGTACCTCTGGCTACAATATCAATATAAACAACAGTGCCTTTTTGGCCCAATCTATGAGCACGGTCTTCTGATTGCATTCTCACTTCTAAATTATAATTATTAGAAAAATATATAACTGTATTACAAGCAGTAAGCGTAAGCCCAAAACCTCCTGTAGTTGGGTTAGCAACTAGGAATCTTGTTTTCTCATCTTCTTGAATTCTTTTAACAGCATCTTGTCTGTCTTCAACATTAACAGCACCATAAATGCATACGGTTGAATCCTCTCCATATTTTTTTGTTAAGAAATCCTTGATCTCATGAATGTTGTATAAATAGTTAGCCCAGATAATTACTTTACCATCTGTTTCTTCAAGTATTTCATCTAAGGCATTTAACTTAGATTTATGTAATTGCATGATCTCACCATCATCATTCTTAGTAAAACCATTACATACCTGGTGTAGTTTAATAATCTCAGTAAGTTTATTTGAGAAAGATATCGTACTGTCTTCAACAATAGCTAAGGCATGATGTTTCAATCGTTCATAAATTTTCTTACCATCACCTTCTAATTCAATGTATCTTTTAGATCTAACTTTAGGCTTGAGGTCTAAGCATTGGTCCTTACGAATCCTAGTCGCAAAGGACCTCATCTTCCCTTCTAACTCATCTAATCTTTTGTAGTATTTAGGTATAGAAATATACCTACCCGAACCAACAGGTATATCAGTCATCTCAGCATACCTATTTCTAAAGGCTAAGTAACTATGAAAGCCTAATAATTCTGGACTTAGGAAAGCACATTGTGTAAATAGATCTAATGGAGATTTTGTTATTGGGGATCCTGTTAATATACGCTTTATATGGGATACTTTGGATAGTGATAAAATGTTTTTTGTTCTTTTTGCTGATCGGTTTTTTATTGTGGTTGATTCATCCAGTGCTACAAAATTTAATTTATTTTTAAGTAAGTATTCTACACAAGCTTGGTAGCCTCTTTTAGTAGATAAGGCTTCAACATTAATTAAAAATATTTTTAAGTCTGGTGATTCGTTCATCTTAAAATAATCTTTTGGTTTATCTATATTCCATTTATAAATTTTATATTTAAGAACGTCAGGCATATGGGTTTCTATTTCAGACTCCCAGTTTGTATAAACTGATTTAGGTGCAATAATTAAGACGCTAGTTATTTTTCTTTGAAAATAAAGATAAGCAATATTATCTATAGTTACTTTAGTTTTACCTGTACCCATTTCCATAAAGTAGGCCCAGTTATTTTTCTCAGCCGATTCGTTTAGCGCATTCCGTTGATGCTCGTACGGCTTGGTCTTATAGGGGTATTTCCACATCTTGAAAACTTTTTATATTTTTTTCTTGCAAAGATCAAATGAATAATTTAAGACCCCTTCAGGAGGAAAATATGGAAAAGTTAGATATAGAAGCAATGTCTAATATAGACATTAGTCAAGATAATGTTAAGTCAATTACAGATAAGTGTAACGACTATAACAAATTAAAAAAAACAATAGATCAAGAAGAAGAAAAATTATCTCTTTTAAAACACAAAGCTAGAGATTTAGAAGAGAGAATAATTCCAGAGATGATGCAGGAGGCAGGTGTATCTTTGTTGAAATTAAGTGATGGTTCTACTGTAGAAGTAAAACCATTTTATGCAGCAAAAATTCCTGAGTCACGTGTTGAGGAGGCCTTTGGTTGGTTAAGAGGTAAGGGGTTCGAAGATATTATTAAGAACACTGTAACCGCTTCATTCAACAGAGGGCAAGACAACCAAGTCTCTGAATTAATAAAAGTCTGTGAAGATCATGGATTCAACTATAATAAAAAAGAAAAAGTTGAACCAATGACTTTGAAGGCTTTTGTTAAAGAGCAAGTCGAAGGTGGAAAAGAATTACCTTTTGATTTGTTCGGTGTGTACATCGCAAATAAAACGAAAATAACAAATAAATAATAGGTAATAATATGAAAATAAAAGACGAACAATCGAACGAAGTATCGGTTAAACAAGAAGCAGGTGTAGTTGCAAATGTTGATATTGAATCATTTGCAGATGAGGGATTTGATAATGTTGATTCTAAAAGTTTAGCATTACCATTTCTTAAAGTTTTGGGACAATTATCTCCTCAAGTAACTCAAGGAGATAGTCAGTTTAATCCTGATGCTAGACCTGGAATGATTTATAATACAGTTACTGATGAATTATATGATGGAGCTGGAGGTATTACAGTTATACCTTGTTATTATAAATTAGAATATATTGAATGGAGAGATAGAGAAAAAGGTTCTGTTGCTCCTGTTAATGTATATTCTTCTGGATCAGACATTATGACCAAAACAACACGGGGTGATGATGGTAAGGATAGGTTAGAAAATGGTAATTATATTGAGGAAACTGCATCACATTATGTTACAGTAGTTGAACCAGAAAAATCATCCACAGCGATGATTACCATGAAATCCACACAGAGAAAAAAATCTAAAAAGTGGAATTCAATGATGATGTCCTTAAGACAGAAAAAAAAAGATGGTAAGGGTTTTTTTAGGCCTGCACCATTTACTCAACAATACTCACTTAAAACTGTTTTAGAAAAAAACAATTTAGGTTCTTGGTATGGTTGGGAAATAGAACACTTAGGTACTGTGGGTAGTGAAGACACCATAAAAGCAGCTTATGAATTTTACGAATCTTGTAAAAAAGGGGCTGTAAGAGTTAATCACGGTAAAGAGGAACCAGTAGAAAAAACACCATTCTAGTATGGACATACTTGACAACACCCTGGAAGAGTTTGTAGAACTCTTCCAGGGGTCTACTACATATTTTGGCGCTTCAAAACCATTAGGACAAACAAGAGGTCGTGATGGTAAGCAAGAATTCAAACATTGGGTTGAACCAAAACCAATGACCAGGGAAAACTGGTTAGAACATTTAAAAGGAGAAACATATTATGGAAGTGTCCCTATCAGAGATGATAATACATGTAGTTGGGGGGTCATCGATGTTGATCGCTACAATATACAACATAAGGAAGTTATATCGGTTATACGGAAAAGGAAATACCCGCTCATCCCATTCAGATCAAAATCCAACGGACTCCATTTAATTTTATTTATTGATGGTGTAGTTGCTGCATCAACAATGAGAAAAAAATTAATTGAACTTGCATCAGACTTAGGTGTAAACGATTCAACTACAGACATTTATCCTGCACAGGATGAAGTTGATTTGACACCTGAAGATTGGGATAAAAAAAGAAAAGGTAATTTTGTTAATTTACCATATCAAAAAGCACATATGACTACGAGAGTTTGTATGGATAATGATGGTAACTCAATCAAGTTAGAAAATTTATATAAATTTATTTCTGATTACAGATTAACTCCAGCAGAATTTAAAAAATTAAAAATATTTCAAGATGACGAAACTAAAGATTATCCTCCTTGCGTTGTAAACTTTATGAAAAACAAAGTACAAAAAGGTGAGGGTCGAAACGATGCTATGTTTAACGTAGCAGTATTAGCAAAAAAAATAAATCCAGACCCAGTTATGTATGAAGATTGGACTAGAACTTTAATGACTAAAGTTTGTTCAGAACCTTTACATCCACAAGAGTTAAATAATATTTTTAAGGGAGTTGAGAATAAAGAATACGCATATAAATGTAAGACTTCAATTGCAAGAATGCATTGTTCATCAAGCACATGTCTTAGACGTAAACATGGAATTGGTAACAACGAAGCCTTACCTGAAGTTGGAAAACTTTTAAAAGTAAATTCTTATCCAGAACCTTATTGGATTCTACCTATTCAAGGTAAATCAATTAGACTTAGTACTAAACAATTATACCAACAGCAGTTGTTAGGTGAACAATTACTTAACTACGATATTGTTTGGAGAACCTTAAAACCTTCTAAAAGAGATCCGGATCCATATAGAGATTGGTTAGATGAATTAATAACTAACAAGCAAGATATGGAAGGATTTAATGCAGGAGAAGAGCAAGAAGATGTATTTAACTCTAGAATGACAAAATTTATTGAAGACGTAGAAGATACTACTGAATTTGATCAAATTGATTCTGGTAATATATGGAAAGACGAAAGTGAAATGAGATTTAAACTAGAGACGTTTAGATCTTTCATGAAAAAAATGGGGTACAATTGGAATGAAAAAGAATGTACTAGATTTTTAGAACAAGGTAAGGCACTTCCTAAAGCTAAGTTTAAGGCGATTCAAACTAGACACTGGGTTGTAAAACTACCAAAACAAATGGAACACAAAAATAAAGATGTCAAATTTATTAAAGCAAAAGCTGCGTGGGAAGACAATTAAAATATTTGGTCCTCCTGGTACAGGTAAAACAGAGAACTTACTCAAAAGAGTTAAAAGGTATCTTGAAAAAGGTTACTCTCCAGATGAGATTTGTTATGTATCTTTTACTAACAAAGCCGTTAACGAATGTGTTGCAAGAGTTCGACAAAAGTTTAAAGGTTATGATGAAGATGCTTTCTCATATTTTAGAACACTACATTCTCTGGCCAGACAACAGTTTGCTGAAATTCCCGTATTAGATCCCAAAGCAGACCTGCTGATGTTTCATACTCAATATGGAACTGTCAAAGTAGGTTACAAAGATACTTGGGATGATCAAAAAGTATATAATAATTGGTCACTTCAAATATATGATAGAGCAAGAAACATGAAGGTAGATCCTGTGTGGCTTTACAAACAACAACCTAGAAAATCAGTTAGACTACAACAGTTTAAATCAATTATTGCAGGGTATGAGGAGTTTAAAACAATGGAAATGGACACAGGACAACGGACACCGGATCGTTTAGATTTTACTGACATGGTACAAAAATTTATAGATGACGGCCTCGTAGTTCCTTTTAAAATATTAATGGTAGATGAAGCTCAAGATTTAACTCCTTTGCAATGGGATATGGTAGTTAAAATGTCGGAGGCAGTAGAACGAGTTTATATTGCAGGTGACGATGATCAAGCAATTTATGAATGGAATGGTGCAGATGTTGACCTATTTCAAAACTTTCCAGGAAAAACTTTAGTGTTAAAAAAGTCAGTTAGATTAAACAAAAACATACATTTCTTCTCCAAATGTTTACTAAATAGTATGGGTAATAAAAGAGTTCAGAAAGAATTTCACTCTAACGGTAAAGAAGGCCATGTGTACAGGTGGGGTGGTCTTAAAAAAGTACCCTGGGATATGGATGGAAGTTGGATGGTGTTGGCTAGAATTAATGATGTAAAAAGAGAACTCCAACAGGAGGCAAGGAACCTTGGACTGTATTATCAAGATCAGAAGAATAATAAATCATTTGATCCTAATCAATTTTCTGCAATTAATTATTGGGAGAAAGTTTGTAATGGTGGCAGTATAACTAGAGAAGAGGCTGTAACCATGTATGAGTATTTATTAAACATAGACCACGGATACCGGTCAACGGAAAGTAAAAAATGGAGTTTTGCACATCCAAATCAAGTATTTACTTTTGATGAATTACATTTAAGATGTGGTATGCGTGATGAAAAAGGTCAATGGAATCAGGTGTTTAAAAGAAAATTTAAAGATAAAGATAAACAATATTTTAAAAAACTTATGAGTGAAGGTGTGGATTTATCACAACCACCTAAAATAATTATAGATACAATACACCAAGTCAAAGGTGGTGAAGCAGATAATGTTGTCCTGGCGAGCAAATGTAATTTTCCATCACACTTTGATAAAAAAAATTTAGCAGAGAAAGTAAAAGAACTTAGGGTTTGGTACACAGGTGCTACCAGATCAAAACAAACATTACATCTACTAGGTACTTATCATCAATATAACTTTCCATTAGGAAAATATTATAAACAATATGAGGCTAATTATGTCAGATAAAGAACCTAAATTAAGAATATTGTCCTTAGGGGCAGGTGTCCAAAGTTCTACAATGGCTTTAATGGCAGATGCTGGAGAGTTTGGCGTTAAGCCTGACGCAGCTGTATTTGCAGATACGGGTTGGGAACCTGAACCTGTAATTAAACACCTAGAGTATTTAAAAACTGTAATAAGTTATCCAATACACATAGTAAAAAAAGGTAACATCCAAGATGATATCTTAAAAGCATTAGCACCAGGTGGTAATCAATTTGCTAGCGCACCATTTTACACTTTAAATGATAAGGGAAAAAAAGGTATGGGTCGTAGACAGTGCACGAGAGAATACAAAATAACTCCAATTGCAAAAAAAATTAGAGAGCTATGTGGTTTAAAACCTAGACAAAGGTTTCCAAAAACAGAACACATAGAAGTATGGGTTGGTATATCAACCGATGAAATAATGAGAATGAAACCATCTAGGTTTTGGTGGCAGAAAAATGTATGGCCCTTAATAGATAAAAAAATGTCTAGAACAGATTGTTTAAAGTGGTATGAAGGTAAAGGTTTTAAGATACCCGTTAAATCAGCATGTATTGGTTGTCCTTTTCATGATGATAACTTTTGGATTGATATGAGAAACAATAGACCAGAAGAATTTGCAAGTGCTGTAGAATTTGATAAAAAGATGAGAATGCATAATCCTAAAGTAAAAAACTTTGTACACAGACAATGTGTTCCTTTAGATCAAGTTAAATTTAAAAATGATGATGGCCCCGATCTTTTCAATCAGGAGTGCGAGGGCCTATGTGGAGTTTGAATGTCAGATAAAAATATGTTCGATGAAGCTTTTCCACAAGATAAACAAATTGGGGGATCTCACTACCAAAGTTTTATTATTCAACCTTGGACATTTATAAGAAAAAATGGCTTGAATCCTTTTCAAGCAAACGTAATTAAATATGTTTGTAGATATTTAACTAAAGGAAAAACAATGGAAGATTTAGAAAAAATAAAACATTATTGTGATTTAGAAATAGAACATTTAAAAGATGCCAAAAAGAAAAAATAAATTAATAATGTGTGAGCATTGTGATGAAGTAGTCGCAGTAATAGTACATGAATATAGTTATTATTGTGCTGACTGTGCCTTATTTGATTTAGCTGTACCTTTTAAGAAAGCAATATCAATTGAAGATGCAAACTTAAGTAGAAAAATACAATGACTCATCAATTAAACTTTATATACAACGACAGTGATTGGATTTGTCCTGCAGAGTATCCAGATTTATCTAAAGCAACAGAAATTGCAATTGACTTAGAAACTAAAGATCCAAATATAAAAACTAAAGGACCAGGGTGGGCAACGTTTGATGGACACATCGTAGGATTTGCAGTCGCTGCACTTGGCCAACAATGGTATTTTCCAATTGCTCATGATGCTGGTGGGAATATGGATCTGTCTATTACCTGTGCATGGATGCAAGATATTTTAAAGTTACCTGCAACTAAAATATTTCATAATGCAAGTTATGATGTGGGTTGGTTACTGGTAAATGGATTTGAAATTAGAGGTAAGATAGTTGACACTATGATTGCTGCTGCAATCATCAATGAAAATAGATTTAGCTTTAGTTTAAATGCATGCGCCAAAGATTATTTAGGTGAAATTAAAAACGAAACTTTTTTAAACGAAAAAGCCAAAGAATGGGGAATTGACCCAAAAGCTGACATGTGGAAGCTGCCTGCGGGCTACGTAGGCTTCTATGCTGAGCAAGATGCAGGGTTAACCTTACGTTTATGGGATAGGCTTAAAACAGAGATATCTAAGCAGTCTCTACACGATGTTTGGGAAATGGAGATGGAATTATTACCAATTTTAATAGATACTAGGCGTAGAGGAATAAGAGTTGATGAAGAGAAGGCATTTCTACTAAAAAAAGAATTTAAAAAAAAAGAGTCTGAGGTTTTATCAAATATAAAATCTCAGACTACACTTGATGTAGATATTTGGGCAGCAAGAAGTGTTGCACAAGTGTTTGATCGAATAGGTGTTGAGTACCCACGGACAGCGAAAACTGACGAACCAAGCTTTACACAAAACTGGTTAGTAAATTGTGATAACCCAATAGCGCAACTAATAAGATCAGCAAGAGAAATAAATAAATTTCATTCAACATTCATAGACTCGATTCAACGTTATGTACACAAAGGTAGAATACATTCAGAAATAAATCAACTAAGATCTGACCAAGGTGGAACGGTATCTGGTAGACTATCTTATTCCAACCCCAATCTACAACAAATCCCAGCACGTAATAAAGAATTTGGAGATAAAATTAGAAGTTTGTTTTTACCAGAAGAAGGTAAACAATGGGGTAGTTTCGACTACTCACAACAAGAGCCTAGGCTTGTTGCTCACTACGCTGCATCTGTCAACGATCATTTTGAAGGTGCAGCGGAGTTTATTGAGGCATATAAAAATGAGTCTGCTGACTTTCATCAAATAGTTGCTGATATGGCAGGAATTACAAGAACACAAGCAAAGACAATTAATCTAGGTTTATTTTATGGTATGGGTAAAGCTAAATTAGGTAAAGAATTAGGTATTAACAAAGATAGAGCAGAGGCTTTGTTAAGGCAGT
>Ga0209337_1001393_pt1 | contig 18385 bp, 21 predicted proteins | sample LinPmetageLP53_FD_184044 | JGI IMG/M metagenome (GOLD analysis project Ga0209337, IMG submission 184044) | Marine viral communities from the Pacific Ocean - LP-53 (SPAdes) (version 2) | ecosystem: Environmental > Aquatic > Marine > Oceanic | place: Pacific Ocean | collected 2010-02-08 | reverse complement strand
TTTTTAACCTGTGGTTTTTTTCTTGGACCACGTTTAACTCCTTTATCTGATCTAGTTTTTCTAACTTTTGTTTCACTACAACCTGGTGGACATTCAACCATTATTTTTATATATATTAAATATATATTAATTATTTACACTTTTTTATTTATCTTCTACAGCCCTTATAAAATCGGTACGCTTATCTCGTTGTGTTGTGGGAATGACAATCGGTAAGCTGGGTTTGCCTCTGGACACTTTGGGGGTTTTTGGCGGCAACACTTCCTCAGTAGTTTCGTCAATTGTAGACACATCAGGTTGACACTCAATACCATTAAATAAACTACATTTAATAATTTTTACCTTACTTAATAGACCAGCAATAGCACCGATAATACCGATAATGCCTACTGCCCACTCTGTTATACTTGCCGCTAATATCATTTAGTATATTTACGAGATTTATTATCCCATTTATATTTATATGAGTGAACTTTCCCGTATATTATCCTGTGCTTTCCCAATTGTCGCATTGGTCGGTATTTTGATAATCTCTTGTAAGAAGACGGACACAAACAAGGATTACGGTATAATAAATACACAGCCCGAGCAAACCTATTTATCCTTTCATTAATCCACGCTATCCCAACTTCACATATAGCCTTCTCTTGTATGGCGTTTGCTTTTTTTAATACTAATTTCCTATAGATCTCAGTATGCCGTCTTCCCGCTATTCTTCTTTGCATAATCTCTATTTTATATTTATGAACTCTTTCACTACTTAAAATTTCTATTTCCATTAATACGTCCTTTCTTTTAGTAAGATTAACTAGAACATCTTCAATATTTTGTTCATAATCGCCATTCATCTTAAAATAAAATATATAAATAACTTTAAATGAAGGAAAAACACCCTTTATTTAATTGTAAAGTCCATAATAGAAATGGGTATTATTTTACTCATAAAGACCTTATAACAGACCATATAAAATATTGGGAAATATATTTAAGTAAATATTATGGTAACGAATGTAATTTATTAGAAATTGGTAGTTTACAAGGTAACTCAGCTATTTATTGGTTAAATCACCTATTAACCCATGATAAAAGTACATTGACGTGTATAGAGCCATTCGGTAGAACCAAATCAGTTCCAGATAAAAAACTATTTATGCATAATATTAATAAAACTGGACAAATTGATAAATTGACACATATCCCATTAACTAGCGATTTAGCTTTTGAAATATTAACTACTTTATATGATGTCATATATATTGATGGATCACACGAAGCTGATGTAGTACTGAGAGATTGTATATCTAGTTTTAAATTTTGTAAACCAAATGGTATAATTATTATGGACGACTACAAAATGCCAAGGGTATTTGCTACGGATAAGATAGGACCTAAACCATCTATTGATAAATTTTTAGAAACCCATTTAGGTAAGATAGAAGTCTTATATAAAGGGTATCAAGTAATTATTAAAAAATTATAATTATTTCTTTTTTCTTAGCTTTTTAAATGTCTTAGCTAGATTAGCTCTCTTACGTTCTAGTTTAGAATAGTTTTGGGGTTGAGCTAAGATATCTAGCATGAACCTATTGGTTGTTAGACCTCTGGCTGTAGCTTGTCGCTTAAATGCTCCTTTAGTACCCTTCTTTTTCATATCCGCTGTGACTTTTTGAATAAATCTCATTATACTATATTGTCAGTTATATTTTCTGGATCATTAATTTCTAGTTTATTAAAATTCTTATATAAAATCCTCTTCTTTTTATTAACTAGAAGAAACTGATGTGGCTGGTCAAACACGAAGTTCAACACATTCATAACAGATTTTTTAGGTAACCACGCTAAAACCTCGTCACGGATATAGTCGTACTCGGCTCGGTGGGTTATCGGGAACAGGTAATAAAATTGAGCTAATATGCGTATCTGTTTAGGTACTAAAACTAAATTCTGGGCTAATACCCATATACTACAGCGTAAATGCCTAAAATTAGAAAAAAGTTGTATTAGCTTTTTCTCAACATAAGCGTTCTTAAGGTCTGACTGTACGTCGTCTAGCACCAGTAATGTATTCTTTTCCTCCTCTCTGTTCTCCTCTAACATATTAAATATTTCATTTAAATTTTCAGGTGTCAAATCTACAAATTTCCGTTCATCAGGGTGATCAGACCATATACTGTTCTCAAATGCCTTCATACTCGTGGCAGGAGCTACTAGTAACACCATATCATATTTTTTATTATACGCTTCTTTATCTTTTAGTAGGTGTTCTACTAAACTAGATTTACCAGATGAGGGTGCTCCAATAAATAAGGCTGTGTGACTTGTATTAGGTAAATTGTCGTGTATTTTCTTAGAGATGGCATTATTTAATTTAGATTTTGGGGCTTTAACCTCCAGACCGCTGACTTCTTCTTTAATCATTTACTCAATATATATATATTTAATTAATATCCAACTACACCACTTTTACTATACCTGGATAATGTTGTAAACTGCACTTCCAGTGAGTAATCGCTCCCACTAAAGTCGCTAGGTACACCGTCCCCTTGGAATATTTGTATATCCAAACTGGTTATTTGCTTACTAGATAAACTTTTACCTGAATATAATAAATTATTATTTTCATACAATACATTATACAGGTAATTATCGGTAGTTACATCAAATGAAGTTCGTTCTAGTTTGATTGGAACCTGGGCTAACACATTCCGCTTCACTTGAGGTGTATTGGCAAATGAATTAGCTACTAAATTACTGCATATTAAGAAGTGAGTTGGTGTCCCTAAATTAATATTAGCGGGTGCATTTACTATAGTAGTCGCACCGCCTGATACCACGGTATATGAAAGCGTGTAAGACTTTGTTGGATCTAATCCCATTAGCCGCATAAGTTCTCTGGAGGTGCCTACAGCACCCGCAAAAACGTTTTCTACACCTGGGTAATCCTCACCGTATAGCGTTATTGAAACTCCCGCATTTCCACCGACTAAAGGCTGTGTAATACCCAATCGCTGTTGACCTAAAGCACCATTCCTGATAGTAAAAGTAGCATCATTAGTCGCAGTTGAAAAAGCAGTAGTTAAACCGCCATTTAACCATTCCGTAAATTGCTGTCCAGATAATCCATTATATACAGTGTTATTTGCGTCTGTATTATAATTCATATCATATTTAGCAGGACCGCCCGGCCCACTAAAAAATATCTCAAGTAGTTGTGTTCTCTGACCTATCTTATTGAAATTATTTCCACAACTAAAATTAACTAGACTACAAGTCATTATCTCATCATCATTACACTGTATACCAGCATTAGTTAAATCATATTCAAGACTTTGATTTGTACTGGCTCCAGTAGCGTTAACAATAAATTTACTTTGTCTGGTAGCTTGGCTACTGTTTAAATATACTCTTTTAGTTGATAATATTGGTCTGTCCCTTATTGAATCCATTTATATATATATTATATAATATTTTTTATGAAATAGGATATCTTTTAAATGTTGATATTTCTAGTTCCACGCTCCAATCATTGTTATTCATCATAGGCTCTCGTATATATTCATCATATAATGATAATGTAATATTTGGTAGAGATTTGTAGGGTACTCGTTTCTCAGCTCCATTGGCTGTTAAATTTTCATAAATATAATTATATGCATGTCCTTTTCCTCCTGACTCAACTCCTCCAACATTAGTATTATAGTCGTATTGATACACAGCTTGGGGATACATTAGAGCACTTCCAACTATATTATTCAGTGTTGTGGGCGGTTGGAGTGAAAAACAGGAAGAACTATTTTGAACTAAAGGTAGTTGATTCGGCTCCTGAACTAGGAAGAAAGCTGCGTCTTTATTACTAGAATAGGTATCTGTGGGAAAATCTGCACAAATATATATTTGGTTCATAGGTTGAAAATTCATCGGCAGTTCCAATTTAGGTTGACTAGCATCAACAAATCCTATCTGATTCTTTCGTGCTAAATAATTCCCAGAAATTCCAATGCTTTGTTTTAAAAATTGTCCCATATCATTGGTGTTCATTCCCACGGTTAAAAAGCGGGTACCTGCTGCTGGCCAGTTATCGTCCGCTCCAAGAAATACACCACCTTGTACATTTCCTATCCTTATTGGAGTTAAATTATAGTCTGCCTCAGTCCAATATTTTACCATAGCATCACGAATACAATTTCTCATCTGGAAAGGGTCAGAAGCCATATCTAATGGATACGACACCATCTGTGTAGCTTCTTGGAAGTTCTGGACATACCAGTTCATTATTTTATCTTCTTCTCCTGTAGCTACAAAATTGATAATAATTTGATGTTTTTGTTCTATTGGACTTACGCTGTTGTCCCACTGAGTTAAAAAGAAACCAGTTGTTAAACTTTTACTATTACCTATTTGATTTGGTGTACTATCAATAAATCCTTGTTGCGAATAAGAAAATAATTGATTTGAAATATAACCGGCCTTCGTCGTAGATGTACCATTCAAGAATGGATCCGTGATTAATTCTGAGTATTTGAGATAAGGGTTCTGATAGGCGTACCCCTGAGTAGATGGAGGACCTGAGAAAGCCGCTTTAACTAGTCGGATAGTTAAAAACTCATCGTCATCACAATTTATATTGGCAAAAGACAAATCAAATTTAACTTTATTAAGATATTGTTTACCAGATGCATTGTTAAAATACGTACCCGTAGGTGGTCTATTTAATATTTCGACTCCACTTCCAACGGTGTTGAGATATATCCTTTTATGACTAACTGAAATGAAATTACTTGTATTCATTATCTATATATATTATTAAAGATATATAAATAAAGTACTACTTTGGAAAAATTCCTTAATCAATAACGAGCAGAACTAAATCGGTCACGACGAGCTATAGCGGAAAAATTATTAATCTGCTCTTGACTAAGACGACCTCCCACGATTTGATTAGAATTATTAGTGTAAAACATACTAGATGATGGCTTCCCAGGATGTGGTAAGTAGGGCTGTTGTGACTGACCGTAAACATTAGAGGGTTCTAATCCCATCTTTCCTAAACCAGGTGCTTCAAATCTATGATTATTATTCCCGACGACACCTGTTCCTACATTTTTACCGCCTAAAGGCGTTCTAAACGGATCTCTCGCTCCGGATGCTGATCTCATTCTAGTTGGGTACATTTTTATACTATTATTTAATATTTTATTTTTAATGTTTTTTTATACTTCGGTAACTAGTATTCCAGTTGATAAGTCTAAAACATAACTTACTTCGAACAATGGAATATGAACAAGTCTGATTGGTGTCACAAAAGTTGGACCACCTGCATATCTAGATAGTCGCATAGTGACGAATGCTCTACTAGTATCAACGCCTCTCGCTTGACGATATAACATTGGATCAGAAAAGTCACAAAACGAATATCCTGTGGCAAACCGACATAATTCGGCAAAACCAATTTGATTAGTAGCACTAGCTGGTACAACTGTAGTTGCATTAAAACTTTGTGTGAAATATTGAGCGTATTCCTGACTCTGATTTACAGCGGTAGTAGGCGTATTACCCAATCCACCCATTGGGTTATAACCGTATCCTGTGCCAGGTAAATTAGCATTATTAAAATTAGGTGATCTTTGAATTGAACCCGACTGTAAATCGGCACTAGTTCTGTTAATAGCTCCCATTAAATAACGGGCAAATATACTAGATTTTGCTGTAATTATTTGAGGGTCATCATTCTCACTTCCCATCGCAACTTTTGGATATAATCTTCCCTCGATTGAATATTGCAATGATTTTAAACCAAATCCTTGTAATCCTGCTGGGTCATACGTGCCGGTAGGTGCATTTCCTTTTTGAACCATAAATATTGATTTTAAATTACGATAGTTACAACCTGGTACGATAATTTCGGTATTGCCTTTATTATAGCTGGTGACATCAGAAATACCATCTACTTGATTCCCAGACCATTGGATCCTCATAGTATCATCTATTTGACTACGAATTAAATCCATACTATCTTCTCCAAAGACTACCAATCCCAATTCTAAATTAGCATCTGTTATACTATAGTTTGCTGAAGTATATCCAGCTTGTGATTTAGACCAGCTAGTTCCAGAGTTGGCTAGGGCATTTAGATTACCCTTCGCCATGATAACTTTCTTTTCATCGGATTCTAAATAAAAGTATACTTCAAGAGGCGAGCGTAGTAAACAGAGAGGGAAATATTTTCCACAACCTGCACCTAATACAGCGGATAATACAGGGAAAGATGCGTCAAAAGTATGGAATGCCGTAGGTGGGGCAGCTGAAGTCGTATTTAAATATAGACCAGGACTGTCAATATTTGCCCCTGCAAATCCATTACCTCTCGTAGTTACAAATGGGGCATTGCCCGGTACAGCCCCTCCATCATATCCAACTCCTGTGGGGTCACTCGTTAAACCCTCAGTAAGTGACATCAAACCTTGGGTTGTTGATTGTTTAACTTGAGCAACCTGAAATAACCTAACAATATCTGAATATGAATTAATTGATTCGATAGTTGAACCGCCTACACGTACTTCTATACGATTAAAGAAACCTGAAACACCTGCAGCAGATAAAGCCACGTTATATAGATTTGTAGCATTTGTTACTTGGACTCCTAGACCGTTTAAACAAGATACTGCAGCCGCTCCAGTAGCCCCATTACCGACAACATCTTTGGCGGCGTATTTAAAATTTAATCTAGTTTTATCAGGATCAATAAATGTGTTTCCTGTATTTTGAATACGAAACATTATAAATGGACTATTCTTGTCAAAAGTGCTTCCGTTAGCGGGTGGGTGTTGAATTGTTTGACATCTCTTACAATCCATTACCCGATTATTAGGGCGGTAGTCTACTTGGGCGTTTAAATCAACTTGTTCCATTTTATATATAAAATAGAGATATATTTTATTATTACTTTTTTATAAGTAAATTTTTATCCTTTGGTTTAAAATTATCACTACTATGTGCAAAAAACCCTAAACCCATTAAGTATAAAAATGCTAGTATTCCACTAGTCCATTTTGCTACCTTAGCTCCTTTCCGTAGTACACCGAATGATTCTTCTATCATTTTTTCTCTAGCGGCAATTGTTTCTGCAGGAACATTTGTCATACTTTCTAAAACACTGTCATAATTAGTTAACTCCTCTTGTAAATGAGTTTGAAATTCATAAGAATTCAATTGACGATTATAAGCATAATTACTAGCTGCTCCTGCTACTCCCCCAACAATTGCACCACCACCAGTAAATGCCCTTAATGGTTTTTTTAGGTAGTCATCGCTATCATTTAGAAATAACCGTTTATCATCTTTAACCTTTTTATCTAAATTATTAAATATCCAATGATTAAATAGATGTCCCTCAATATTTTTATCTTTATCAGCATTATCTAATATATGTTTCACTACTACAGCACCTAATGAATGTCCTGAAAAAATTAATTTATGATCTGGATATTGTTTCCGTAGGTCTTTATATAACTTAAAATCTGTTTTTAATCTTTCATTAATATGGTCTTGTTGTGGGAGTTTTAACCAATTAAATATTGGTGAACTTTTAAATGGAGTAAAACCATCAATAATATTATTAACTGTTAAATATTTTTGTAAAACTAGATCTAAATCAGCTACCATGTCTGATGGGCTAGTTAATTTTGTTCCTCTTAATCCAATATGAATTATTTTATCTTTCCTATTTTTATATACAGCGGTTCTTTCGGTATTAAATCTATCTAGTTTATTATAACCTTTAATATTTCCTCTTTCACCTAAATTATTATATACTTCATTTTGAATAATAATAGGTATATCTCCCGAGATTATCGTCCCCCTTTGCCCCTTAACGATTTTTGAAACCGATTCGGCTTTTTTTTTTTTTCTATAGCTCCAGTATCTACTGGACTTTCCATCTTTTTTAATGTACTAGTTAGTGAGTTCTCTTTACTTAGGGCTTGTGATAATTTTGTAATAATTACGTTATGAGCTTTTATTCTTTTCTTTAAAGACTGCTTTGATTGTTCGTTTATATTTCCCATTAATTGCTCCTCTAAACTTTTATTTTGTTTTTCTAATAAAAGTTTCTTATTATTTATTGTTCTTACTTTTTGTTCTTGTTGCTTTACATGAACATTAACAGGTAAATTAGTTATTTGTTTTATGTGACCTATATTAAGTTTTTCTTTTACATTTAATGCATTTCTTGAATCTATAAGATTAGATACATCTCCTTCTTTACTACCAAATCCAGTATTTTCAATTGATTTTTTAGTTAATGGAGTTGTTGCCTCAGCATATCTATCTTTTTTAGTTGTATTTTGAGCATCAACTGGTGCCGTTGGATTAACTGGTATAGTAGGCATATTAGCCTCTGCGTGATTTATTCCTTCGTGATTTAATACCACTGGAACAGGACGTAAACTATTAATAGAAGCTGAGAAAGCGTCGTTACTAGTAGAACTAATCACATTTGGTATAGCACTGGTTTGACCTGTTTGTGCCAATAATATCGCTTGTAATAAGGCTGTAGTGTCAGGAACTTTGAACGGATCAGCAAATCTCCTAAAGGTAAGTGGAACACGTCTATGAAGTAACTCGTCAACTTCCCTATTAATTTGACTACTCGGTAATGTAGATACATTAATCATTTTTATAATATTATCAATATTTTAAAAATGTGATGAAATTACCTAGATACATTCGCTCTACGGCTTCCTGAAAAAGGGCGGGGCATAGATTTGATTTCGTGGCTATTTATGACATGAAACTTACTAGTTTTTTTTGTAGTAAAATCTAATAAACCTGGTCTAGTTCTTGACTTCATTCCTTTACCAAATGCTTTGTTGTCCCGTTTCTTGGTATTGACCATTCGTGGACGGATCGCTTGTCTGACTCTCGAACTGGTTTTCATCTTTTATATCATTCACTTGGAAATAAAATTTACAAGAATTTTTTCCTCTAGTTTTCCTGATCCTAAGGCAACCATACTTGGATTTAATAATCTTGTTATATATTATAACATTACTATTGAAACAAGCTAACTTTAATATTTTTAATTCTGGGATATTTCGTTTTAATTCTTCTAAACTATGGTAGAAATAGGTATTATTTAATTTTCCATTATTATAAATACTTAATGACCATTTAGGTCCTTTAATATTAGATTTATTATATTCTGTAGGTAACCGTCCTTTAGCCCTTTCAGCTATTGATTTTGCATAACTATGTTTGTACCCAGCTTTAACTAATAATTGAATATCAGCCTGAATACCTAGATATCGTTTCAAAGGCATTTAATTTCTTATATATATATTATATAAATATTATGTCTATTGAGAAAGAAGAACTTAACACCGACCCAGAAGCTAAACCAGTAAAGGTTAAAAAACCACGTACTGCTAAACAATTAGCGGCAGATGAACGTCTTAGGGAGATGGGGAAAAAGAGAGCCGCTCAACGCAAACTAGATAAGGAAAAAAAAGAAAATGAAACTAACCAAAAAGATTTAGAAAATAATTTAAATAAGATTTGTGATGTGATTGAAGACAAACTAGAACAAAAAGAAAATCAAGAGGAGGTTAACTTAATATCAGAAGCAGTTAAAGAGCCAGTGCCAGAGCTAGTTAAAGAGCCAGTTGTAGATCTTGAACCAGTTAAAGAACCAGTTCCCGAGCCAGTTCCCGAGCCAGTTAAAGAGCCCGTTCCCGAACCAGTTAAAGTAACTAAGCCTAAGAAAAAGAAAGTACCCAAAAAGAAGAAAGTAGTATATTATAGTAGTGATGACGAAGAAACTGACAGTGATACGGAATTAGTCTATATTAAAAAGGAGAAACCCGCTCCTAAAAAAAAATCCGTTAAATCTGTTATTAAAAAGGAAGAAACCCCTAAATTATCTAATATTATTCCAAAACGTACAAACAGATTTTTTAAAAATTAAAATATATATATTATATAATGAATTGTGATATTATTAAAAATATGCCTTTGACAACGGATAAAGGACCTACTATTGATACCCTATTAAGTAAGCAATTTCTTCCAGAAAAAAAAGAACTGGTAATTGCTCCCGGCTTTGACTTTTCTAAACCAAAAATTAAATCTGGTTTAGAAGACATACTAGAAGGCGATATTAAGATGCCGTTTGGTAGTGAAATCCTACTATTACAACACGAAGCCATTAAAGCTGGTCCTGATGCATACGCCTCATTTATTAAACGTCATTTAAACAGAGGTGTTAACCGTGATTGGGAACATAGACACATTACCTTTGATTAAGTATTTATATGTTTTTTTTGGTATTTTTATATATGTAATAAATATATATAAAAATGTCAGCAGTTAATGAAAACTTAATCTACGCACCAGATGCGGAAAGTCTACCAACCAGTGATAGCTACTATACTCCAATTCGCCCATCTAACGGTTCTACGTTTAGCCAAGGGTCTACTATCTATATTGACGTACCTGCTATGCAGAACGGTTATCTTGATAGTTCCAATTCGTGGTTAGAGTTTGATGTAAAATTCACTCTTACTGGGGCAGTTACTCCCGCCACTACCAACTACACTCTTACTAGTGCTGGAGCTGAAGGACTTATCGCTTCTCTGTACTCTTGGTCGTCTAATAACGCCAATTTAGAAACTATCACTAATTATGCAGAGTTAAGCCGTATGCTCTCTGTAGCTAGTCAAGACCAGTCCGTTAATAATAGTATTCGTACTATCTGTTCGGGAATTCACCAATCAACCACCCTTAATAATAATTTACTAGGTGAGACCATTTATGCGAGTGCATTAGTTCCAAAAACCCTGTCGTTTGCTATCCCTCTAATATCTAGCGTATTCGGTACATTATCCCAAGGACGTTATTTACCACTAGCGATGCTTAACGGTAGCACTCGTCTACAGATTGACCTTGTAGCATCAGCAATTGATGCTATTAACTCAATAATTGCGTCTAGTGGGTCACCAGCCTTAACTTCCGCAACGTTTGAAGTTACTAACGTAGCTTATCAGGCAAAAATTGTTAGAGTGACTGAGGCTAGTCAACAGGCTATTATGGCTAATGCCCGTCAGGACGAAAGTGGTGTAGTTTCATACAGTAGTGTTGGCTGGAGAAATTACCCACGTAGTATTAATATTTCTGTCGCTGGTACTGAGAGTTTCCTCGTCCCAGCCCGGTTCAGGTCGCTAAATAATATTATATGGGGTATCCGTAATCCTCGCCTTCAGAACTATTCGGGGCAGGATCCATCTAGTACTTATAATGCCGTATCATCGTTTCAGACACGTATTAGTGGCGTGTCTTATCCAAGCGTAGCCCCAAACACCCGAGCAGCCCAAGCCCAGTATTTAATGGGTTGCTTCCACGCTATATCAAACACTCTTGCCGATACTGTTATTGATAGTACTTCTTATCAGACAGCTGGTACAACAATAGCAACAAACGCTGTTGTTTCTGACAGTAAAAAATGTTATATGGGCGTAAGTTATGAATCATTTAATGATTCTGCTGGCTCTGTTAATGGATTGGATACTTCTAGTGATTTGGTTGAAGTTTTACTTACAAAGGTGGCGACCACTGGTGGATCTACTAACGCCAATATTCTATTTTCAGTCCAATACGATTGCCTCTACTCTATAGACCAAAGCGGTAACTTATCGGTATCATTTTAATCTCTCTTCTGCTAATTTAAATATATCTTCATCTAGTTCTATTCCAATAAATTTTCTATTCATATTTTTACAAGCTATACCCATTGAACCCGAACCCATAGTCGGGTCTAATACGGTATCTCCCTCTTTACTCCAATACTTTAATAAAAATTCCATTAACGCTACTGGTTTAGCCGTACGATGTCCAGTTTTTGTATCTAAAGAGTATTCACACCAACTAGATGGTTGATCAGTTTCAGTAATGTACTCGGGTTGAGTAATGTCACTCGTTGGTAATCTAGGTTGGTCTTTTACACCTTGATTTCTTTTTCCTGTTTTATTAATATCAAAGTGTTCACAATATCCATTTGAGTCTGTGTCGGGAGTAATGTCACTTGTAGGTAATGGAACTTTAACTTCTTTACTAATATGTGGTTTATCATGGCAAGGTCTATGTCCAATAGCATCATCTACAAAGGTATGACCAGTAGTTGGTTTATTTACTGTTATATTACCAGTATTATGGCTACTCACATCATATTCAGGACATTTTTTAGCAAAACAATATATCATCTCATGTTTACGAATTGGTAATTTATATGCATTGAGAAAAGATGTACCACGGTTCTTTTTCCAGACTAAATCCCATCTAAACCACGATTTATTGGCTTCTATTAATTCAAATCCAAATTTGGTGGTGCAAGAAAAGAAGAAGGGCGTTCTTTCATTTCTAGCAATCCTTTTTAATTGGGTCCAGAGATATTTAAGATTAATTTTCTGATCCCATTTACAGGCTAAAATTCCAAATGGCAGGTCTAAATATACTAAATCTACACTTTGACTGGGTATAGTAATTAGTTCTTGTAAACAATTTCCGTTAATTAAAGTTTGCATATTTAATATATTACTAGATAATAAATATGGGTACTGCCTATTCATATTTATTTGATGGATCAGAGGAAAATAACCTACACGGCTGGCGTAGTGTTACACAGTATAAAGAAGTAGAACGTATTAAAATTACCGATAAAAATAGGGACTACTGGATAGGAAGTAAAATAGACCGTTTATATGATAAAACAGAAGAACCCAAAGACATAGCGGAAGTAATCACTTATGAGCCTATTAATCTCTCTCTCTCCCCGCAGTCCTCCCTTTTTTCCTGATAATTAAAAACTGGAAAGCCCGCCCCCCAGAAGAACTAGTTGAGCTCCGCTCTCGGAAACAGTTTAAAACGTTTTTTTTATAAAAAAAACTGACAAAAAAACCCTTTTTTTGATGGAGCGTTAGCTCCAATACCCTGTTTTTATCGTAAAAACAGTTTTATTTTAGAAACTTAATTTTCTTAATTTAAAATAAGAATTCTCAAGCCCGATACACTCTAGGGGGTTTTATCAATACTAAAATACGATACACAATAGGGACACTTAGCCTATACGTTTAGCCCCCTACTGTATCGTAATCCCAACTTTCTTCTTAGAAATAAGTTCGAACCAAAAAAACGGGTTTTAGCAGTTTTTTGTGATAAGCCCCGTTAGTGTACCTAATAAAAAAGTAGTTTTTTTAAAAATAAAAACAGTAAAAAACTGGTTTTTTAATCCAATCCAGAATTATTTTGTAAATAGCTCGGTTCTAGTTGTTTAATATTCTTACAACCCCTGACAATTAGCGGGTGAGCCCCGTAGTAATCGGTGTTAATATCATCTTTTATCATTTCTTTACTATTAGCATTTAAAGTTATAATCTTATAAGATAAACCTGCAGTCCTGAATAAAGTAGCCCAGTTATCTTTAGAGATACGCTTACTGGACTTAGCAGACATACGTTCATTCCAATCTAGTTGATAGTCTTTTAATAATACATAATCATCTTTATTTTTAGTAATTTCTACCATCTCTTTCCAGAACGATAAGAACTCGTTCTTCTCCCCAAAATATCGGTCAGTTTCCTCCAAAAATAAACGGGGTAGCTGTTCCATTCCATATTTATAATAATCCATAGCACCCTCAACTAGACATAATAATACTGATCCCAAATATTTAGTTTTGATCATATCTGAATATCCATCTATTTTCAAATGATGGTTAGGATTGTTTTCATCGTAATTACCAATACCAGGCGTACCGAAATAGGCATTAAACGGGATATAGACCAATCTATCTCTCATGGCTTCGCCAGCCTCGGTCACTTCTGGAGCGTGGTTACAACATAGAATATTAACCGCATTTGGAGTAAATGTTTCTAGGTGACCATGGCATCTTCTTCCTGTTATTTTAGATCCCCCAGTTAGCTGTTTAACAATTGTTGCATCTAATTTTTCACCAGTTGAGATTTCATCGCCAAATACCAGTCTACTACCCTTTACCATCATTATATTTTCGTCAGGAGCATTTTTACTACCCTTTTTTCGTTCTACATAGAACTCAGGACTAGCGTTATAACAGAAATTTTTCAGTACGTGTTTTAAAATATCAAATAATACCGTCTTACCGTTACGTCCACTACCAGTAGCCAGTATAAATTTATGAGCCAGTATATCTCCCGTCATACACCATCCTAATACCCTTTTAATATATTTTATAGCGTCTTTATCATTGCACATTAATTTACTTAGAAATTCCTCTTCAAACCATCTATCACCACTTTTCTGAGCATTTAAAAAATCCTGTGCTAAACCCCTACCAGACTGTGTAAAATAGTGTTCGGCAGTACGTTCTATAACACTACCACTACGTAAATCAATACAAAATTTATCCTCTGTAGGGAAGAGGTGGGCAATACCATCTCTATTTTCAGAGAATTTAGTATCAATAATTTCATCTGAGCCAACTAGATACTTTTCCATTCTATTGTATGTGGAAAATTGATGAATTTGATTCTTAAATTTATTTATTATAAATTTTTGATATGACATTTTTACATCTAGTTGTTCATTTTCCCAATCTTCCTGAGTGTCATATTTTTCAAGATTACAGGTATTCATCGATAAGAATTGATATTCAGGTGATTTTTCATCTGTAAATTTAGCTACGTTAGGATGAATTAATAGCCCGAAATTATCATTATATAATAAATAATTACATACACTCTCCCATAAATTAGCTGTTGTTTTCGGTAATAACTTATGACTAATAGGTTGCCACAGAGCAACATCTTTATCTAGTCTATAGAAGTTTTGTTTATCATCACTAAAGAATGATTTAATGGTTTTAGCCAAAATTGGAGCAATAAATCTAGAATTACCTAGATCAGCTTGACATAAACTGATTTGATATATAGAAATATTATATGGACAAAAATTAATAAGAGTTTTTAATAGGTTTTTATTAATTAGACAAACACTATCCATTTTAACGGCTTTATCCCATTTCGCTTGGATCATCTCGGATTCTTCTCTGCCACAGCTGTCTGGTGTAGTAAACCCACCTTTCCCAGTATAACACTCAGATATATAGTGGAATACTTTATAACAATTTTCTTCTCCATATAGGGGTACAAGGGATTTCAATTTACAACTAGTTGAGGTCCACACTTCATAATTATTAGATAAACTAGATAGGTTATCTGTCCATTCTTTATTTGGTAGTTTTCTATTAAAAAAGCTAGTGAGTTCATCATTAGCTTCAAGGGGTAAAGGTTCGTGATCAGCCACTTCACTCTCTATATCAGAGTTATCACTGTATATACTGGTAACTTGATTGTTTTCTATTTTGACTTTTTTAGGCTTTATTTTTTCACCACAATATTTCACAATTGTATCTAGTTTATTAATAATTTGAGCCATATCAAAATCAGGTTTATTATCACTCCATCTAACGGGCTTATACTCATGGATAACACCATCTTTTTTAACTTTAGATCCAGGTGCTAACGTATAATTAGTACTAAAGTATATATCCGCCAAATTCCCTAATGCCTTCCGTTTAAGCGTAGCTCCATCAGAATATAATAATTTTAACGGTTGGTACGGAGCTACATAGAAGTGATATCCATTTGGAGTTTTTGTAATATGACTACATTGTTCTAGTAATGTGTCTTTAATAAATTCATAATTATTCCAAATATCGGTGGGTACTGTATCCTTTAGGGCTACCGCTTTATCATAGTCCCAATCCAGACAGACATATTCATCTATAGTAGGGATATAGACGGTATTTAAATTATTAGTATTATTTATATGAAATTTCTGTGAAAAGTCGGGTTCGTTTAAATGCCCTTGATACCCCGCTTTAGGTGGGTATTTGGAAAATGGAGAAGTCAATGTCATTTTATTTCTAGGTTGCCAAGTCATATTATAATATATAATATTATATTTTCAAAATTCTAAGTACCTTTGTGTTTTAAATGAAAAAAAAAACCGTTTTATATTAAATAATTTGATATTTATTATTTAAAAATAATTTATGGTAATAGTATAATGGTATATTCAGAGAAAAAAATTAATAGTAGTATGGGCTTTGATAATCAACCCCACGTTAAGGCGATAGACTACGCTAAAAAGAAGGGTATATTTAATCATACTGAGAAATATAAGTGTGATGCCTGTAATATTAAATGTAGTAAAATACATAAGATCATTATCCCGACAAAGGATAAAAAATATGAATTGTGTATGGGCACTAAATGTAGTGCAACATTTTTAAAGAAATTTGGCAAACCCAAAAATTCTAATCTACTAGATACAAATGAACAACAAGAACCTAAAGGTGGATATTATCGTAATGAATGCTGTAATGAAGAGTGTAATAATCATAGATTAAATAGCCGAACACAGTTTATATATCACGGATATGAATTCAAAGATAAATGGACAATAGACGTACTATTATGTGATAAATGTGATCTTAAAAATGAATTATACAATAAGCTATATTGTCTAATAATTAACGTAAATAAATATTTAACTAACAATAAACAGAATAATCAAACTATACGCAAATTATCCGATATAAACCACCCGGTAGTGAAGAGAACTTGTATAAGAAATATTTATAATAATTGGGCTGATCAACACCTAGATCCATCATTTTTGAAATTAATAAATAGCTTAATTTGTAATAATAGTAACCCATCATATAAGAAATATAAAAAGACAAATGATGTATTTATTGCCCAATTCTTCATATACTGCCTATTAATTACGTCAAAAGGTAACAGTTTAGTATATTATTTACCGAAGACAATTACAAATTATATAGTGTATGAACTAGATAAAAATTATATTTATAGTAATCTTGGATGCATAATATTAGATGAAGATGATGAATAAAAAATTATAAAAAATAATATATAAATATGTTTTTTTATAATTTTTTATACCCGACCTGTTAGGTGTAAATTCCTAATAACCCTAATCTGAGCCTGTCTTTGTCTAACTATAGATTGTATTCTAGTTGTTGCCTCATTAACACATTTCTGACAATGATAACAGTCAGTACTGTAAATAGTATCTGGTACTGGATAACTAACTATCCACTCATTACAGTCATAGCACTGATAATCTGATTCTAATATCTGAACTGGAGGACATGTTACCAACAACCCTTTAATTAACTGACTATTATAATGATAATGAGTGACTGTTGAAGCGTAGCACCTATAGTCCGATTCCATACCATGATTATCCAATAATGTATTGATTATATCGCACACCCATTGATTTCTATTATTTTGAATTTCTAGTCTAAGGTTCTCATCTAGAAGGTGAATATCAGGACCATAATCGGGATATTCACCGTCAATTGTCATTCTACGACATAGATCGATAATCAAATTAGAATGAGTAGCCCAGTCATGATGATCTGAGCAATGTAGAGTGATTTCCATATAGTTTAGACAAGCATCGTTAAATTCAGCAATAGTACTGTATCTTGGTTTAGGGTGATTAAATGAAAACATTATAAATTTGTTTATATAAGACTTGTATAGTTAGATTTTGAGAGTTTCAATTTTTTTTGAGAATTCTGTTCTAGTTTGTCTAGTTAAAAGCCCAGCACTTCTGAGCACTAAGAGGCGACTGTACTCGTTAAGCACCCTTCTATACTATTATAGAAGCGTACTTAAAAAAACAATATATAAAACTACTATATTCACTTACACTTAGACCAACACGGATATTTCCATCTAGCATCATTGCCTCTCATTATGGTTTGGATTTTAATAGCACTATTAACCACTTTTTCTTTTTGACACGTAAAATCCTTCATACCCCCAAAATTAGGGCGATTACCATCACACCACGGTGACATAGTGGGGGGGCTAAGCCTATAATAGGTTTCACTATATATTTTATCTATAGTGTCATCACCAACATCATCACCATCATAGTAACAATCATTACAAAATATTAAATCTTTACCGTATATATCTTCAATAGTTTCGTATCCTCCATTCCAATCCAGACACCCAGCACGTCCACAACCACCCTCACATATGTAATGTGTGATTGTAGGTCTTTTTTCCATCTCTACTATTTTAGACCTAAGCCTACTGATAGTAGCCTGTGCTTCGGCTAACTCCTGTCGTAGTTGTGCTTTTGTCTTAAAATTGGCAGTGTGCTTTCTAACAGAAGTCATTAGATTTGTTTTGTATAAGACTTGTATAGTTACATTTTCAGAGTTTCAATTTTTTTTTTGAAAAATTTAGTATCTAACTAACTATAAGAGAGAGAGAGTAAGGAACAGGTCGCTTTGCTAAAATGTTTCATT
>Ga0209337_1001392_pt1 | contig 18393 bp, 18 predicted proteins | sample LinPmetageLP53_FD_184044 | JGI IMG/M metagenome (GOLD analysis project Ga0209337, IMG submission 184044) | Marine viral communities from the Pacific Ocean - LP-53 (SPAdes) (version 2) | ecosystem: Environmental > Aquatic > Marine > Oceanic | place: Pacific Ocean | collected 2010-02-08 | reverse complement strand
AGTTACAAGCAAATGCAATGAATGTTCCTGAAATGAGAGGAAGTTTAGATATGGGTTTAGTTGGCCGAGGAGATCCTAGTGACCCAAGTACGTGGGGTAGCACAGGCGTACCAGATAATATTATACCGGCATCTACTCAAGAAATAGCACCAATAGATTTCTTTTCTAAAGTATCTAAAGGTGGTAATAATATGTTAGGTGGTGCAGGACCAGACAAAGGAGAAATTGTTACAGATTTTTTACCAACACTAGCGTCACAAGCAGCAGGATTATACGGTGGCCGTATGACACCGGCAGAAGAATGGGAAGCAACAAAAACTAAAAGAAGAAAAGAACTTGCGTTCATGTATGGCATAGACCCAAGTCAAGTAAAAGGTGAATTACAGAATCCTTATTACGGAGGTGGGGGTTACTTTAATGATGGAGGTATAGCTTCTATCAACTACGAAAGTGGTGGGCCCGTCAATGGCCCAGGTGGCCCAAAAGAGGATTTAATAGATGCAAAACTTTCTGATGGAGAGTTTGTAATGACAGCTAAGGCTGTTGAAAACTTTGGAGGTGGCAGCAGAGAAGCTGGTGCTAAAAGAATGTATGAGATGATGAATCAATTAGATCCAGAATCTGAAACAGTAACAGAAAGCATGGGAGTATACAGTTAATGGCTAAGAAAAAAACAGGCAGTGATTTATTAAAATCACTTGGTAAAAATAAGAAAGCACAAATGAAAGTGTTGTATCCAGGAATGAGTACAGCCTCAAAATCAAAAAATATTGGCAAAAAAATTTCCAAAAGTAAAAACGTTTCGAGTTCTGCAAAAATGTTAGATAGCAGAAGAAAACTTGCTGGAGTAAAAGATAAATCAAAAGGCAGTAAAATAGGTGGTAAACTTAAAACAGCTGCAGCAGTTGGAGTTGGATATGCAGCTGCTAAAGCTAATGATAAAAGAAAATCAGCTAAAGCTAGTGATAAAGCAAAAGACGCAGCGGATAAATTACTTAAAAAACAAAAGGATAAAAAGAAACACCATTCCAAATAATGGATTGGAGATTTATAGAGGAACATGATTCAGAGTGGTTATTACAAATTAGTAAAGAACATCACAAAGAGTCAGATTGGAGTGAGGTTACATACAGTGAGGATAAAGTTAAAAACTATATTCATGCTGCCACAAACGATCCTAATTACTTTGGAATCGTTTTAGAAGAAAAAGACAAAAGGATAGGTTTTATGGCTGGTAAGCTGTTAGAATATCCTTTTAGTTACGAACTCTTTGCAAGGGAACTAGATTTATATGTAGTACCTAAGCATAGAAAAGGAAAAGCAGGTATGTTTATGATGAAAAAATTTATAGATTGGGCTAAAGGAAACAAAGCATTAGAGATTGTTTTTGAACCAAGATTAAGTGATAAGCATATTAAAAAATTTGATGCAATGGCAAAAAGATTAGGTATGAGTCATTTTGCTAATGCTTATAGGAGAAAATTATAATGGGATTTGGCGGCGGAGACGATCCAAGTAACACGCAATATGCTACTCAGTTTAGTAGAGAAGCACCGGAGATAGAAGCAGCAAAGCTAGGCCTAATGGGCACAGCTCGAGATCTTACACGTTTCGGTACAAATCCTTGGGAATTAATTAATAAAGATGCAGAGCTAGGTGATGATGACTTTCAACAGTATCAATACAAAGGCACAGATGGTCGTTATGACGTTGACACTAACTTTGCCGATTTAAATAGAGAACAAAGAACACTAGAAGGTCAAGTAAAAATACCAGAACAACAAATGGCTGGTTTTAACCAGCAACAAAAGCAAGCATTTGATTTATCACAAACAGGGTTAGGAGCTTTCCAACCTATGTTAGATCAATCTCAAGATTACACTAACAAAGCAGCACAACAATACGATCCTAATGATCCTAACTCAGGAATACAAGCTTACATGAATCCTTACCAGGATTTTGTAACAAAAGGAATAGAAGATCAATTTGCTAAAGCACAAAATTCAGCAAATATGTCAGCAAATAAAGCTGGTGCATTTGGTGGATCAAGATCAGGAATACAATCAGCAGAATTAGGAAACCAACAAGCACAAGCTGTTGGTCAATCATTAGCACAAAATTATGGCCAAGCTCAACAAGCTTCTATAGGTCAATTTCAAAATCAAATGGGGAGATACGGTGACGCAGCTAAAATGTTTGCTGGTCTCGGCGGTCAACAACAGCAACAAAATCAAGCGGATATTGCTTCATTGATGTCATCTGGTGCAGTTCAACAACAGTTTGCACAGCAAGGATTAGACAATCAATACAGACAAAATATTCAACAGATTTATGAGCCATATCAACGACTAGGATTTACTTCCGACATCTACCAAGGTATGCCTACAAGTGCTATGGCAACTTCCATGGGCACAGCTCCTGGGACAAATGCTTTATCACAAGCCGTTGGCGCAGGGATCACAGGGTTAGGTGTAGCACAAGGCTACGGAAGCTAAAATGGTTAATCCATATAAGTTTAGAAAACTTTTTAAACCTATTAAAGAAGCGACAAGCGATGCTTATAAAGCAGCTGTAGAAAATCCTTACGTTCAAAATTATGCAGATGTAGTAGGAGGAAAAAGAGGAAGAATAGCACAAGGATTTGGACTAGCAGCTCCTGTTTATGCTACTAATAAAATAATGGACATGGCTGTACCACAAAGAACTGTGGAACCTGAAAGAGAAGTAGAATTAAATGAAGATATTACTGTAGAAGAAACACCTAAAGAAGATAATATTTTAATTGAAGAAAATGAAATACAAATAGATCCAGGTGATGCAGGTGCAGCAGACGAAAGCACTAATATATCAGAGGGAGCAGACGATAGTAATTCAGACACAACCACTAGTGCTCTTGTCGATCAATCAAACAATTACATGGATTCATATGACAATGATAGTTTAGCACGTATTGAAGGATACAAAGATGTCATTCGTCAATTTATGGGAGACGGAGATGAAGGCATGCGTATGCAAAAAGCAGGTTTAATGTTGCAATTAGGTTCAGCTTTAATGTCAGGTAAGAGTATGGATTCTGGTATGAAAGGATTTATGGACATTATAGGGCAGGCAGGCATGCAAGTGGCACCTACACTATTTCAAATGGGAGTAGAAAAAGGAAAAGCAGAACGTGAAATTGGAGCAGCAGCTCTTAATATGTACATGACCGAACTTGATACCCAGTCAGATAGAAGTGGACCTATTATGGCAGTCTATGAAAATGTTTATAAAACAGGAGAAAATAATCAATTACTATATGGAAACGATGGTAACCCTATTATTTTAGAAAAAAGAAAAGTAGGAGATTACTATAGGAAAAGCCCTAAGATGAATCAATTTATGGATGCAAATGAAGCATACGGAATTCCAAGATATACTTTCTTAGATCCAAATTCAAGTGAAGGTGCAGGACAAGCTGCAGGATTATTTGGTAATAATGTTTCTGCAACAGCAGAAGGAACAGCGGCACGTGATGCACAAATGTCTTATGCTAGGTTTATTGGACAAGGACTAGATACAATGGCAGATGTTATCATGCCTATATTAATTCAAAACAAAGATGTGTTAGCTGGTATTACTGGAGAAATTGGTAGACTTGCAGCAGGACCAGCAGCTGCGGTTGAACAAATATCTAACGCAGTTATGAATGGATTAGGGGGTCAAGGAAAACTTAATGACATGTATAATTCTCAAGTAGATTCAATGATAGATAAGAATTGGAAAGGAGGGGAAAAATACCAAGGTTTCGCAGTTCTAGATTCTCCTAACTATTTTATGAACATTAACGGAAAAGAAGTTGGATTTTTTATTGATGCAGAAAACAAGTACGGAAGAAATTCTAATCCTCAGTACGTAAACGGAAAGCAAGTAGACCCAGGGGAAGCAACTTATTATGCAACGCAAGATGGTTTAACTAGATTACTACAAAATCCATATCAAAATCAAATGATTACATTTGAAAATACTTTGGGTCTAATGTTATCAAGAGACAGACAGCCAACAGGTCGTATGTTAGCAGACATTATGAAAAGATCATTTGAAGACACAAAAATGACAGGACTTACTGGTCGATCAGCAGATCCTTACAAAGTTATAAGTAACTATGCATTTATCTTTAAGGAACTAAAAGCCCACCGTGAAAAAGCATTAGGGTTTGCAGGATATACTAATGACGTTGCAGAAAGCACACAAAATGGAAAATCAAAAATATATGCTCCAAGTGAATATAATATAAAAGGCATGGATAAATTTGCTAGTTTGTATTATCAATTAAGAAATAATAAAATAGATGGGTATCGTTATGCTGCCCATAATATTGGAACAATGGACTACGGAGCGTGGTTACAATCCGTAGGAGGAAATTTACAACTTGATAACGCAGAGAATAATAAATCAACAGAAGACATTACTAATGATATTATGGAGCAAATGAAATAATGGCAGAGAAAAAAAGTAATAGTAGTGTAGATTTATTTAACACAGCTTTCACCCCTATAACACAAAAGATTTCCTTTGAAGATTCGGGAATGAAAGACACTGAAATTGCAGGGGTAACTGAAGGAGGAGTTCCTTACACCCAAGCACAAGATAAAGAGAAAAAAATGAATCAATTTTTTGATCCTTATGTGGATGCATTAACAGCAGCACCGACAGCTGCATTTAATGCTGTTGTTCCTGAGTCTTGGAGAAGAGGTCAAACAAATAGATTTATACAAACAAAAGAAGACATAGCACAACAAAAAGCGCAACAAGAACAAGATAGATTTTTTAGATTAAGAAATGATCGTGTAAAAAATAATCTTTTTAAAATAGCAACAACAGCGAAAAATAAATATGTACAAACTGGCGATAGTAAATTTTTAGACCTAGCTGTAGAAGCAAAAAATAAAATATTTGCAGCTGAAGGTGTAACTGATGAAACATTTGCACAACCGGGCAATGAAGAGTTTAGAGGCATGCGTGATTCTGCAGGACTTTTTACTAACAGCCCCGACCCTTTACCTATTGTAGAACTTCATGCAAAAATAATTGGAGGAGGTGCAGGTTCATACTTTGGTGATAGAACTATGCAAAAAAACTTTCTTAAGGATGTAGCAAAAGGTGCAAAAGGATCTAAAGGTAACTGGCTTAAAAGAGCAGCAGGCGCTGTATTAGGAGGAGCAAGTAGTGTAGCAGTTGCTGATTATGGATATGAAGTAATGCTAGATATTATGGATCAAGCAGGACAAGCAAAAGCAATTGTAAACGATCCTCAACAATCAGCTGGATTTGTAGATGCCATGTTGGCAGGAATTGTACCGGATGCGGCAACGTTTGGTGATGTCGGAATAAATAGACCAGGACAAAAAGAAAGAATTGACAGTGCTTTACGAGAATTTAAATATGATGCTTTCTTAACGTCAGCATTTTTAGGGGCAAGACCTTTATACTATGGACTAAGAAAAGGATTAGGTAAATTTCCTTTAGGTCAATTTGGCCCTAACACAAGTAAAAATCCTAACATGCCTACTAGTCAAGATTTACTTAACTGGGAGCAGTCACTTATTACTAAGTATGCACCAAAAGGTTATTCTACAACACTAGCAGATGGCACTGTTATTAAAACACCAGAAATAGATTTAGTTTATAATTTACCTTTAGGATTAGGAAAACCTTTATGGAAAATTGTTAATTCTAATGCACCTTTTAATCCTTTTAGATTTTTAGGTGGCGTAGATAACGCTAAGTATTCTGGAAAAGGAATGTTAGATGATTGGTGGCCAGAACCAGAAACTATGCAAGGATCAATGCTGGGTAGACAAATGGTAGGTAACCAGTTAGCTCCAAAAATTGCAACAACAATGGCACCTGCTCCTTTATTTGGAGGAGGAATTAGAAACAACATGGCTAAGCAAGGTGATTTTTACATGCAAGCTGTAGGACAAGAAATGTTAGGAAAGTTTGCACCTTATGCCAACATGATAGAAATGGACGCGGATTGGGGAAAACTTGCTTCTGCAAATGCAAGAGGGTTTATTGCTAAAGCAAAAGAACTTGAAAATATATTTGATGAATCAGCAATGGGTGCAGGAGCTATATTTAAAGATGAAACAATGGTTACCATAGGTAAACAAATATTAAAATCAGCAGCTGATGGTCAACAAATAGATAAGGCTGGAAATTTAATACCGCGTGCTACCACAGATAAATTAGTAGATTTTATAAGAGAACAAATTGTTAGACCTGTTTCAGAAACAGGTTATGCTATTGGCGAAAGAGCAGGCAACCATAGTATGCGTACACTTTCACAAATGAAAGGATTAAAAGAAGATATAGATGTATTACTTAAACCTTTAAAAGACAACACCATGGCAGACACACCTTACGCAGATGATATTACAAGGTTACTTAGAGCGTGGGAAACTGACATTGGTTCTGTAAAAGAAATGGGATACCCAGAAGTAGCAAAAGCATTTACTGATTATGATAACTTTGTGAGTAAAGGCATGTTGTTATGGGGTACAGATGTAGGTCAAAACGCAGCACGTAATAGCAGCGGTGAACTTTTAAGAGTAGCACAAAGAGGATTTAATATAACTTTACAAAAAGATGGCACAAGAGCTGGTCAATCATTATTTAAAGTGTTGGCTGAATCAGCAGAAAAAAGCCCAGCTACTGCTTACCAAGAATTAGCTGCTATGAAAAGAATTGTAGGCCCTCGTAATTATCACAACGGAGTTGGTATGTATATTAGGGATGCTTTTGATGAAGCTATTTTTGAAAAAGGTGGCATACTAGCATTTAACTCAACAGGTTTTAGAAAAAAACTAGGCATAGGAGCAGAAGGTTCAGCGCTAAAAGCTTTTATGGAAGAAGCATTGCCAGGACCTAAAGTAGCTAAATTTAAAATATTTGACGGCGAGAGAGGACACTACGTAGACTTTGATGATGAATTATATTCATCAGGAGTTAACGCAGGCATAAAAGACATGCTTGGGGAAGAAGTGCCTACAGGATTACTAAAAGCAGAAACTAGACAGCTACCTACCATGCAAGAATTTGATCGTCTTTCTAAAATAATGGAAAGATTGTTTATAAATGGTGTTCCTGATCCTTCTAAATACATGATGCGTCGTGCCATTATGAGTGGAACAAGAAACTCACTTAAAGCTTTACTACCACAACACGCTTTACAAATGGGACCTAAAGAAAGCACAGCAGGTGCTGCAGGATTAATTTTTGGTGGATGGCTTCCAGCTGCAACAGTTGCTTGGGGTATTCAACACTCTGGAAAACTTTTAACACGCCCAGTAGCTCTTAATGTTTTTATGAATGCATTAGATAATAACTTAGCTTCAACAGTAAGAGTAGCTAACTTTGCAAGACTAGTTCGTATGTTTCCAGAAGAATGGTCAGATTTTGATGGTGATTTAGGACGTATGCAAAAAGAAGCAATGTTAAGACAACAACGTGGTGGCGGTGCATTAGGAACAGCACAATCAATGAAAGATAGTGCCATAGGCATAGGACAAAAAGCACTAGAGAAAGGTGCAGACTTTTATGAAAATTACAATTCTCCTAATGTAATAGACAACATGATAAGAAACAGAAAACCAGAACCTTTAACAGTAGAAGATACAATGTATGCTCCAGAGATGAGTATGAATAATAGTGGTGGTGCTGGCTTAGGATCGTCGATAACAAGCAATACGACCATGAACCCAGGTGCTGCAGCTAGCTTGTACCAAGGTGACACAGATGCTGCTTTAGCAAATCAGTTTGGTGGTGGTGCTACACAATATGCTGCTAATGGTGGTATAATGAATGCAGTTATGGATAACAAAGGTAAGTTTACAGAAATACAAAAAGGCATTAATGAAAATCCTTTTACTAAAAGCATAGGAAAAGTATGAGCAGTTTAAGAAAAGGAGTGCAAAATTCTGATAATATTTCTAGAGGAAGAGACACAAATAATCAAACAGGGGAAATGTTTAGAACATTTCAAGACTTTGTAAACCCACAGGTAGCCAATAGAGCAGAGAATGTTGTTAATTCAATGAAAAATTCTTCTATCTTGGGTCCTATTATAAAAGGTTATGACAAAGTAGAACCCTATTTACCTGACGTAGATATAGGGGACAAATCAATAGGGTACGACTATGAGAGGCCTATGGGCCCAGGTATCTTTAGTCTTGGTGGTGAATATGATATTGACGACAATGAATACGGTTTAAATTTTGGATATAAATTTGGATTTGATGAAGGAGGTATAGCAAGTCTTCCTAAAACAAACGAAATGGGAAAAACACCAATGACTGATGAACAAAAAGATTACCTATACGATTACATGCTTGACTTTATGATGAAGCAAAGGATGAGAGAACAACAAGAAATGGAAGGTAGAGTACCTCCGTTTAATTATGAAGGATTAGAAGTATGAAAAAAAAATTAAAAAAAATAGCTAAAGAATTAGTTGGAGCTTCTGCAATGCATAAGAAACAATCAAAAGTTATAAAAAAAATGGTTAAAAAAACTAAAAAGAAATGACCATTAAAGATATAATTTGGACATTAGGAGTTATACTTGCATTAGGCATAACTTGGGGCATGACTTCTCAAAGAGTATCAGCTATGGAAAAAGATGTAGATCGTTTAGAAAATTCACTACAATTATTAATTAAAATAGAAACACGCATTGCTGTTATAGAAACAGAGGTAAAACACATTAACGAAAAGTTAAAGTAAGGGGCAATTGGGGGGAAACTAATTGCCTAACTGCTTTAAAAATGTTATAAGAAACAGTGGAATTAATACAGAAATATAATTACGCAGAACTAAAAAGAAAAGAAGGTGCATCTAGATTATACCTGACACCTGATGGTGAGTCATTGCCCTCCGTTACTACAATACTATCTAAAACCCAAGACAAATCATTTCTTAAGGAATGGAAAGCACGTGTAGGAGAGAAAAAAGCAGAGGAAATTGTTGCTAATTCTTCAGCTATTGGAACCGCGCTCCACCTATATATAGAACATTTAGTGAACAAGCATGCGTACCAAGATCTAACACCTGTAGGCATTAAAGCGCAGACCATGGCCCAGGTAATCTGTGATCACAAAGAAGGATTAAATAAAATAACAGATGTGTGGGGATCAGAAGTTCATTTGTATTATCCTGGAAAATATGCAGGAACAGCAGACATGATAGCACTTTATGATGGCAGGCCTACTATCATAGATTTTAAACAAACTAATAAACCTAAGAAAAGAGAATGGATTCAAAACTATTTAATGCAATTAGCAGCGTACGCCATGGCTCATAATAAATTGTTTGATACAGAAATAGATCAAGGTGTAATTCTTATGTGTTCACAAGATTTATTGTTTCAAAAATTTGAATTAAGTGGTGAGAATTTTGTTAGGGCAGGCGATGCATTTATGAAAAAATTAGATGCCTACCTCGCTACGTTATTTTAAATCCAATCAGCTAAATCTTCTCCGCTAATTTCTCTCGCTATATTAATTTTACTTCTTAATGCTTTTATAATTTTTTCGTCAACTGTTTTCTTAGCTACTAAATCAATGTATAATACTTTATTCTTTTGACCTATACGATGTGCACGGTCTTCTGATTGTATTCTTTTTTCTAAATCATAATTATTAGAATAATAAATAACAGTGCTAGCTTGTGTTAATGTAATTCCATACCCACCTGTTTGTGTGTTGCCAATAAAAAAACGAATAGGATTATTTTCATCTTGAAATTTAGTTATACATGCTTGTCTATCTTCCTGGGCTGTTGCTCCATAATAAGTACAATATGATTCTTTGCCGAATTCTTCTTTAACTGCTTTCTCTATGGCTTTTATGTCGTTGATATAATTAGCCCATATAATAACTTTTCCTGTAGTCTCACCTAATATTTGCATTAATTCAGTAAGACGATTATTTTTTAATTCTATAACTTCGTCATCATCTGTTTTCATATGTCCACATGTAATTTGATGTAATCGTATTAGTTGTGTTAATACATTAACAGCTGTCATTGATTTGTCTTTTAAAATAGTAATAGCGTTTGCTTTCATTTCACTATAAGCTTTGTGTTGCTCATCAGTTAATTCTATTTCTCTCTTAGTATAAACTTTATCTGGTAAATCTAAGCAATCTTTTTTAAGTATACGAAAAGAATGCGGTGATACTAATTGACCTAATTGTGCTAAGTTCTTAAATTTAATTATTTTTTGAAATTTATGAGTTCCTCCTGCAGCGTTAGCAGTGATTAATACTGCGTAGCGAGTTCTAAATGCATAAAAGCTGGACTGCCCTAGGATCTCGGGATCAAGAAAATCCATCTGTGACCATAAATCCATAGGAGATTGTGTTACTGGTGAACCAGTCATTATCCTACGATACTTGGCTTCTTTTCCTAAAGACAACATGGCTTTTGTTCTTTTAGCTTGTGGATTTTTAATGGTAGTGCTTTCATCTACTATAATCATAGAATTACCAATAAGAAATAATTTGGCAAAATCTAAACCTTTTTTAGTAGAGAATGCTTCTACATTCATAACCATAATTTTTAATCTGTAATCGTTAAGTTTTAACATGTCTTTTAATTGTGCTTGATACTTAGCGCTAGTAGATGGTTTCCAACCTAAAACTTTTTTTTCTATATAATCTGGCACGTGAACGGGAATCTCTAAGTCAACCCAGTTCATGTACGCGCCTTTTGGGGCAACCACTAGTAAGCGGTCTATCTTGCCTTTGTTATATAGTATACAAGCATTATCTAATGCTATTTTAGTTTTTCCTGTGCCCATCTCTGCAAAAATAGCAAACGATGTTTTATTCCAACATTTAGTTAATGCATCTTTTTGATGCTGATAAGGCTCAGTTTTAAATTTATACATTTTATATTTCTTTATTCTTGATTTTTATTATATAACGTTCTATATACAAAGTCAAGAAAGAAGAAAATATGACAGTTTATGTAACTCAAGAAATGGGTAGAAATATTAGATCTGCTGAGAAATTTGGAGATTTAAAAGTTTTATTACCTGACAATAGACAAATAGTTTTATCATCCGGACCTATTGCTTTTAAATTAAAACAAGAATTAAAAAATTTTAATGACGATGACTACTTGCTTTTAATTGGAGACCCTGCTATAATTGCTGTTGCAGCAGCTGTTGCAGCAAAAGTTAATAACGGTTTTTTTAAAGTTCTTAAATGGGATCGTGATGACAAAGCATACTACGATATAGAAATAGATTTGAAAGGTTAGAATGACAGACTTAATTAAAGAAATGCAAGAAGACGCAAATGCTATACCAGAAAACAACATGGGTAAAATTGGTGCAGTTGCTACAGACATTGCAGAAACACAAGCAGAAATAAATGCTATAAAAGAACAATTAAAAGCAAAAGAAAATTACGCAAAAAAACTTTCTGAAGAAGTATTGCCTAGTCTTTTTGCTGAAGTAGGATTATCAGAATTAAAATTAGCTGATGGTCGTAAAATAAAAGTTTCCGAGTATTACTCAGCTACTCCATTAAAAGAAAATAGAGAGAAAGTTTATACTTGGCTAAGGGACAATGGATTTGGGGATTTAGTAAAGAACCAAGTCACTTGTAGCTTTGGAAGGAATGAAGATGAGAAAGCTAGTAAACTTATAACTGATCTCAGTGAGAGAGGATATGAGTCTGCACAACGCGAGTGGGTCGAACCTTCCACCCTCCGCGCTTTCGTTCGTGAACAATATGAAGCAGGTGTAGAACTTCCTATGGATCTTCTAGGCGCTTTCGTTGGTCACAAAACAATAATTAAATCTGAATAAGGTAAATAATAATGAATAAAGCAGTAAAAACTAAAGAGACTACCTTAGACCTTGCGGTTCTCGCAGAGGATTCTAAGTCAATGAGTGGTTTTGGTACGCTTAATCTAGCAAGGGATACAGCTATTCCTTACATTAGCATTTTGCAAACATCAAGCCCACAAGTTAACCCTTCCAAAGCTGAGTATATTGAATCAGCAAAAGCAGGGCAACTGTTTAACACAGTTACACAGGAAACTTTCGATACTCTCAAAGTTATACCTGTTTTCTACCACCTCAAATATGTAGAGTGGAAACCTAGAGAACAAGGTGGAGGGTTTATTGATTCTCATGATGCTGAAAGTGGTATCATTGGACAAACTAAACGTGATCCTATGACCGGTAAAATGACGTTACCTAATGGTAACCATATCGTTCAAACAGCTTATCATTATGTCTTAATGTTAAATGCTGATGGTGGATACCAAAATGCTGTGATTAGCATGTCTTCAAGTCAACTCAAAAAGAGTAGACGTTGGAACAGCTTAATGCTTTCACAAAAAATTAAGGGTCCACAGGGCATGTTTACTCCCCCTACATATGCAATGACTTACCAACTAGCTTCGGTAAGTGAATCTAATGATAGAGGAAGTTGGTTTGGATTTTCAATTGAGAAGGGTGACCAGGTAACTGATGCTTCTATATATGGTGAAAGCAAAGCTTTCGCACAATCCGCTGCTAGTGGATCTGTAGATGCTAAACCAGCTGCTCCACAAATCACAACTGATAAACCTAAACTAGTAGACGACGAATCCGTACCGTTTTAATTTAACCATTAATTAGAACTGGAGGGTTCGTGAAAGTTGAGAAGTTTAAATCTATTTTTGAAGGTTTAGATATTGCCTATGGTCAGCACCAGCCGCAAGGCGCGCGTGCTGACGGCAAACAGCAAGGTAAATCTTACATGGTAAGGAAGGAGGTTACCCATGAGCTATGGGAAAAACATTTGGAGGGCGAGGGCCCGTCTCTTGGGATTATTCCTATTAGGGCTGATAATACTACTAAGTGGGGATGCCTTGATATTGATACTTATCCTTTGGACCATCGTTCTCTTATTACGAGAATAAGAAAATTAGGACTACCTTTAGTATATTGTAAATCAAAAAGTGGTGGTGCACACCTATTTTTATTTATGAAAAATCCTATTGCTTCTAAATTAGTTAGAACAAAACTAATTGATATGGCAGCATCCTTAGGTCAATCTGACTCAGAAGTATTTCCTAAACAATCTGGTATACAACCAGAAAAAGGTGACTTAGGTAATTTTTTAAATCTACCATATTTTAGAAGTGATAAGTCATCTAGATATGCAATTAAAGATAATGCCGCAGCTGCAACTATAGAAGAATTTTTTGAGATGTACGAGAAGTACAGTGTCAATGATATTGATTCAATTGGTGCAATTAAATCAGAGGATATTGTTGATGGACCTCCGTGCTTACAAGCTTTGTGTAGCCAGGGATTTCCAGAGGGTGGTCGTAACAATGGGTTATTTAATCTTGGTGTTTACTTAAAAAAATTTGATGATCAAAACTGGGAAGAAATGCTAGTCAAACATAACTTGCAGTATATGAAGCCGCCTCTACCTCACACAGAAGTAAGTACGTTAATAAAAACATTAAATAAAAAAGATTATCAATACAAATGTAAAGATCAACCAATTGCTCCTTTTTGTAATGTAACTATTTGTAAAAGTAGAAAGCATGGCGTAGGTGCAGCTAATGTATCATTGCAGCTAGGTTCTTTATCAAAGCTGTGCACAGAACCACCTATATGGTTTTTAGAAATACCATCTGAAAATGATCCACACTCAGATCTTAAATTACAATTAACAACAGAAGAATTACAGATACAAACCAAGTTTCAAAAAAGGTGTATGGAAGTTATAAACATCATGCCTCCTTTAATGAAAGCGCCGGATTGGCAACAATTGATTAACAGTAAAATGGCGAAAGCTTTGTTAATTCAAGTGTCAAACGACGGCTCTGTGTCCGGTCAATTTTTAGCTCACCTCCAGGAGTTTTGCACTGACCGGGCACAAGCAAGAAACAAGGAAGATATACTTTTACGTAAACCATGGACTGAATCAAACATGGAAGAAGTAAAAGGTAAAATGGTAGATGTGCGTAGAACTTTCTTTAGACTTAAAGATTTACACGCTTATTTATTAAGACAAAAGTTTACCCATTACACTAACACAGGACAGATTATAGCCGAGGTACGTAAGTTAGATGGGTTACATAAGTTTATAAAACTAAAAGGACAAGGAGTAAATGTATGGGGCATCCCTGCTTTCAATCCTATTGATTCAGAACATGCAATACAGGAGCAAGATGAAATACCATTCTAAACTACCGAAGATAAAGAAAGGCATGCGCGCTGAACAATTTGCTGTGCTGTTTTTAATTAACAAAGGTTATTTTGTATTTAAAAATTTATATGGAGTAGGTCCAGCAGACCTTATTGCTATAAATGAAAAAGGTGCATTACAAATATATGATGTAAAAAGTGAAAGCTACCGCAAGACATGGAAGCCTGGAACACGCATATGTAGAAAACTTACACAAGAACAAAAAAAATTAAAGATGAAATTTATATTTGTTGATAGGGAAGGAGGGTGTCGCATTGCCGGAAATTAATATTATACTAGGACCTCCAGGAACAGGGAAAACAGAAAACTTACTACGGATCGTGGACCAGGAGTTAAAAAATAACACTGGACCAGATAAATTAGCTTTTGTTAGTTTTACAACGAAAGCAACTAATGAAGCACGTGATCGTGCTAAGGTTAAATTTAATTACACTGATGATGACTTACCTTACTTTAGAACTTTGCATTCATTTGGTAAAAGACAATTAAACATGGCTAATTCTGAAGTTATGCGTTCAGCTGATTATAAAAAATTTGCAGAAGATTATGGTGTAGACATGACATTTGTTCACGCTGATTGGGATGACAATGGAATAGTGAGCACTGATAATGTTTTTTTAAAAGAATATAATAAGTCTAGAATGAAGATGATGGAGCTTGATGAATACTACAACAAAGAAAATTTAGATTTTTCTTGGCAAGAGTTTTTACGTGCCCGTAATTCATTAGAAGAGTTTAAACATAGAAATAACAAAAGTGATTTCACAGACATGTTATCTTTATTTGTAGAGACTGGTAACGTGCCAGAGTTAGATGTAGTCATTGTTGATGAAGCACAGGACTTATCTCTTTTACAATGGAAAGTGTGTGAAAAATTATTTAAGAACGCGAAACGTGTTTACATAAGTGGTGATGATGACCAAGCTATATTTAGATGGGCTGGCGCTGACGTAGAGTATTTAATTAACATGAAGGGAAACCAAAAAGTATTAGATCAATCATACAGATGCCCTAAACTTGTTCACAATGTAGCAGATGAAATTGTGCAAAGAATTATCAACCGTCGCCCTAAAGTATGGAAAGGAAGAGACGTGGATGGATCAGTTAGACACCATGCATATCCTGAAAGTGTAGATGTACGTGAAGGCAATTGGTTAATACTTGCTACATGTAAATATATGTACAACGAAATGGAAGATGATTTAAGAATACAGGGACTACCTTATAAAAAAAATAACAAGCTTCCTATTTCTAAAGAATTATTAAATGCAGTTGACACCTGGGATAGATTACACTGCGGTGAATACGTATCTTATAAAAATGTTAAAGATGTATATAGTTATTTACCTTCTAAAACAGCGTTAGAGCATGGTCATAAAAATATGCAGAGTTTTATTAATGAAGATAGTGAATATAGTATTGTAGATTTACAAGACGATCATGGCCTTAAGCTTACTAATGTTCCTTGGGACGTTGCTTTTAATTCTATAGGAAGAAAAGATGCAGAGTATATTAGAAATCTTCAACGCTTTGATAATATTACAGCAGATCCTAAAATTAACATGAGTACAATTCATGTAGCAAAAGGTGGTGAATGTGACAATGTTATGTTGTTAACAGATTTATCTAGAGCTAATCAAATAGAGATGGAAAATGATTCGGATGATACGAATAGGGTATTTTATGTAGGTGCTACTCGAGCAAAGAAAAGTTTACATATTATTAGTAACCAAAATTACGGAGGATTTAGAATATGAATAAAGAAGAAATACTAAAACAAGCGCAAGATCTTGTCAGTGGTGATAGGAATGACACGCATGGTGATGCATTTGAAAATCATGCAGAGATTGCAGAGTTTTGGAATATATATCTTGATAAAAAGTTACAACCAATGGCTAGTATTACAGCTGAAGATGTGGCTTTGATGATGGTGTTATTAAAGATATCACGAAATACACAAGGTAATAAAAGTAACATAGATAACTTCATTGACATGTGTGGTTATGCAGCAATAGCAGGAGAAATTAGTAGCAATGGAAAATTTTAAAATTGACGAAGTAAAAGCAGAGTGGCTGCATCCAACAGAAATGCCTTCTATGAAAGGCAGGGATGTAGTGGCAATTGACTTAGAAACGTGTGACAGTCAACTGAAGACAATGGGCCCAGGTTGGGCAAGAAGAGCCGGAATGGTTATAGGCATTGCTTTATCAAGTGGTGATTTTACTGCTTACTATCCAATAGCCCACGAAGGTGGTGGCAACATGGACCAAGATATTATTGTAAAATATATTAAAGAGATATGTGAAGATGAATCCATACAAAAAGTATTTCACAATGCACAGTATGACATAGGTTGGTTAAGCACACTTGGTATTGAAGTAAAAGGATATATCCACGACACAATGATAGCTGCTGCTTTACTAAATGAGAATAGGTTTAGTTATGCCTTAACTAGCATTGGTTTTGAATACTTAGGTGAAAGAAAAAATGAAACGTTATTAAAAGCTAAAGCTGCTGAATTAGGTTTAGATCCTAAAGCTGACATGTACAAGATGCACGCCTCTTTTGTAGGTGAGTATGCAGAGGCAGATGCTTTATTGACATATAAATTACATGATAGATTTAAAACAGAGTTGCAAAGAGATTCTGTGGAAACTGTGTATGATTTAGAGTGCAGGCTTATAAGAGTTATTTTTAATATGACACGACGTGGTGTTCGTATTGACATGGACCGTGCACAAAAATTAAAAGTTAAATTAAGAAATAAAGAGAAGCAATACTTAAAAAGAATTAAAGATGTGGTAGGTAATGACGTACAGATATGGGCCGCACGATCAGTAGCAGATGCTTTTGATAGTGTTAACCTAGAATATCCGACCACCGCCCTTGGAGCTCCAAGCTTTACACAGACATTTCTTGACACACATAAACATGAGTTACCGCGTATGATAACTAAGGCACGTGTTCTTAATAAATTACAAGGAACTTTTATAGATGGTATTTCTAGATACATTCATAAAGGTAGATTACACGCTCACATTAATCAGATTCGAGGTGATAGTGGGGGAACAGTAACAGGTAGGTTTTCTATGTATGCCCCTAATTTACAACAGATGCCAATTAGAAATGAATTTGGTTCTGAGATGCGTAAAATATTTCTACCAGAAGAGGGAGAATATTGGTCATCAGCAGATTATTCACAACAAGAGCCTAGAATTCTTACACACTTTGCTGTGTTAAATAAGAACGAAGGAGCAGTGGAAGTAAAAGAAGCTTTTGAAAAAGGTTTAGATTTTCATAAACAAACAGCAGAGATGGCAGGCATTGATCGTAAATTAGCAAAGACCATTGGTCTAGGTGTTATGTACGGCATGGGTTATAAAAAAATGGCTGTTGATTTAGACATCTCACCCATGGAAGCTAAGAACATGCTTAAACAATTTAGAGAAAAGGTACCTTTTATGCAAGGTATGTTAGAAGCTGTTATGAATCGTGCGAACGAAGTAGGAACAATTAGAACTTTCTTAGGACGTAAGTGTAGATTTGATTTTTGGGAACCATCTTATTTTAGCCCTGGTGTATACAATAAACCTATGTTATTAAAAGAGGCTAACGCAGAGTATGGAACATCATTAAAAAGAGCTGGTACATACAAGGCATTAAACAGATTAATCCAAGGCACAGCTGCGGATCAAACAAAAAAAGCTATGGTTGATGTATATGAAAAGTTAGGAGTTACACCATTAATTCAAGTTCACGATGAATTGAATTGTAGCGTAAAATCTGATAAAGATGCAAAAGAAATAAAACATATTATGGAAACATGTATAGATTTGCAGGTACCTTCTAACGTAGATTACAAAGTAAAAGATAACTGGGGAGAAGCTAAATAATGAACAAAAGAGTAGGTTATAAAGAGCAAGGCAAAAGCCGCGCATCTAATCAAAAAGGTGTGGAAGGAGTTAAGCCTGGTTTTGCTATAAATCATGAGCAGATGGAGTTTGAGAGAAGAAAACTCATGGAAGAAATGTCTGCTAAAATGACGCCTAATAAAAAACAATTAAACATGATGGCAGCAGTAGCAGCTACAGAAGAACCTAAATATTTTAAAACAACAAATCTAACGAAGACTG
>Ga0209337_1001391_pt1 | contig 18396 bp, 41 predicted proteins | sample LinPmetageLP53_FD_184044 | JGI IMG/M metagenome (GOLD analysis project Ga0209337, IMG submission 184044) | Marine viral communities from the Pacific Ocean - LP-53 (SPAdes) (version 2) | ecosystem: Environmental > Aquatic > Marine > Oceanic | place: Pacific Ocean | collected 2010-02-08 | reverse complement strand
ATTATGTCTACCCTCTGCAAGTTCATCTTTGTAATTATCTCCATCCCACCAATCGTTTCCATCATATTTAACATCCATAAATTTTTCTGCTATATCGTAGCTATCAACCTTACCACCTTTTGCAAAAAAGTATATTTCATCTGTGGACAAAGGTTCATCTCCAAATTCTACAAGTTGTTTAGATAATGTTCTTCTGTAATTTACAAGAAAATGTTTTTTTATTTTTTCTTTATCTCCACTCATCGCCACTTCTAAATCAAATAATGGTTTTGCTAACGTATGGTAATTAACATCTTCTAAACTATCAGCATATTTTTCTATGGTTTTTACTGATGTGTCCATATCAATGGTTTTTCCATATTCCACCATTCCATCATAATCAAAATCTTCCGACCACTTATCTCCTAATTTATATTTTCTTGCCATTTTTTTTATTTTATTAATGCAGGTATTAATATTCCTGTACCTACTCCCAATCCATACCAAAAACTTTTTTTATCATAAAATCTCGTATCATTCTTGATTACGACATTCTTTAAACTATTTACATTTACATATGGATTTTCATTCTTTACCATTACGGTAGGTGTAGGAGATTTGAAAAAACCATTACTTTTTAATCCTAAAGTAATTATTTGTCTATTATACAAAGATAGAGAATCTATCCACATTCCCTTATTATTAATTGTAGAATATAAAGAATACCACTCTTCCTGTACTCCAAATTTAGTTGGTAACTTTAAAAATGCTATTCCTTGTTTATCAAAAACTATTCTTTCTACTGTGTCTATAATAGGAATAAATATGCTATCTATTTTAGTTATGGTCTTAATTGTAACTTGAGATTTTATTTTTTTTAAATCTTCTATTACAAGTAAATTATTTGCTATTGCATCTTTTTGAGATAAAATAATTTGGTCTTGTTCTGCAATCTTTTCTCCATTATCATTTATCTTTTGAGTAAAAAACTGCTCACCATCTTTAAATTTTATTATTTGCTCCTTATATTCATTTAATTTCGCATTAGAACTTAACAATTGTGTTATTAATATGAATAATAATGCTAAACATAGGATTAAAAATTTATTTTGATGTTTAGCAAACATTACATACTATTTATTTCCAATATTAGACAAATGCTCCCCCGTATTACCTACTGCATAAATACCAAATATCCACATAACAAATTGTGACCAATCACTAAATTCTGCTTTTCCTATAATTAAGAAAAATGTAGAACTTAAAAACAACAAAATCGCAAAAAACATTTTACGACCTCCAATAAAACTAAATACTTTTTCCATTACTCTATTTTTAATTCATTATTCTTACATCAAATATATTTTGGTTAGCTGAAACAATTCTTCTGTTTACCTCTTCCCAATTAATAATATTAAATATATTCTTTATATATCTTGTCCTATCAGCATCGTACTTTAAGTAATATGCGTGTTCCCAAACATCTATACCTAAAAGTGGAAAAGATTGATATTCGGGCATATATGGGTTATCTTGATATGGTGTAGCAAGTATGTTTGTACTACCATCTCTATTCATAACCCACCAAACCCATCCTGAACCAAATCTTTTTTGTGATGCTTCTATTATATACTCTTTAAATTGTCCATAAGTTCCAAAGTCCTCAATTATCTTAGCCAAAGAAATACCATATGGAACATTGTTTTTTTTCTTAGGATTAGGCTTGAGCATTTTCCAAAACATAGAATGATTAACATATCCCCCTCCATTATCTCTAACTTCAATAGGATATTTGTCTATATTTTGCATAATTTTGATGACAGGTTCGTTAATATCATATTTTTCAACTGCCTTATTAAACTTTTTTAAATACCCCAAATAATGTTTATTATAGTGTATTTGCATAGTTTCCTCATCAATAAATGGCTCAAGAGCATTATATTTATAAGGTAATCGGACAGATGAAAATTTCACTAACTCATAGTCATCATATTTACTCATTTTCAAACTTTTTATTATTAATTAAAAATCGTGTGGTAATTACGGAATTTCTCAGTAAAGTGAAAGACCCAACTACACACACAACTAATAATATACTTACTACAACTTTATTATTCACTCTTTATTTACACTTATAGATTAAGTAGCCTAACATTCCAATGATTATTACATTGTGAACATTGTTACCACCTAAAAAATCTGCACTCTTAATATCAAACATTTTTTTTATTTTTGGGTTAATACTCGTTTTAATTATCTTTAGATAAATTATATTTTCTTATAATTCTATCCTTAATTTTTTTTAAATTCTTTTTAGTCGTTCTTGTAGGAGCATACACTTCATTATAAATAGTAGGCTCAATAGTAGGCATATTTGCAATTGTTAAATTTAAATGTTTAACTATATTAATTGCTCTTTCCCTACACATAATTTTACTTTATTAATAAAAAGTAACCTAATACTGCTATTCCAACATAGGGTAAAATTTTCATTATTTCAGAATCATTTCCAAGTGATGCAGTATTCATTCCTTCATTATAAGGTAAAACTCCTCCACCACCTGTTTGTGGAATAGTTTTTACACAAGGGTCTTTGTCCATAGTCCATCCTTCAGGACATACATATTGTTTATCAAATCTCCATTTCACATCAAACTTATTTGATATAGCATCTCCATCATTACATTTGTTACAAACTATTGATTCTGTTGAAGGGGCTTGTTGTGAATTTCCATTTCCTTGATTAGCTGAAGGACTTTTTGTTCCTCCTGAATATACTAAGTCAGGATTTGCTTTCGGCACTCCTGTATTTCCTACTTTATTAAACCATAATTCTGTTTCCATAATTTTTTTTATTTTAATCCAAATAATTCATCTATTGTTTTTCCATCATAATATCTATCTTTTAAATAAGAATCATATATTTTAATAGCAAATAAGATTGCTAATATATTAAAAGCAACTTGAATATCAAAAGGTGCTGAACCACCATCTCTCATTTTTTTTATTCCACTATGACTCATTAATCTGATTCTTTAATATTCCAATCTTCTTCTGTCTTAATTGGTATTTTATTTGAAGATTTCATTTGTTTTAACTCTGCTTTTACTAATTTAATTCGTAAAAAATCTAAGTAAGTTTTAACTGCATAAGACAATCCTATCGCAATAGCAATAGAACCACCTACGGTCAAAATCTTTTCCAAATGTCCTTCTTCTAAATAATCCTCCCATTTAGCCATTTATAGATTGTTTTTTGTTATAGTTATATTTTTAGCAATATACTCTTGATAAAGCATATAACCACCATAACCTGCTAAAGCATATTTAATAATCGTAAACATATTCTAATTATTATGAACAAGAACCACAAGCATTGCTCATATTCATTTGTTGCCAATCTGTTCCTACTAAATTATCTCTTCTTGCCCCCGGACTTGTTGCAGTACCATTAGCATTATTATATCCTCCACAAGCATTTGAAAATACATTTCCTTCTTGCCACATAGTTTCTCTATTTCTACCTTCATTTTGCCAATCTGTTCCTGTAAAGTTAGTATTCATATCTTGCCAAGCAGTTCCTCTGATACCACTTCTTTGCCAATCTGTTCCTGAATAATTTGATGTAGCAGTCATTTTTTCATATAATGCATATGCTCCAAATCCTGCAAGACCGTAAAGTCCAATTGTTTTTAAATCCATTTTCTTTTTTTTTATTAATTAATTATTTATTTTTTTACTATTTAATAGGTATCTCATAAACTTCTGTTCCTTTAAAACGATAATCATTTTCAGGGTACATCATTTTTGAATTACCTAAATTATCTACACCAAATACAGGAAAATCTACATCTTTCATTGTAATATTTCCACTTGGTATTACATTGTAAGGTTTATTTACATCCTTACTATTTCTTTTATATCCATCGTTAGAATAAATCTCTCCTCCAAAACCAATAGATGCAGAACCTCCTATTGGTAAACCTCCAATGACTCCACTTGAAGGAACACTAACAATATAAGGTTGAGATGTATTATCTGTTGGAAAAAAATTTTCACCATCATTATCATTAAACCACGAATTTCGTGTATCTAATAAATTAGAAACATCTGCATATCCATCTTTAATAATACTATTCATATCCTCTGTCCTCTAATTCTTCTTTTACTATCCGTTGTACTCCGGGTCTAAAAACAAAAATTTCAGCTAACATTTCAATTGCAATAAATGTACCTACTGCAACGGCTACCGTTCCCCAATTAACTTTATCTCCGAATACTTTCATATTACTTTATTTTACTTGCTATAAAAACACTTAATCCTACTATAGTTCCTATAATAAGACTACTTGATAAAGGTACTTGACCGTGATGTACCATCATATGTACTAATTGTTGCTTCATATTTAAATCTTTTGCATTTCCTGTGGGAGGTTTTATCTCATCAGCAGTAGCAAATGGAGTAACAACTTTAGGTAATACTAAATTTATAGCAACACCGACCATTATTGGTTTAATTAATTCTTTCATATGTTATTAAAACATAAATCTTGAACCACCCGGTATTTCATAATAATCCTGACCATCACATTTAAATGCTCCTTTTTTACCATTAGAATCCATCCAAAATTCAGATATAGTACAAGGTGTAGTTCCATTTATACTTCCCATAGTTCCTATTTGTAACATTGCATTAGCTTTAGTTCTATCAGCACTTGCTATACTTACCCATTGTCCTTTTCCTAATCCTAATGCATTTGTAACATCAATTGAATTGTTGAATGTTGGTGTTACAGGTGCAACAGGACCTGTTGGCATCATTGGTGCAGGTAATCTGCTTTGATTTCTTCTATTCATTAGAAAGTATGCTCCTGCTCCTACTACTCCAATAACTAAAATTAGTTTAGTGTTTTTGTTCATTTTTTTTTATTTATATTAATTTACTTTTTTTTATATACCATCATACCTGTTTTGGTTTTTTTACCAACATAGGTACTACCATTATAGCTAAATGATTTTTTTCCTGATTTTCTTGCTCTTTCTTTAGCTACCATATATGCGTTCATTTTTCTTTTCTTTGCCATAATTTTATTTATTTATTATTTAAACATTCCTTTTGTGTATGCAAAATATCCTAATACTCCAATAATTGCTATCCATCCAATTTTAGGTATTCCCATATAACCTGCTACTTGTGGTTTACAGTCAGGGTTACCTCCAAAATCTGGATTTAAAGGTCCTTTACTACCTCGTGAGGGTAAATGTCTACACTCTTTGTTTGCTTCTTCTACTTGTATTACTGAAAAACTCATAATTTTATTTATTTATTATTTAAACATTCCTTTTGTGTATGCAAAATATCCTAATACTCCAATAATTGCTATCCATCCAATTTTAGGTATTCCCATATATCCTGCACTTTTTGTAGATGGAGGTAAAGGTGTATCTCTAAACATACCTTCAGCATATAGTCCTTCATTTATTTTTTTGATATATTCAGGGTCAGTTCCCTCTGCAAATCTGCTCATAATTTTATTTTTTAATTATTTTTTTCTTAATATATATGCTATTGTTAATGCCCCACCTATCGCCACACCAAAAATAAGAAGATTATTCATAGTCTTTGCTTTTTCTTCTGCCATATCACGAGATAAAATCATATCCGTTTGGGCTTTACCTAATTCTATGGCTATTTGTTTTTTTGCATTTAATTCTGCTAAGTTCCTATAAAATTCATCATTTTCTTTTCCATATGCTTCATCTCTTAGTGCTAAATTTTCATTAAAAATCCTGTTTTTAGCCGCCTGAAAAATATTCGTAACAGTTTCAGCTACCATTGTTACTGCCGTTGTAATTGCTATTACAAGATTGGAAAATTCTCCTTCTTCTATTCTTCTTTGAAATAATATAAATTCTGCAATAAAATCATCATTTAACATATTGTTAGCTACTGCTTTATTAACTTCATCAACAGGAGTATCATATGATAAATCTGCATAATTATTAGTATTTAAAAATTTAATTACTAATTCTTTATTGTAAAGAATAAATTCTGCTATACCTCTTAATACTATTTTATTATCCATTATCTATTTAATAATTTTGATGCTATCATTATTGTTAAAATTCCCCCTACTAATATGATTACTATATTTCTTCTTGCATCTACTCTATTTTGTTGTATCATATTTTCTTCTTGTTGCAAATAATCTTGTTGAGCAATAAGAAATTGTTTTTGCATTTCTTTTCTATTTATAAATGCTATTTCTCCTAATGTTTCTTTATCTATATATCTTTTAGTATATCCTTCTCTAAATATCTCTTCTCTTTCTCTCTTATTGTTTCTAACAGTATTTGATATTGTTACTGCTGATACTCCTGCTATTACAGTTGCGATAATCCAAACAGTTAGAGATATGGGTTCATATAAGTATTCATTTTTGTCAAAAACAATATTATCTATACTTGTTAGAAAATCCCTATTGGTTATATTATCTATAACTATACCATTTACATCCTCAATATCAGATGAATATTTTAAAGAACCTAATTTTTGTTCATTACAAACATCAACGATTTCCTTCTTGTGTATTACCACAAGATTAGCCATCATTTTTATTGCTTGTTTTTTATTCATTTTATTATCTTATAGCCATATAAGTTACTAATCCAATAACTAAAGCCCCTACTCCTATTGATACATTCGTTAAGGTATCATCTTCAGTCTTTCTCATTGTACTTTTTTGATTAGCTTCGTTAAACATTTTTTGAATATTAGTATCAAATTCTTCTGACTGCTCTTCTAATCTTTGTTCAGTACAATTGTTTTCATCCCATTTATTCTTAAAATCTATTCTTCTATTCTCTAATGCTCTTCCATTTCTTGATACTACTCTTGATTTAGCACCACTATTGGCATTTCTTGTTAATGCTTTGTCTATACTACTAATAGTATCATCTATATCTTCACAACCATTCACCATTGGAAATGACTTTTTATAACTTGCTACTGCCTCATCGTATCTCTCTTGTTCAGCTTTCTTCTTACTCCATTTAATTCCAAGAAATCCGGGGTGGTTTAAAAAATTCTCATCTCCAAAAGAAGATACATCATCATTAGAACCTCCAAAACTTCCTGCATTTAAATCACTATCTAAAAACATAATTTTATTTTTTTAATTTTATATATAATAGTAAAGAAATAATACCTAAAGACAACCCTCCTGCTAATTGTATTACTGCGTTACTAACATTTTTTTCATCATTTTTAAAATCATCTAAACTACCTACTATATTAGAATAATTATTTTTTTTACATTTTCCTCCACATTTACACTTCCCTCCATTTTGACAGGGGTGATATTCTTTATTTTTACATCCACAAGCCATACTTATTTAGAAAAAAATGCTCCAAAAAATATTCCTGCTATTGCCGATAATAACATTACTTCTTGATTGTCTTTTTTAGCTGATACTTTAGGTAAAAATCCTGTTTTATCACAATCTTTAGCTTCTTTTCTTAAAACTCCTTTTTCTTTTTTAAGTTTAGAAATTGTTTTATCCTTTTCTCTTCTTAACTTAACATATCTATCTCTGTCAATTTTACCTTTAACAGAACCTCCTCTTGCATATCTTGTCCCATCATATCCACTCGCCCAATCACTAAAATCTTGTATTTTAGTTGCATTTTGAACACCCATATCATCTCTTTCGTAAGAATCATATTTATCTTTTATCTTGCTCACTTCTTTTTGACCAAAGTTTTCATACAACCCTCTACTCTTTTCTTTTGATATAAGTTGCTTTTTGAATTTAGCAATATCTTTATCTATATTACCACCTTTAGCAAACATTCTATCTCCTTTATCCATTGTAGATACATCTGCATACTTTCTTCTGCCCATAGATTTTTCCATTCCTGCACTTTCTTTCATTCTGCTTTTTAAAGATTGAGATTTCTTACCTCTATTTCTTTCTCCAATACTTTCTCTATCTCTGTCATCATATCCTTGAGTTTTTCCACCTTCCATATATTTCATTTTACCACCTTCCATAAGCATCATTCTATTATTTTTATCCATTGTACTTACACTTGAATATGCTCTACGACCAAGAGATTTATTACCTGCTTTACTTTCATCTCTTCTATCTTTTAATGATTGCTCATAATTACTTTCTCTTCCCAATCTACTACCTAAATCTTCATTTAACTTATCGTTAAATTTTTGTGTTTTTCCACCTTTAGCCATTTTATTCTTTTTAGCTATTTTTTCCATATTTAATGCAAACTGACCTCTTTTACGAGTTGTTTCTGAATAATCACTTGGATTATTTTTAACTTTCATAGCAAAATCGTGTACTGACATACCTTCTTTTTTAGCTTGTTTTGTAAACGCACCTTTTGTACCTTTTTTTTCCATTTCTTTATCTACTGATTGAATCCAATTATCTGCCATAATTAATTTTTATTAAACACATTATTATACATATACCATAATCCTAAGCCTACTATTGACCAAAATACTATTCTTGGTTTTTTATCTTTTTCCTCTTCCATTATTTTTCAGGAGTAAAAGTAGCTTCAGGTAATTCAGGTCTTGGTGGAGGAGGTGCTTGAGTAGGTGTAGCAGGAGGTTCAGGCATTGATTGAGGTGTAGGAGTAAAATCTACTTCTCCTCCACTTTCATAATCCCCACCATCTTCTTGCTCAAAGAACAATTTATATCCAACGTAAATAATACCTAAAAGAATTAAAGCATCAAAAATTTGCTTTTTATTTCTTTTAAAAAAACCTTTATTATTAGATACGTTTTTCTTCTTGTATTCTTTGATACTACTCTTTTGCATATCTTCTTGCCAATCTGACTGTCCATTATCATTGACTTCCATTTTTCCATCAACATAATCAGTATCATCTTTTGTTGGACTTACTGAAGATTTAGCGAGTTTTTTTTCTACATTACCCCACATTTCTTTTTCTTCTTTGTCATCTACAAAACCATCAAAAGCAAAACCTGAATCTATACCCATAGTATTATTATTATTATTTTTATTATCTACCTGCTATTTCTGTTCCTTTTTTCCACCCATATCCAAGTGCAAAAAACATTGCTCCTGTTAGTACAAGTGAAATTGCAAAACTTCCGATATTCATTTTTGAATTTGCCATTTTATTTATTTTTATTATTAATTATTTAATTATTATCAAAACCATTAAAAGCTAAGTTACTTGGGTCAATTGCATATTGCAAACCTGAGTTACCTCCTCCTGTTGGTACTACATTAGTTAAATTACTTTGTTCTACTGAACTATTATTTCCTGAACTACTTAAAACAAATGAATTATAATACTCCTCACTTACTTGTCCTAATACTGCATTTGGAAAACTCATTTTAAAATTAGAAAAAGGTGATTGTTGATTTTTGACTGCTTCTAATGTTAATGGACCAAACTTACCATCTACATCTAAACCATAACTACCTTCTTCGTTTAAAAATCTTTGTAATTCTTTTACTTTATCACCACCACTATTTAATTTTAATGGGAATGAATCATTTTGATATAATCTATTCAAAACCCTTTCAAATATATTATTATCGTATGTAACTGAACTACTGCCTTCTTTTCTTTTATTTCGTAAAAAAGCATAAATACCTATTCCTGTGCCTAAGACACCAAGAGAAATTAAAGATATTTTTAAAGTTTTATTCATAATTTCTATTCTTGCACAATTATTCCCTTTGAGTTGAAACTTCCTTGAGGAACACTTGCACAAGTCATCTCATCTCCTAATTGTCTTGAATCTGCCGATTTAGGGTAATAGTGAAAAAATGGTTTGTTTATATCTGTGCAATCTGCTTGACTTTTAGGTCTATTATCTTCTACACACCTAAATCCTCCTAATCTTTTACTTTCTTTACTACAAGCAATAGAACCTGCATCCATTCCCGTAGTACAGATAATACTACTTTTATATTGTCCTTCAGGACATTCTCTATTAGCTAAAGGTGGAGAATTCTTTATTACCTCTACATTAGGTGTTGAGTTATCTATTGATGTGTTAATATTTGGTGCATAAGCCTTTCTTGATGAAACTAATGCCCAAATGAATCCTCCTATAAAATATAATGCTTTGTTATTCATAATTTCTTGTTAATAATTATTTTTTTTTATTAAAACCATAATCCTCCACTAAAACCTGAACCTGAAAATGCACTACTACCTGTGGAATCTAAGCAAGGCTCATTTAATTGTGTAGAAGGTGGGCAAGTTGGTGAATTTTGTCCTGAATAAGTGCCTAATGATGAAGGACAAGTTTGTTGCCAACAATTCATTGTATATGAATTAGGTGTTCCTGATGTGCTTGGAATTGCAGGTACAAATTGTTGTGCAGGTACAAATGGAGTTGATGGTATTGCAGGTTGCATTGGAATAGCAGGAGAACCTGTTGTTGCTGAAACCATACAATTTGGCTCTACTTCTGTTGTTCCTGTTGGGCAAGTTGGTGAACTTAAACCTGTATATGTAGATACTGATGAAGGACAATTCCCATCCCAACAATTCATAGTGTATTCACAAGGACAAGGCTGAGTTGGGTTTGTTCCTTGATTTGTAACCCCAACACTTAATCCATTACTTATATTAGGATTATATGCAGGTGTAGGTGGTATTGCAGGTGTGTAGGGAATAGCAGGAGAACCCGGTGTTGAAGGAATAGATGGTACATACGGAATTGATGGAGAGCCTATAGTTGGGGGTATACCTACTTGCATTGAAACCACTCCTGCTGATAGTCCATTTGAATTATTTCTATTTGGTGAAGGTGTTGTTCCCCCTGTACCCATACCTGTTGATACAGAACCTCCTGATGTTCCTGAACCCATACCTGTTGATACAGAACCTCCTGATGTTCCTGAACCCATACCTGTTGATACAGAACCTCCCCCTATTCCTCCTCCGACAGGTCCTCTTTGATTAAAAAATTCATCTCTTGAAATATAAGAGTTAAAACCATCTTGGTCATTATTGGGAACGAAACTTAATCCTGATTGATTAAAAAATTCATCTCTTGAAATATAAGAGTTAAATCCATCTTGGTCATTATTTTGCATAAAATTCATATCAATATATTTTTAGTAATCACTATTTATAAACAATCCTCCACCTTCATATGCTTCACCATCAAATCCTTTTGACATATTGGATGAGCCATCAGAGTTTGATGTTCCTGTTGGTGTTACTGTATCACAAGGAGCAGTTGCTAAAGAATTAAAATTTGTTGCTATTGGGTCTTGACAACCCTGTATTCCTTCAGGAGTTACAACTATTGGGTCAGTTATGACATCATCATTTGTTGTAACAGGGGTTGTTGTAACGGGAGTGGGTGTTACAGGTGAAATAACATCATTTGATGTTGATGAAGATGTTACAGGTGGTGTTTCTGTTTTTTTACTTTTTAGAAAATAATAAGCGACCACAACGACACCTATTAACTTCAATATATTTTTGTCCATTTATTTCTATTTTTTTAATTCTTCTTTTAATTGATTAGCATCTTCTTCATTTAAACCATCAAGGATAGATTGCGATGTGCCTGAAACAGGTGTGGTAGAAGGTAAGTTATTCACTTCAATAGAATTACTTTCTTCTTGTTTTCGGCTTATTATCCTATAAAGGATAAATGATACGGCAAATGCTCCGATGATATATAAAGATGGTACTTTTTTCACTTTACTTTTTCTTCTTTTCTTTCGCTTCTTCTTCAGCTAATCTTTTTTCTTCTTCTAATCTATGTTTTTCCGCAGCTTCGTGCTCTTCTCTTAATCTTTGCTGATATGCTTCTGCCTCTACTCTTTCTCTTTCAATATCAACAGGTCTTTTGCCTGTGTGTGGAAATACAGTTCCATACTGTCTAACTTCTGCGTTAGTCCATCCTAAGTCTGTATAATGTCTGTGCATTATGTGTTTTTGTCTTGCGTTCATCTTATTATTATTTATTTATATTATTACTCATTCCAAAATTTAAGAAGAGCAGTTATTATTACTCCCCAAATCGTTGTTATGGCAGTTACTCCTCCCATTATTTTATTCTTAAATGTCTTATCATTATCAATATATGCAGAATGTTCATTAACTTGCTCTATCAATCCTGTTTGTCCAAAATCTTTATCTCCACATACTGCATTTGCTAATCTTTCTAACAATATTCCTTGTTTCTTAATTTCGTGCTTAATGTATGTTATGTTATCTTTTTGTGTTGCCATAATTACATTGCTACTATATGCCCTGTACTTGATGCAAGTGCAGTAATAGTTAAATCTCCTAAATTTTGTCCATTAGGTGTTTGGATTGTGATACTTTCATTTTGCGTAAGAGTTATAGCATCAGGTAAAGTTCCGTTTGCCCCTCCTGTTCCTAATACGGTAATTCCTCCTGCTCCTGTATTATCGGTTTTACATAGTACAGATATATAAGATTGTCCTGATTCTTCCCTAATACTTACAGATGCTCCTGCCGTTAATTGCTTCGTAAATATTTGGTTTTGAATTATATTTGCCATATTTTTTTATTTTTATCCTACTTGTCCTAAAACTTCTTCAGGGTTATTAAATAACCAATTAAAAGAAACTTGTTTATAAAATTCGTTATTGTGATAAGCTAACATATAAACTTTATTTGCCTCACTATCTTTTGTTACTATTACTGATGACATCTCATTAACATCTGTATTTTTTTCATCTGCTAACCTTACTATTGATTTTTGCAAAAAAGGAGCAGTTAAAAATTCTCTTTGCTTAAAATCAAACTTTACATCTAATATTTCATTAAAAGTCAAGTCACTTATTTTTTGATAATCTTTCATATAAGAATACAAAACTCTTTCTCCATTAAATTTTATAACAAGTTGTATGTTCTTTGCATCACAATTGTTTTTGTCAGACAATCTTTTTAATGCATTTCGCATTATATCAATTGCTGAATCAACTATTTGTGTTTTTATTGCAGTATTCATCTTTTAATTATATTTTCAAAAATAATAAAAATATTTATTTTTTTAATGTTTTATTTGTTTTTTAATTTATTCAGTAATTCTTGTGTTGTTGCCGATACTTCAATCGGATAATTTTTAATACTTACTAAACCTGCTTGTATATTAATTGAACCTTTTAATGTAGCCGTACTTTGAGTAGAATCTATGAAATTTTCTATCAAAGAGGATATACCTAAAGTAAGGCTTAAATTAGCATCTGCATTACCTATAAAAGAAATAATAACAGATTTTTTTGCAGGTATTTCATACACCGAATTATCTTCAGCTTTTGCTATTACCTTTCCATCTAAAAAAACATCAAACTTATACCCTTTAATCTTAATATTAAAATCAGAGGTATTTGTAAATTTCATTTTTACCTCAACTTTAGCTACATTATTTTGTGTTCCTAAATATGTAAAAGTTAATATTTCATAACCAAAAGAAGATAATAATTTTTTTTGTCTAACTAAATAAGAAACTATACCAATTAAAGATAGTCCTAATACTCCAAAAGATATATTTCTAAAATTCATTATTTTCTTTTAAAAGCAAAATATCCTAAACTTGCTACAACACCTGCTATAAGAACCCATCCAATTATTTTTCCTGTTGTTCCTATACCTGATTCTGTTGTTGTTGTTGTAGTCAAAGGAACAGTTCCTCCTGTATCTGTATTGTTAGGGTTATAATTAGGGGATAATGGAATATTTGGATTATATACATTTAAACCTGTATTTAATCCCTCATTTAGATTTGTTAAAATATTCCCAAATGTATCTAACCTATTTTGTTTTTTAGTATCTATTTCTGATTGAGAAAGACAAGCATTACCTCTATTTCTTCCCCATCCTGATGGTTGTTGACCTGTTGCAAATCTTTGAGAAATTGGAAAACCATTTTCACAAGTATAATATGTACTCATTCCATCTCTATCAAATAGATTTGAAAGAAAACCACCTGCATTATTCCATCCTGTTGTTTTTGTACCATCATTAGACCATTGGCTACCATCAAAACTATTAAAATCAGCAGGTGGATAATCATATACTCTATCGTTTACATCAAAATGAGCAGGTGTTCCATTTAATCCATCTCCTTGATAACAATCATCATTTTGACAATTTGCATTATTATCAGGATTTCCTCTTAAACCATAAGGATTAGGCATTGGTGGATTAAATATATAATTATCATCATCACCCATAAAATTTAAAAACTTATTATCTTTCATATCTTTTTATTTTTTTCTTTTTATTAATAAATATACTACAACTAATCCTACTGCACCTATACCTATATATAAAGGGGTGTTATTAGTATGTAAAGGGGTATTATTAGTGTTATTATTATTTACAATTGGTAAAGAATTTAAAGTGCCATTATTTTTAGCATCAACATATTCTTGAACAGTTAAACCTTTTGCAATCTGCTCTGCTTTTATCTTAGCAACTTTATCTCGCATCTGCTTTTTAACCTTCTCTTGCATTTTTTTAATTGAATCTCCCCACCCCATAATCTTATTTTTTTACTATATAATATATTGCAATAGCACCTAAAACCATAGCAATAGTTTTGTCTACACACTTTTCTTCTCCTTGAATTTTAAAAGGTAAAGCATATTGATTACTTCCACACCCTCTTTGAGTAGGAATTGTTGGTAGTGGTAGTGGACCAGCTGTACCTATGTCAGAATTAGACAGCCTTTTATAGTATCTTTCAATAGAGCCTACATCATTAGCAATTTCTTCTTGTGTAGCATTTTCCATTGGTAATCCCATTGATAATCTGTTTTCACCATCTACATAATTAGGTAAAACTCTTAAATCTGTAAGTTCACCATAAGGTAATAGTGGAACAACTCCACCTGTTTGACTAAACCATAAATCTGTTTGCATAATTTTTTTTTTTAAAATCCGTTAAAAAACATATAATTACTTCCAAATTGAGCTTTTCCTTGTACTTTTTTGTTATTGCCTCCTTCGGTTGTATTTTCATCACAACATTGACAATCAGGGTGTGGACTTAACAAAGGGTTTCCTTGTCCATCTACACAATAATCACTATTACAAAAATTAAAACTACTATTGTAATATGGAGAATTTGAATTAGGAGGGCAGTCATCTGCTCCTCCACTACAACATTTTATTAATGTGTTTTGTGCATTACTATAAGTTAATCCATATGTAGTAGCAAAATTATTTATTTCTGCTTGTATTTGAGCAGGATTGTTACTTTGTTGTGCTTGTGTCCATTTTATACACCACTCGTTTGGTACTTCACTACAAGGCAATAAAGGACTATCATCTTGAGTACAACACTTGCAATAATCTGTTCCATATGTAGGGTCAAAGTTCCATTGTCCTGTGTTCATATTCCAACTTACAGGAAAAGTACCATTACCTTGTTCACATCTATCACAATAATCATTTTTATATCCACCATAGTTAGGTTGTCCTGTCGTTCCTCCCATAGGTAGATTAACCCAATTAGGGTCATCACAAACTGATGTTGTTGTACCTGTACCAACATCACAACAAGTTAATACTAAATTATATGCATCTGCCACAAGTATTCCTTCTGAATATGCAAATGAACTTATAGATTGCATAGCACTTTGACCATCTCCATTATCCATATAAGCCTTATACTCTTCACATATTCCGTGAGATGCTACATATTTACAGGCTTGATTTATAGGAATATCAGCTAAAGTAGGTGAATTATTATTTCCTCTATCTGAAATATTTTTTCTTTCGTTACCTATTTCTTGTATATTACTTCTTGAGCCTTTAACATTAAACCATAAATCTCTTTGCATATTTAGTAATTTTTTTTATTTAACATATTTTTGATAAGCCATAAGACCAACCACACCTGCAACTACTCCTATCCAATAGTTTTTTTGTGAGAATATACTTCCATATCCTTCACTTTTACCATCCATACCAACAAATACTTGGTCACGAGTACCATCATTTGACCATTGTGGTTGAACATTTAAAGGTGTTTGACCATCTCCTTCAAATCTACTATAAGTTTTACTCATAGGCACAAAAGAGTTTCCTCCACCATCACATTTATATCCTCCACCATCACAAGAAAAACATCTATTTGGATGACATACACCACAAGTATCACAACCTTCTCCTACTATTTTATGGGTTCTATTTGAAACCATTCCACTATTTCTTAAAGCCATTTTTTTTTATTTTTTTTTTATTAATTAAACCAAATTCTATCTTCGTAACCACCAAATCCTTGCTGATTAAAATTACTATATCCACTAAAATTACTTGAGCAACCTACATTTGCATTAGGATTATAATTTGTTGCATTAGGGTCACTACACCCTGAAACTGCACTTATACAAGAACCATCATCTGTATCTGCATTAGGGTCATAATTTAAACTACCTACTTGAGTACATCCAAACTGAGGTAAAGGTGGTGGTGGTGCATATTGACAAGAACCATCATTACAAGTTGCATTAGCATCATAATTTGTTGCTCCCATATCCATACAACCTCCATAGCTACAAGGACATTGCCCCATTGTTGATGAACAACTTGGAAAAGAACTTATTCCACTTTGATTATAATATCTACCCCCTCTTTGCGAAGAGCCTCTACTTACTTCAACACATTTGTTATCAACGCAATTACAATTACAGCCCGGTCCACAGGTAGCACAACCTCCGTAAAATATTCCATTTTTATTCCCACATATTCCTTCACAACCTGTATAATTATTACTTCTTGATACACCTATTGCATTATTCCAACCTGTTGTTCCTGTACCATCACTTGCCCATACTTCCATAATTTTTTTTTATTTATTTATTTTTAATAGTAAGAGAGAGAGTGGGGACACACCCTCCCCATCCCTCTTACGAGTTATCTCTCTCTTGTTTTGCACACAATTTTTCATTTAAGGAATTTCATCTATAAAATCTTGTTCCGTTATATATTCTCCTTCTGAGTTAAGTCCCCCTGACCAATCATCCTCATCTGTTGTGCCTCCTGAAAAACTTGATGACTTACCTGATGTACCCATCCCATAACTTTTTTCTAATCTACTTTGTGGTGGATATTCATCAGTAAATAGATATTTGTTCTTGTAAAAATCTCCCATAGGACTGCTATACTTTTCTCCAAATCCGGGCACATTAAAGTTAGAATATTCTGATTCATTATATCCTGCCGATGCAAGTGCAGAATCGCTAACATCTGCTCCACTTACTATACTATTAAATTGACTTAGACCAATTTGCATATCATTACAATCACATTTTTCCCACAAGAAACCTGTACTTTCACATAGTCCATAAAATCTTCCAAGTTGTTTTGCAGTAGCTTGTCCTAATTGTCCATCAATGGTGAGATTGCTATGCTGACCCGGATAAGATGGCTGACAAGCCCAATTTGTATTATCTCCTCCTGTGCTACTTAATAATGCACTTGGGTTATGTTTTTGATTTATAGCAAGTTGAATTTGAGCAACTTTTTTACAACTATCCCCTACCCTTAAAGGAAAAGAACAAGCACCTATTTGTGTTGTTTCTCCTTCATTAGGAGTAAAAGTAGTATCTAAATCATTCAATCTGTTTTTTTCTTCTATACTTAAATTTGTTTTATTTCTTAATCTTTCTAATTCTCTTTTTTCACTTGATGAAAGACCTGAATTACGAGAACCTTTAATAATAGCACGAATTCCAAAAAACAATCCTGTTGCTAATACTATTCCTCCTATACTAAATAAACCTATTTTTATTCCTTTTTTCATATTATGCTTGTCTGTATTGTGGTTTTTCTGATAACAATTTACCAATCATATTTATTTCACTTTTATTTAAATTTCCAATCTTAGTTCTTAAATCTCCATATCCTTTTGCTCCAAACTTTTCTGATACTTGACTTAAAGCCACACCATCAGGAATACTCCTAAATACTGATTTTATTTCTTCTTCATCATCATTAAAAAAACCAAATGCTGAATTCAACCTGTTAGTATATTGCAAAACTGTTCCCTCTGTTAATAATACATATCCTCCATTAGTATAACCATTGTAATAATTAGGATTAAACCAATTATCGTAGTTATTTATATTTAATGTTGCTCCCCCAATTGCAGTCAATATTTTATTATACAATCTTTTTTTAGAAATAGAACTAATTACTAAATAAATAACACCTAAAGAAACAATAGATGCACCAAAATATATTTTATTTTTTTTATTCATTATTTTTTACCTATTTCGGATGCTCCTCGTGTTCCAATCGCAGATGCTACTCTAACAGAGCCTTCAGGAGATTTAATAATATTATATACCATTAAACCAACACCTCCTATAATTAGAAATAAAACTATTTTAGTTGTTGTAGATG
>Ga0209337_1001389_pt1 | contig 18416 bp, 20 predicted proteins | sample LinPmetageLP53_FD_184044 | JGI IMG/M metagenome (GOLD analysis project Ga0209337, IMG submission 184044) | Marine viral communities from the Pacific Ocean - LP-53 (SPAdes) (version 2) | ecosystem: Environmental > Aquatic > Marine > Oceanic | place: Pacific Ocean | collected 2010-02-08 | reverse complement strand
ATAGTTAAGCTTAATGAAAAGGTTACTATTATACAAGAAGAATGTAAACATTTAGAGTATGATGTTAAGTCTATTCGTGGAACACCAATACAAGTTAAAAAGATTTGTAAGGTATGTGAAATGGACTTAGGATTTCCGACTAAAGAAGAACTAAAAAAAGCTGGTTACTAGCCAGCTTTTTTATTTTAAAATGGTAATATTTCTTCACTTTCATTATTTGTGTCAACCCAGGTATCACCTTGTGAGTTTTTGTTGAAGTTGTTCACACATTCTATAACTTCTTTTTTAAGAGCTTCATTTGGTTTTCCATTATTAAAGGTAACTATTTGCCCGATACTTAATATCTCTTTACCCCTAAGCCAGTTTCTTTTCAATTCTAAGGTGTGTTTATTTAATGTGTATATAGCACAACTATAACTCTCTATACTGCTAACATAACTACCTACACAGTGGTTCATACTTAACCCTTCTTGTGCTAACCTCTTAGTTGTTTTTATTAACTTGTAATTAGAGAATTTCTCAAAATCTAAGAACATTTTACTTATATTCATTTCTCTATCACAATCAATAAACATTATATCATTTATTATTTTACTCCACTTATCATGTTCTTCTTTAAGTCTTCTGTCAGACCAAGATGCGTTAATTTTTTTATCTACAATCTTAGCCATTTTTAAACAGTCGTAAACAAAATCAAAGCTCTCATTAACCCACGATGACTTAAGGGATTCTATATTTGATATATAATCCATATAGTGTCTAACATAAGCAATTCCGTTATGACTTGTTTTTGAGTTGTTAAATAACTTCGCTACTGGGTAGGGGCATTTAAAATAATAGCTAAGTGATTTTTTAAGACTAAATAATTTTTTATTTATAAATGTATTAAGACTTATATTATGTAATGAAGTATTTTCTCTAATAAATCTAACCCATGAAAATCTTTCACTAAGTAGGTTTAAAATTTCTGTATCTGACTCATATGTAGAATCAAAGTGCATTATTTCATTAAGAATGTTTGACAATGTGGGTGCGATAACTCTACTTTGTCTATTATTTATAATTAGCGTGAATTTGTTTTTACTAAACTTGAGTTGAAACGTTCTTTTTTCTCTGGAATATATTATATTAGTTTTACTAATACCATACTTTCTAACAAAGTTAACAATATCAAAATCGCCATTATCTTTCATAAACAAGACTAGTCTACTATTATCAAACTCGTATTTTTCGTTCATAAAATATACCCTAGCTTTAAATTTATCAGACTCGTATAGTTCATATAGTTTTTTGACCTTACTTGAGTAGTGTTCACCGAGCATCACATGACCGTCTTTATAAAACTTATCTTTAACTTTTTGACTTTCTTTCATATTATTTATTTTTAAGATATTGTCAAATATAGTAAATAATAATTAAACTACCAAATTATACTAATATATTGGCGTTATTTTTATTTTACCCTTAACATACATTTCGTTTTTAACCACTAAAAAATGTTTGACTACGTCTCTCACTTCTTTACTTGAGTAAGGTGGTGTTATAACCCCTTCAAATAGATTATAAATTCTATTAATTGCAGATTCTTTGCTTTTTTCCCCACCCATTATGTATTGGTATAACACTGGGTGTGAGTCGGGTATTGAGACTTTAACTAAATTAAGTATTATTTTAATATCATTCATTTACTTTTAATATAAACTTTGGTATCTTTAGGATGTATTTATATAAATATAATATAAATTAAGTTTTAAAAAAAAGGTTATGATTATAGAAGTTGATGATTCGAATTTTGAAAAAGTTTTAAAAGAAAATAAGTTAGTTTTAATAGATTTTTGGGCAGAATGGTGTGGTCCTTGCAGAATGTACGGGTCAATATTAGAAAAATTTTCAGAAGAAAATCCAGGTATAGTAATAGGTAAGGTTAACGTTGATTCGGCACCTGAAGCTGCAGCTAAATATTCGATTAGAAGTATTCCGACAACTATAGTGTTTGACGACGGTGAGGTTACTAATAAATTACCTGGAGCGTTGTCTAAAGAAAAATTAGTTGAGATTACTAAACTTTAAACTATTTCACAATATTTATTATTGTGAAGACAAAGTTAATTATAAACGAAACCCAATTAAAATTATTAAGTAATTTTATACTTGAAGATACCAATCACTGTAACGTTGTTAAGTCGATTGAAAAGGAACTGGAGGGTAACTATAGAAAAGCTATAGAGACTTATAGAGATGGAAATGATTATAACCAAAGAAAGTGTTTTGAAATAATTTTCGATGGGCAATTGATTTCTCCTGATAAACTTTTAGAATACTTTAAACTTAAGTATATTTACGGTGAAATGTTTTTAAAACAAATAATTAATGATTGGTGTGATGGTAAAATAAATAATGGTATGCTATCTAAAAACGTTGGCCTTTACGAATGAAAAGTGGATATAAAGAATAAAATAAAAATTAAATTAAGGGAAGTTTACGGTGGTTTTGATACCTACTTGGAAGGAACTTACGAGGAATGTTTAACTGAAAATATTTACATATCTACCATTGACGATAAAAAGAAATGGGTTACCTATAACCAAGTCATATTAGAACTAAAACATACTTTAAAAGATATGTTAAGAGTTAAAGAGTTGCAATATAAATTAACCGAATCAGAAAATCCAGATAATACTTGTATTGAAGTATTGAATAGCTTAGATAATATGACCCCAGAGTTAGATAGGTTATACAATAAAATAAAAAATTTCTAATTAAAATGTGGTCATATTAAACGTATGGTCATTCTTCTAAAAAAACTTTAAACAAGTAGTAAATATTGTACATTTTTTTGATATTTATCATTAAATAACAACACTAATTATTTGACCTATGAAGAGCTTTAATCACCCCATTAAAGGAGGCTTTGGTCGATGTTTAAACCTCGACAAAGAATATAATAGATACTTAGAAAAAACACTCAAGAAGATTCAAAATGATGATATGTTACATAGATGGGATACATATAATTTAATTATGGAAAAATTGATTGAATTAAATAAGCTTGACCTGTTTGATGAGGTTAGGTATAGGATTACAGATGACGAAGACCCAAATAAAGTTATGATTGACGTCTTGGAAAAAGCAGAAGTTTTATCTGGGTTTTTATGGTTAATAAAGAAAAGAATTAAATTTTTTATTGATGAAGATTTTGAAAATAGGTTTTATTAAAAATAAAATAGGCATCTATACTATTTTTAGGTATTAATATGTATATTTGCAACTACATTTAATTGTTTATTATGAATAAAAATGTGGATAGACTATCCTTTTTATCACAAAAATATAATGTTTTTGATAACACTGAAGAAGGGTTAGACTCTATTATGTCTATTTTAAATTTAGAATCTAGTTTAGTTACTACTTTGTTGTCTAATGATAACATAGTGTTTGGGTTGATGTCACATAAGACTGTTGATTCTAACGACACTGTTTTTAACGGTTCAAAACAAAATATTAAAGTTTATGTATCATCACTAGTATTCAAATTGATGATTGATTCTGACCCCACTAAAAATAAAATATATACTCAGTGGATGTTAAATGTATTCACTAGACATATTAAAAATAATGAACATGATGAAGCTGAAAGATTTTTTAGTGAAGACTTACCGTTAGCTCAAGAATATTTAAAAATTTTTGAAAAGAATAAAAGAAAGAAAAAGTTTAAAAACCGCTCTTCAAATAGTTTTATATTAAAAGGGGTTAAGAACCCAAGTGATATAAATCAATACAAATCACTTAGTCAGTTATACGACGCTGTTGACCCCTTTATAGATAAAGACCCTTCTAATATGGAGAGGGTTATGAATGAGTTTGTTAATAACGGTAAAGCGGAAATGCCAGTTAAAGATAGGAAATTTACTTTGTTTATTCCTAAGTGTAAAGAAGCTAGTTTGATTTTTGGTGAGTTTACTGGTTGGTGTACTGCTAAGAATAGTGGTGGTATGTTTGAGCATTATATAGCTAAACCAGAATATAGAAAACCAAACGGTAATAAGTCAGACATATATATAATAATCGATAATAGATTTTTTTCTGGTGAGTTAAAAACTAATTATTTATATCAAATACATTTTGAAAGTTCTCAAGTTAAAGATAGACTCCAAAAAGGTAACTCAAGTAATTTTTATAATGATGTTATAGTAAATAGTGAAGGTATATCCAATTTCTTTTATAATGAGTTGATTGTTATGGCTAAGGGTTATAAGGATAAAAAAACATTTAACAATCATCAAGATAATAATTATATAAAATATTTAATTAAATTTGGTTGGACTGAAGCCTTGTTTGAGATAATTGAATCTTACACACCAATAATAAGATTTAATGATAGAGATATAGTTAGATTGCCAGATATGTCTAGGTTTTCAAATCTTAATACTCTTATAATTAAAAATTGTAAATTAGTTAATATAGACTCATCAATAGGTAAATTAGAGTCTTTACAAGAATTATTATTACCTAATAACAATATTTCAGAGTTACCCAAAGAGGTCGGTAACTTAAAAAACTTGTTATTCATAAATATTATTGGTAATCAAATTAAAACAATACCAGACGAAATAAAATACTTGGATAAGACTAACGGAGGTTCTCTACATAGGATAGCATTTGATGTCGATAAAATTAGTCGCGATAATTATTTAAAGCTAAAAAAATTACTCCCATCAACTAAAATGTAAAATATTTTTGATTTTTATAAACTTTTGACATATTTATATAAGAAGTAAATAAAACTTTTTAAAAAATTCTAGAATATGTCAAAAAGAGTTAAAATCACGGAGAGTGAGTTAGTAGATTTAATAGACAGAATCGTTTCTGAAACGGTATCTGAAAAGAAGAAGCAATGGATTGCTGAACAAAGAGTGTCAAAGCAGTCTATCCTTGAGGGAAAGATTAATAAGTTAGAGGCTAAAGTTAGGTCTATGGCTAAATCTAAAATTAAAAAATAAATAAATATAATAAGGTACCACATTAGTGGTACTTTATTTTTTTATTTGGTACTGTACATATTTATTTGTATATTTGGCGTTATAACACACTAAAACGCTATATCTATGTCAAGTAAACTAAGTACCTTAACGTTAATATTTTCAGTATTAACATTCTTATCATTAAATACAAGTAATTTAGTTATTTATAAACCTGATTCAAATAAGGAGGTTAATGAGTTACCTAAAAACTTTGATAAGGTTTTTTCAACATTCAATAATTACAATAATCATAACGATACCGCATTAGCTATTACTTTCTGTAAGGTTAGTGAATTTTATAAATTAGATACCAACACATTTGTATTTGATTGGTTACTTGGTCAAGTGCTACTTGAGTCAGGTGCTCAACAGTATAGGAGTAATGGCGATTTAGTTTTAAGTGGTACTGGTGCTGTTGGTTTTGCCCAAATACTTCGTTCTACATCTATAGGTTATTTAAGAAAAACCATAACTAAGTCTGATAGCGCTATTTTTAAAACTATGGGGGTTGGTGATTATTCTTTTGTGAATAATAAAAAATATTGTAAGAGTGAGAAATGGGGTAAGGCTAAGACTTGGTTGTCTAATGAAGTTAATAATATAACTCTTTGGGGAAAAATAATGAGTAGTGAACTTAAATCTAGAACTATAACCGATGCTCTAATATCTTATAATATTGGACCTTCTCAGCTTAAATCTTACTTAGGTGCTGGGAATAGTGGAATGTTACATCATTATATTGTAGGAATTAAAAATAGGATGAGTCACATTAAGTAGATATGTAAAAAGAGCGAAAACCTAAGTCTTCGCTCTTTTAATTGTTAGTGTAAAATATTTATGTACTTATGATAATTAAATTGTAATAATTGTATTTGATAATCGCATAACACCAAGTGCTCCCTTAAAGTCATGGTATATATCAAATCCTTTACTTTTCTGAGGATACTTCTTATAGTTATCACCTAGTTTTTCTTTTAAATACGGTTCAACTTCTTCTTCATCCAGTGTTATACTATTGTCCCAATCTGGACGTAATCCACTCACCTTTGAAATCTTAAACTTATCTACAACCTTATATGCTAATCCCCAAGACTCTACAGCTTCTCGGTTTAATAGAACAAATTCTTTCCCACGTTCATCCCACACACCATCAACACCGTTCTCACGAAGAATTTTATAATAACCAGGCGTAATATTCCTGACATCTAGTTGGTTTTGCCCTGTTCCAGGTTCAGGTATCGTTTTATCATACCTATCATCGATAATATTAGCCGTTGGTTTTAACTTCATCATATAAATGTAACCCCCACCATATGCCCATTTATAAGCATTCTCACCACCATCCACAGGAGAACTCCCATCAGGTCTTAGGTTGTTAGGGTCAAAACCTAAGTTTGGTGAGAAATATATACCTGCACCATTAGCAGCTGACCCACTCCTCTTATCTCCCATAGCATCACTATTATTTTGTCTAAAATCTGGGTCTAATTTATCTATTTTCATCTGTGTACCGTGATAAAATATCTTACCCGATATACCTACTTCCTGTGCAGTCTTCATCTCACTCTCATTCAACAGCCCTTCTCTAAGTAACTTCTTTATTAAATGTTTCATAGCTATAAATATACAAAAAAAGCGAAAACATAAGTCTTCGCTCTTTTAATTTACTTTAAATGTAGATAGAATTATGATAATACAATTTTATTAATTTTCTTATCAAAAGAAATCTTAATAGTGTCACCCTCCGAGTATTTACCACTAAGTATATCATCAGTTATAGGGTCTTCAATGTGTTTTTGAATTGCTCTATTTAAAGGTCTTGCACCGTAAGCTTCATCATAACCTTGCTCAGCTACATAATCAACAGCAGTTTTATTTACCTTTAATGAGATGTTTAATTCTTCTTTTACTCTACTTTTTAATTTTTCTAATTCATTATAGATAATTTTACTTATGTCACCCTTCTTTAAACTATTGAATATGACTGTATCATCTATACGGTTTAAGAATTCTGGTTTAAATTTCTTCTTAAGTGCTTTTTCAATAATCGAACGTGCTTTTTCTTCTTCATTAGCTACTGATGCATTAGTTTTGAATCCCATGTCTTTACCGAAGCTATTTAACTCTCTTACACCAATATTTGACGTTAAGATAATTAGCGTATTTTTAAAGTTAACCTTTCTACCTAGTCCATCTGTTAACTGACCTTCGTCTAATAACTGTAAAAGTAGATTAAATACATCGTCATGTGCTTTTTCAATTTCATCAAATAAAATAACAGAATATGGCTTTCTTCTAACTTTTTCGGTTAATTGACCTCCTTCTTCATAACCAACATATCCTGGTGGTGGTCCGATAAGTCTAGATGTTGCATGTTTTTCCATATATTCAGACATGTCAACTCTAACTATTGCGTCTGAATCACCAAATATTTGTTCAGTTAATAATTTTGCAAGGTAAGTTTTACCTACACCAGTTGGCCCTAAAAAGATAAATGAACCAATTGGTTTTGTTTTGTCTTTAATACCTAATCTATTTCGTTTAATTGCTTTAACGACTTTATTTACAGCGTCATCTTGACCTATAACCTTGCCAGTAAGCTCTTTATCCATAGTCATTAGTCTCTTAGTTTCTTGTGAAGATATTTTACTTAAAGGAATACCACTCATCATTGATACTACTTCGGACACTAACTCAACCCCAACAACTGTTCTGGTTTTATCCATGCTATCCATCCACTCTTTTTTAGCTTTATCTAATTCAGAGTTTATATTTTTTTCTTCATCTCTAAGTTTTGCAGCCTCTTCATATTTTTGAGAAATAACCACTTTATTTTTAGCCTCTATGATATCATCTTTTTCTTGTTCAAGTTTTTTAATATTCTCAGGCGCTTCGTGGTTAACGTTAGTAGTAGCGCCAGCTTCGTCTAAAACGTCAATAGCCTTGTCAGGCATAGCTCTATCCATTATATATCTATCAGATAACTTAACACACTCCTCTATCGCTTCGTCAGTATATTTAACCTTATGGTGGTCTTCGTATTTACCCTTAATATTTTCTAAGATTGTTTTAGTTTCTTCAAGTGTAGGTTGTTCTACCAGTACTTGTTGGAACCTTCTGGTTAATGCTCCATCTTTTTCTATATTTTCTCTGAATTCATCTAAAGTAGTAGCTCCAATTACTTGTATTTCACCTCTAGCTAAAGCTGGTTTGAATATATTCGCAGCATCCATAGTTCCACTAGCGTTTCCAGCACCAACAATTGTGTGAATCTCATCAATAAATAAAACAATATTTTTATTATCTTTTAACTCTTCTAATATAGCTTTCATTCTTTCTTCAAATTGACCTCTGTACTTAGTACCAGCAACTATTGAAGCTAGGTCTAATGAAAAAATCTTTTTATCTAAAAGAATCCTAGGTGCTTTACCTTCTTTTATTAACATAGCTAATCCTTCAACTATAGCAGTTTTACCAACTCCTGGGTCACCTATTAAGATTGGGTTATTCTTTTTTCGTCTTGATAAAATTTGTGAGACTCTTTTAATTTCACTTTTTCTACCAACAACAGAATCTAGACCACCTTCTTTAGCTACTTTAGATATGTCTCTACAGAAATTATCTAATACAGGTGTTTTACTAGCGTCTTTTTTACTTCTTTTCATTTTACTACCTTTTGGTTGTGTTAGGTCGTCTCCATCTTCAAATGGTAATGAGTTAGTTGATTCTGAGCTTAAAAAAGGGTTATCTTTATCTAACTCACTGTTAAGTTTTTCCCTTAACTTTTCTATGTCTGAATCCTTAAGTTGGTTTTTTAGTTCGTCTAGGGTTGAATTTTTTAATCTATCTATCATTTTATCTATATATTTATTTTTATTATATTCATCTTCACTTTCTTTAGATTTACTACCCATTGGGGTGTCGTAATTTATAATAGCTTCTCTAAACCTGGCGTAAGTTAAATTGTTGTTTTTTAGTACTTTAATTAACCCCAACTCTTTATTTATATAGTTCTTTTTTAGTAGTATAGATAAGAGTATGTGTGTAGTGTCTACTATGATATCACCTAGGTTGTCAGATTCTTTATCTACCGCTTTCATTATATTAGTACAATTTAAATCAAAAGGTAGTTTTACTTTTTTACCATTTGAAAAATTGTGATTTAATGATGCGTGTCTTAAGTGTTCACTAACTACGTCGTATAATAATGAGGTGTCTAACCCCATGTATTTTAAAACCTTGTTACTTTTGTTTGTGTTTTCATTTAGAATAGCCAACATTATATGCTCTGGTCTAAGCTCTCTATCTACGTTGTTTTTACCTTCTTCTTGAGCTAGTTTCATTATAGTCTTGACCTTTTTGACTATTTCTCGTTTTCCTTTCATCTATTTAAAAGTTTAGGCAAATATACTGATGAAATTAATAAAAAACAATACTTGATATAATTTAAATTTTTAGTATATTTGTAATATATAAATAATAATTTAAAAATAAATTAATTTGGACTTACACGCTAAAGTATATTCTAAAATAACTATATTATATAGTTCTACTTCTAATGCAACTAAAAACTCATCTTACGATTCAATATATAATAGTGATATATCCACTGTTAATAATATCACATATGAAGATGTGTGTATTAGCTATTGTGGAAAATTTTTAATTGTAGAGGTTTTAGATTCGGATAATGCTGATTATATAACTTGTCATCCTTTTGATTTATCTAAAATACAATCTTATAGATTGTACGATTAAATAATATAATTAATTTAACTAAAAAAATTTATGATTTTAGAAAGAGTAGAAAAAGATGGTATTGTAGATGCAATCTATGAGTCGTCAAATATTGTAGCGTCTAGTTATGATAAGATTAAAAAAAATTTAAATATAACTTTCGTTTACGGTGGTAATTATACTTATCAAGGTGTACCAGAAACTGATTATATGCGTTTTGAGACTTCTGATAGTCAAGGTAAGGTCTTAGGGTCTCATATAAAAAAGTATCCAGCTTTAAAACATGAAAATGTTGACGTTAATGTTATATTTAATAAAGTAAGTGATGTTAAACTTAAGGAAGCTTCTGTTGGAGTTGTTAGGTTAACATATTTAATTAATGAGTTGACAAAAACTTTAAATGATGAGCTTATCCCAGTGAAAAATAGATTATCAGTTTTTGATGATGGATTAAATGAAGTTAATAAAATTATTAAACAATATAAAATTTAAATATGAGTAAGTCGAATGCAACTAAAATTTACCACGACCTGTTAGAAGATATTTTAAAAAATGGTAGTGAAAAGAATGACCGAACTGGAACTGGAACCGTGTCCGTATTTGGAAGGCAAGTTAGGTTTAATATGAAAGATGGTTTTCCTTTATTAACCACGAAGAAATTACACCTTCGTTCAATAACTCACGAATTACTTTGGTTCTTAAAAGGCGACACTAATATTAAATATCTTAATGACAATAGCGTTACTATTTGGGATGAATGGGCAGATGATTCAGGTGAACTTGGGTCTGTGTACGGTAAACAATGGGTTGATTGGGGTGGAACTTTTGAAACTTTAATTAGAAGAGAAAGGGATGAGAGTGGTCATTTTCCTTTTGTGAAGAAACACAACCCTGGAATTAATCAAATTAATAATATAATAAAATTATTAAAAAATGACCCAGATTCTCGTAGAATGGTTGTAAGTGCTTGGAATGTTGGGGAGCTAGAACAAATGAAATTAGTTCCTTGTCATAACTTTTTTCAAGTTTATACTAGAGAATTGAGTTTAGAAGAACGAGGCATACATTATGAAACTTATTACAAAGGTTTAAAAAGAAAAAAAACAAATGAAGATTTTGATAAAATCGGAATCCCAACTAGAGAAATCAGTTTAATGTGGAATCAAAGAAGTGTCGATACATTCTTAGGATTACCTTTTAATATTGCAAGTTATGCAATGCTACTTCATATGTTTGCACAACAGACTAATATGGTTCCAGGTGAATTGGTTGGTAACCTAGGTGATGTTCATGTATATAATAACCATATTGATTATGTAGAAGAGCAATTGGGTAGAGATATACATAAACATAAACAACCTGAGTTGTCACTAAATAAAAGTAAGGATATGTTTAGTTATAAGTTTGAGGATTTTAAGGTTGAGGGATATGATTCATACCCTAATTGGAGAAAAGTTCCTATTTCAGTATAAAGTTTATTAAATTAAACCCTCCTTTGAGGGTTTTTTTTATTTATGCTTATATTTATATATATAAAAGTAATAATTAATTGATATGGGAGTAAAAGGTATAAATAGTGTATACGGAGTTATACACGCAGCAGCTGATGCTGATTTCGTTAATTACGCATATTTTAAAGTATATGCGGGTGCTACTGGTACAGTAACTATTAATGGTGTGGCTGTTACAATGACTGCAGGGTCAGATATTGATATAGTTGTTAGAAGTATTAGTGGTCCTGCGTTTCTGATTGGTGAGTCGATGAATATTATTAATGGTAACACTACATTAAGTAATTATCCAGAACCAACATAACTTTTACATAAAATCATAATATTTATATATAAACTAACTGAAAATGAAAAAATCAAATATAGTAAAACCAACTAGCTTAAAAGGTAACGATAAGCTTGATAGAATTAGACAATTAATGCCTAAAGTACCAGTTAATGAAGGAATTACTCGTTCAGTTGTTGAACTAACTAAAATGGGACCTGATGGTAACGTTTACGCTATCGTAAGAGAAAATCACGAATATTATATAAAGATTTCTGATAATAAAGATTCTTTGTTGAGTGAAGATTTTAATTATATAGGTGGATTACAGAATAAAAAAGATAAGGCTTATTCGTCTTATGCTAAAGCTATTAAACAATTGAACCTTAAGTTCATGAGTATTAATGAAGCTATTGGTAAATCTGGAAATTTTAATGTATTTGAAAGTGATGATTTAGTTTCAGAGCATCACCCACTTAAAGCAGATATGAAATTATCTGATAAGAAGGGTATTGGTAATGGTCAGGAATATGTTGTTAACTCTAAGGGTGCTGAATTAAAATACGACAATAAAGAAGGTAAAGAAGAAGATGGTTTTGGTGATAACGTTGCTGATTCTAAAGCTGAAAAAGATGTAGAGAAAGTTAAGTTGAGTGAAAACGAAACAGCTATCGACGAAATGATTGAAGGTAAAGACAAAGAATGTAAGTGTGGTGGTGACTGTAGATGTGATGAAGGTGTAGTTAAAGAAAATACTCCAATTAAAAAAGGATTTTCAATCGCTAAAGCAATTCAAGAAATGGATTCAGTAATTGATTCCATAGCTACTGAAGATGATAAAGTTAACGATATTCTTGAATCTCTTGGTGAGTCTGAAAAAGCTATCATGATGGAAGCTTTGAAAAAAAATGTAAATGAAATTTACGAAGGTGAAAGTAGGTCAAGTGAAGATATTAATATTGGTGACACGGTGTTTAGGTTTAGACTTAAAAATGATGTCGGTTCTAGCGATTACATATTTGTGATAGCTGACAATAAAGATGAAGCGTTAAGTAAGGTTGTTGATTTAGGTCTTTCAATAAAAGAATTAAAATCATATACTATTCATTCTGTAGAAACTGAAGAAGATTTAGAGGATATTCGTTCTGATATCGCTGGTAGTTCGGATAATGTTGAACCAATGAATGACCCAGCTGAACAGGGGTATGAGGTTTACGAAGAATCTAAAATAAAAAAAAAAGACTAGCTGAAGATAAGTTACCAACTTATACACCACCTAAGTCTTGTGGTATAGGTGAGGACGAACAACCTGAAAATGGTGGTTACAACATTAAGGAAGATAATTCCGAAAATCTAGAAGAAGAAACAAAGTACAAACTAAAGCTGGGCACTGAGAAAAGTGACTCAGCTTTTGGTGATTCTGATGGTGAGGATGAATCACTTGACGCATTTGATGATGCTGAAGGTGATGATTTATCTTTTGATGATGATGAAGGTGGTGATAATGAAAAACCATTTGATGATGAGCCGTTTGACGCTGGAGTTGAGGCTGATGAAGATGAGGACCCAGAGAAATTCATACAACAACTTTCTGGTAAATTAGGTACGTCACTTAGAAAATACAATGACGAAAGAGGTGACCCTGATTTTGATTTAGAGAAATACGCAATCAATAGTGTTATATCGGCAACTCATACTTCTGAAATGGATGAAGAGGACCAAAAGGATATAATTAGAAAGGTTAAGACGTCTGGTGCTGATGATGGTAGTGATGATGATGGTGAGGATGATGATTTTGATTTTGAAGATGAGGAAGACGAAGATTTTGGTGAAGAAGAAAAGGATAAAGAGGGTGAAGAAGAAGATTTAGATGAAACTCTTTATGAAGATTCTTGGTCTAACCCAATGGAGATTTCCGAAGGTGTAGAGGTTAGTGGTGATTTACAATACCATTTAGATAATAAAATATCTTTAGGTGAAGGGTTGTTTAGATACGGTTCTGATTCTTATGTTAAATTATATACTGAAGTTAAAATACTTAAGGATTTAAACGTAATTAAACTTAATGAAAACGATGAGGAGCTAATTAAAGATTTTACTAATCAAAGTGTTATAATTGAAGGTGAGAGAATTCTTTTAAATCTTATTGTAGAAGATAACGGTAATTATATACTAGAAGAAGGTAATAAAAAAAGTAAAGATAAATACAAAGGTAAGAAGACTAATTCACCAACTAGAGGGGCTAGTGGTGGAAAAGCTTACAAGGTATTTGTACCTGGATGTAACACTAAAACTAAATCAAACCCAAGAGGTATTAAGAAGATTCAATTTGGTTCTGGCGGACTTAAGGCTAAGTTGAGTAATAAAGAGGCTAAGAAGTCTTATAACGCTAGACATGGTTGTGCTAAAGGTAAGCATAATGATAAATGTAAAGCTGGTTATTGGTCATGTAGATTACCTAGATATGCTAAAAGTCTAGGACTATCTGGTGGTGGTACTTGGTGGTAAAATTAAAAAAATAATTATGAAAAGATTTAAAAATTATATGTTCTTTGAAAACTTAGAACAATTATCTAGAGATATAGATAAATTAATGACTTTAGATAAAAATGTAATAGATGAGTTATTATGTAATGGTCATGACTGGGCTGGTGAACATATTACAACCGCTAAAGATGATATTGAAGAAATTACTAATTTTTTATTAAGTAATGTTGACTCGAAACCATATAGTGAAGAGATTAATGAAGTTGGACTTGTTAGAACGTTTTCAAAGGATATTGATTCAAATGAGTTAGAATGGCATAGAGATAAAGAAGATAGAATTATAATACCAATTAGTGAAAATGATTGGACTATCCAATATGATGGTGAATTACCTCTTAGGTTAAGTATTAATGAAGAGTTTTTTATACCTAAGAATTCATTTCATAGAGTTATTAAAGGTTCAACAGATTTAGTTGTTGAAGTGATTAAAACTACTTTTGAGGAAGATGAGTACGAATTGGTTGATACGTATGAGACATATGAAATCATAGAAGAAGGTAAGAAGAAAAAGAAAAAAAAGAAGAAAAAAGCTAAAAGAGATGCTTGTTATTATAAGGTAAAGGGTAGGTATGACGTTTGGCCTTCAGCTTATGCTAGTGGTGCTTTGACTAAGTGTAGAAAAGTTGGTGCTGCTAACTGGGGTAACAAGACTGATGAGTCTAAATTAGATGAAGCTGAAATAGACTACGAAAAAGAAAAGACTTGGAGAATACAAGATAAATTTCCTATTGAAGTAACTGTAAAAAAGGGATGGAGTGGAAATTACTATACAATTGAACCTAAACCAATGGATATCAGTTATGATACCTTTATGGATTTGGGTAGTAATAAGGGTGTAAGTTATACATCATATGATTACACTACAGGTGAAGCTCAATGGACTTCTGATTCATTAAAACAAATTAAACAGTGGGAAGAAGATAATCAAGATAAAATTAAAGTAATATATCCTAACAATCTAAACGAATCTAAAATGCCTACTCAATATGGAGTCTTAAAAGATGAAATTAAAGTTGGTGTTAGGGAAGTTTTACAAGAAGCTAAAAAAAAGAAAATAAAAAAAAGAAAGTTAACATCTAAACCAAGTTCAGAAAGTAATTTAGGTGATTGGTTTAAGAGAAAAGGAGCTAAAGGTAAAACAGGTGGCTGGGTAGATTGTAACGCTCCTGATGGAGATGGTGGTTATAAATCTTGCGGTAGAAAGGAAGGTGAGAAAAGAGATAAATATCCAGCTTGTAGACCTACTAAGGCAGCTTGTAAGTCTAAAGGTAAAGGAAAAAAGTGGGGTAAAAAATCAAAAAAGAATGAAAATTTTGATTATTCAGAAAAAAATGCTATCTTTGAAGAAACATTTAATATGGAAGAATTAGAGTTACATAACCCTGGTGAAAAAACTGCCCCTAATCCAGTTAGAGAGAGTCCAGTTATACCAACAGAAAAACCTTCACCTAGAAGGAAGAAAATTTGGGAAACTAAACCTGCAGCTAAACCAAAACCAAAAATGGAACAATGAAATTAGTATATGTAAACCAAATAGGAATTGATTGGACTGGTAAAAGACTTTATGAGTTTTTATTCTCTGAAGATGAATCAGTTGAAGATATTAGTGGTGTTGATTGGGATTCTTATCCAGCTTCTGTTGGTGAGCCAGAACCTCCTTCTAGTGATTTTATAAGTAAAGTTGGTAGATTAACCACTGATTTAAATTTATTTCTAATCCAAAAACATGACAGTTTTGCTGTTTTTGACGCTGTTGATGGCGTAGTAGCTTTGGCTTGGGAGAATTTATTAGATTATGAAGAATATCCTGAAAAAAGACTTTTTTTTAAATTTAATGAGGATATTACTTCTATTGAAGACAAGTTATACGAAAAAGATTTAATATTAGATTATAACGTTTATATAAAAAAAATTAATAAAGATGAGAATTAAAAAGAAACATATTACAGAGGGTTTAGATTCGGAAAAAGAAGCTGAAATAAGACAGATGCAGTCTGATGTTACAGATACTATAGATGGAATTGATGCGTCTTTTGTGGCGTCTGGTATTCCTGACGTAGCGTCTAAAAATCTAGCTACAGACATTGTGTCAAGTGTTTTTAACGAAAATAATGATGAAGTTGATGACCACTTTGGTGATGACGAAAAATTAGATATTGAAGTGGGTGCTGACGATTATGAAGAATACCAAGAATTATTGAGAAATATAGGTAATCATGGTAACCCTATTGATTTGGATTCCGTTGAGGATGGTTTACCTTTTGAATCAGCAAAGCCTAAGATGACTAAGAGTGAGTTAGTTGAATCAGTTAAAAACATAGGTAGAAATATCGAATATCCTAGAAAAGTAATTAAAACGTTTAAAGTAAAAAATTTAAAAAATGGTAAAAAATAATAAAAAACAAATTAATGAAAACTCTTTATATTCTGAAGGTATTACCGAAAGAATAAATTCCAAGTTAGAAGAAAACTTAAGAGAAAACAACCATTCATTATCTGGTTGTGATATATTTCCTCAAGGTGACATTATATCCTCTGAAATGAAGCTAATTAGAGAAAGATTTAAAGAAGTAGTTAAGAGATGTAGGGAAGCTTTTAATATGGAGCATGTTGATAACATTACCATAATCAAAGAACAAATGAATTTGGTTATGGATGCTATGAAAATGGAGTCTGAACATAAAGAAGTTTTGGAACAAATGGCTATAGAGATGGTTGTTGAAGAGTTTGACATACCAGAGGGTTCTATTGTTTTTGAAGCTAAATTAACATCTAACATAGATTCTAGTGGGATAAATGAAACACCAATTGAAAATCTTGACGAAGAATTTAATGACCATGATGAAATAGTTAACGCTAATGCGGAAGTACACAAAAGAAGAGTATTAAATGCTATGACACAAGGTGCATCTAAGAGTGTTAACCATATGTTTCATATGAAACATGACGAACTATCTGATATTAATGATACTTTACCAAACACTTATAAAAAGATGATGTCAGCTGCTGATATGATGTACTATATTATTCCAGATATGGATAAGGGTATTAGAGGTGGTAAATGTGAGACTGAGTATAATCAAGATGAAGATGGTGTTAACGTACCTGTTGTAAAGGCTAAGGCTATGGTCTTTCCAGTATTAATTCATGAGTTATGTAAAGGAGTTATGGAGGTGTTATCAACACATGGATTACCTATTGAAGAAAATGTTGCGAATTATGTTATAGGTAAGGCTGACTTTTTACAAGCGGAACCTTGGGATATGAGACTTGGTCCAGCAATATGGAGAAGGTTTTGTGACGCAATACCAGCTGAAGATTTTAATTTAAAACACCAAGTTTACGTTGATGTTGCTTCGATGAAACCTAATGAGTTTAATCATTTAATGAAAGAAATTATTGGTAAAACCAAGAAGAGTAAGTTAATTATTGGGGAAATTGTTGAAAACATTAAAAAAGAAATGACTGAAGATGATTTTAATGAAACTATGGGTGACGACCATTTCACATTAGATGAATTATATTAAATAACACATACTTAAATTATTAAAGCCTCATATATGGGGCTTTTTTATTTTTTACTACTTTTTAGATATTTATAATAAAAAGATAATGTTAAGTAGTAGCGAAATACTTTATGAATATTCTAAATGTGTACAAGACCCTGTACATACAATTCAAACTTACTTAGAAACTAAGGATTTAACTCAAGGTGGTTTTGTTCCATTTAAATTGTTTCCTAGACAAAAAGAAATTGTACGTTCATATGAAGAACACGCTTACAACTTAGTGTCTAAACCTAGGCAAGCTGGTATATCAACGACTACACAGGCTTATATGGCTGTTAAATCAGCCTTCTGTGACCCAGATAGACCAGAAACTATCTTGGTTATTGCCAATAAGTTAAAATTAGCTCAAAAATTTGTTAGAGGAATTAAAGATTTTGTAATTCAATTACCTAGATGGGTATGGGGGCCAGAATACTATGGTTCACCTGAAAATGAAAGTAGAGATATATTTGTAACTGATTCTAAAATTGAACTTGAGTTACCTAATGGTACTCAGATTATTGCTGTAGCTACCTCGGAGGATGCTCTTAGAGGGTACACACCTACTTATTTGATTTTTGATGAGGCTGCGTTTATTGATAATGGAGATTCTGTATATGCTGCAGCTATGTCTTCCTGTGCCACTGGTGGTAGAGTTATGTTAATTTCTACACCAAATGGTATGGACCCTTTATATTATAGAACTTATGACCAATCTAAGGTTGGTAAAAATAATTATAATGTAATAGAGATGAGGTGGTATGAAGACCCTAGGTACATTAAAGAT
>Ga0209337_1001388_pt1 | contig 18419 bp, 21 predicted proteins | sample LinPmetageLP53_FD_184044 | JGI IMG/M metagenome (GOLD analysis project Ga0209337, IMG submission 184044) | Marine viral communities from the Pacific Ocean - LP-53 (SPAdes) (version 2) | ecosystem: Environmental > Aquatic > Marine > Oceanic | place: Pacific Ocean | collected 2010-02-08 | reverse complement strand
TTGTTGCAGGGATAGGTAATTCTAACACCACATACTATGCAATCACACTACCAGCAACGGCAGAGTTTGAAGTCGGTCTTGGAACTATTACTGATGCTAGTCCAGATACTTTAGCTAGAACAACAGTCATAAGCAGTTCTAATAGTGATAATGCAGTAAACTTTAGTGCCGGTACAAAAACTATTTTCTGTACTATGCCTGCTTCAAAAACAGTGTTTTTAGATGCTAGTGGAAATACTACATTAGGTGCAGACTTATCTGTTGGAGATGATCTTACAGTTTTAGGTGGTATAATTGATTTAAAATCTAATAGTGGATCAGTAGCAGCTCTTAGAATGTATTGTGAAAGCTCAAATGCTCACTTCCAAACATTGTCACCACAACCACATTCCGCTGATGCAAGTAATACATTAAGACTTCCTGATAGCGGAGATGGTGGCACACAAGATTTAGTTGCCGTAGGTATTACGCAAACATTAACAAACAAAACTCTTACTGCACCGACTATGACGGGTACTTCTACAATGGTAGATTTAGACATATCTGGTACTGTAGATGTTGATGGTACTACAAATTTAGATATAGTTGATATTGATGGTGCAGTTAACATTGCCGCTGCAACTACTATAGCCACTAACAATAAGATAATCTTTCGTGATGCTGCAATTCATATTAGTTCTACTGCCGATGGTGACTTGTCTATTGCTGCTGACGATGAGATAGACTTAACTTCAACATTGATTGATATTAATGGTAATGTAGAAATCAGTGGAACAGCCACAACAACAGGAGTTCATACATTTACAGCAGTTCCTGTCTTCCCTAACAACACAGTAGAGACAGCAGATATTCAAGCAGATGCTATAACAAGCGCTAAGATTGCTGATGATGCTATTGATTCAGAACATTATACAGATGGAAGTATTGATACTGCACACATATCAGCCGATGCTATAACAGAAGCAAAGATAGCAGACAATGCAGTAGAGAGTGAACACATAAACAATAACGTAATATCAGGACAAACTGAACTAGCATCTGGGATTGCAGACGCAGACGAACTATTAATAAGTGACGCAGGAACAGTAAAACGAGTAGATGCAAGCGTATTTAAAACATACATAGGTGCCGCAGACGATGCCACAGCATTAGCAATCGCATTAGGATAAGGAAAAAGAAATGGCAAATACATTTAAAGTAGTTAACTTTGCAGCTGAACCTGCAACAGCAGGAGCAAACTCTGGACTTGCCTATGTTGTTTATACAGCACCGGGCAGTACAACTACAGTTGTTCTAGGTTTAACTTTAGCTAATATACACACAGCACAAGTTACAGCAGATGTTTATTTAGTAAGTGATACAGGAAGCAGAGGGGGTGCTACAGGTTCTTTAGTTGCCAATGGTAACAGTCTCATTGTTAAGGGAGCACCAATTCCTGTGGGAGGAGCTTTAGAATTAATGTCTGGAAATAAAATAGTATTAGAAACTACTGACCAAATAGTTATAGACTGTTCTATAGCAGATAAACTTTCAGGCACGTTGAGCATTATGGAGATAACATAATATGGCATACATTGGTAATACTGCATCCACTAGATTTGTAGCTAATAGGGCTGCTTCTGTTTATTCTGGTGATGGCTCTACAGTAGCTTTTACATTAGAAGAAGCTGTAGGTTCAGACGAAGATATATTGGTATCTGTTGATGGTGTGGTACAAGAGCCTTCAGTAGCTTACGCAGTTAGCAGTGGAACAACATTAACCTTTAGTGCAGCACCTTCTAGTAATTCTGGTAATAATATATTTGTGTATTATTTAAGTCTTGCCAAAGGAAGTGTAGTTCATCCTGCAACAAGTGCTTTGAGTGCAACAACAGGTACGTTTAGTAGTAATGCTACTGTAGCAGGTACGCTTGGTGTAACAGGGGCAGCTACATTTACTGCACAAGGTCAGTCTCCAAGAGTAAATGTGCTTGCACAGGTAACAGGATATACTTCTGGTACTGTACTAACAGCAGCACAATCAGGAGCTATTGTAACTTTTCCTGCAATGGGTGGTGCAGCAACGCTATCCCTTCCAGCATGTGCAGGTTGTTTAGGTGCTACCTACACATTTGTAATGTTAGGTACAGCAGGTAATGATGTTGATATTATTACTAATGGCTCTGAAAAGATTATTGGTTGTGTTCCAAAAGGTGACGGAGACAACGTAGGAATTGCAGACGCAAATGATTCTGCTGGTTTTGATGCTAACGCAGTTGTAGGTTCAAGTTTTAAAATTACTTGTATTTCAACTACAGCAGCACTAGCGTTTTTGTTACATGATGTCATTGATGGTCTTGCAGCAAATACTGGTGGTATTAACTTAAAATAAGGGATAAATAATGGCATTAACAAAAGTATTAACAGGTGGAATTGCACTAGATGCTGTAGACAATACTATATTAAAATTAGATGATAACTATGCTTTGACAGGTACTGTAACTGGCGCAGGTGGTGGTAAAGTAGGACAAGTAATTCAAACTGTAAAGTCTAGTGCAACCACAACAAATAGTGCTACTCCAGTGGCTATATCAGGAATGACAGCTAATATGACTTGTGCAGCATCAAATAGCAAAGTCTTAATTGATCTTACTGTTACAATAGGGGCTCAACCAGCTATGTATGGGGTTATACAGTTATTCATAGGAGGTAGTGTAAGTGCCTTTATTGGTGATGCAGTTAGTGGTGTACAAAGAAGTTCAGTTGGTAATTTTGCTGGTGGTAACAATGCACTTCAATTACAAGGGTTTTCAAACTCTTTTCTTTATTCTCCATCATCAACTTCAGAGATAACTTATGCACTTTATTGGCAGAAAGGTGAAGATACCCCTAATATATACTTAAATAGGTGTCATAATAATTCTACTGGTAATGCTGCTACAGGCATTTCAACACTTACATTAACGGAGATATTGGCATGAAATATGAAGCTATATATAGTCTCTACTCTAATGTTGTATCTATAGATGGAGATGAAGATGATTTAGTTGCTTATGATAAAGATTGGAATGTTGTCTCTTTAAATGCTGATGATGTAGCAACAAAAGTAACACAGTTGCAAACTGCTTATAATAACAATGCCTACCAAAGAAGTAGAGCAAAAAAGTATCCATCGATGGCAGACCAACTAGATGACATATATCACAATGGTGTAGATGAGTGGAAGAAGACCATTAAAGCTGTTAAAGATAAGTATCCAAAGGAGTAACAATGGCTTATATAGGAACCTCCCCTTCAAATGGAGTAAGACGAATTTACAACTACACAGCTACAGCAAGTCAAACTAGCTTTAGTGGCAATGACACTCTTGGTATTAGTTTAGCTTACGCTGATGGTGCTTATATAGATGTGTACCAAAATGGTGTGCTTCTTATACCAACGGATTATGTAGCTACTACAGGAACAACTGTTGTTTTAGATACTGCTGCGTCTGAAGATGATACAGTTCAAATGGTTGTTTATGATGTGTTCTCTGTAGCTGATACGGTTAGTCAAAGTGCAGGTGGTAACTTTGCAGGTAACGTAGGCATGGGTGGTACTCTTGCAGTTACAGGTGTACCTACATTCACAGGAAGAAGTGTTCACAGTGGTGGTATAACAATAGCTAATGCAGGACAGATAGGTTCTGTAGGTGATGCAGATGCTATGGCAATATCAAGTAGTGGTGTTGTGACATTTAGCCAAACTCCTGTAGGTGCTGGTGTTGCTTTAACTTCAGCAACTACTGTTGCAGCAACCTCTGGAACAGAAATAATTTTTACAGGTATTCCATCAACAACAAGTCGAATTATGCTTATGTTTCGTGGAGTAACAATGAGTGCAAATCAAAATATAAGGATTACTCTTGGTACAAGTAGTGGTCTTGTAACAAGTGGGTATATTGGAACATCAGGATATGGTGCTGGTGCTAATAATCGAACAGACAGTTGGGTTTGGTATCCTGCCAATGGAACTTTATCAGGCGTTATGACAATCTGCCATATGGGTGGAAATATATATGTTCAAGGTCATTCAAGTAAGTATAATACTAGTAATACTTCATTTGGTGGCGGTGATGTTGCAGTAGGTGGAGTTGTAGACCGATTAGGAATAGATCCAGCAGGTGATGCTACTTTTTCTGCTGGTGCAATTAATATAATGTTTGACTAATAGGAGAATGTAGTGGCTAACGAAAAAAAAATAATACATGATCTTGCAACTAATAAAACAACAGTAGTAAATTATACAGATGAAGAACAAGATATTTATGATGCAAAAGTAACAGCTTGGACTAACGCTGCACCTGCTAAACGTATGGTAGACTTACGCAAACAAAGAGATGCACTATTAGCAGAAACAGATTACATGGCATTGGGTGACGTAACCTTGTCAGATGCTTGGAAAACATACAGACAAGCTTTAAGAGATATAACAAGCCAAACACCAGCAGATGATGCGTTGAGTAACATTACGTTTCCAACAAAGCCAAGTTAAGGAGCAACAGATGAGTAGAGCAGCAGATTTAGCAGCAGGTAAAATAGCCACATTAAAAACGACAGCTATAAAGTTTACTGATGGCGATGCTTCAATGACTATTGCTGATGGAGGGGTTGTAACATTTGCTGCTGCTCCTGTTGGTGATAATGGTGGTGCAATGGAATTAGTATCTAAAGTTACTACTGCCGTAACAGATTTAACTGCATTAATTGTAACTTTACCAGAAACAACAGACTTTGAATATTTAAAATTAATTATAAACTTAAAAGCAGAAACAGCAACAGCCCATAGGTGGTATATGCTTGTAAGAAATACAGCAGATGATGCTTTTGATACTGGTGCTAGTGATTACAGATATATGTATACCTACAACTACAATACTGGTAGTGGTGGTGGAAATGCTCAAAAAGGTGACGTAGATGGTACAGCTTATATTGAATTTATAGAAGGAAACACAGGAGATGGGTCTGATGATTTTGAAACTTTTCATTTAGTTTTAGATATATATCACACAGTAGGCACAGCTAAACACCCAAGATTTAATTGGGTAGCTGGCATAGAAAAAAGACATAATGATGCTATTTCTTACGGCTCTTCTGGTTCTGCAATCATTGGCACCGCTATAGCAGTAAACGGACTAAAGTTTTTAAAAAGTGATGGTGCTGAATTTACTAATCAAGGTTATTCTTTGTATAAGGTGATAAAATAATGCCAAAATATATTTTAGACAATGGTGTAAAAAGAGAAATGACAACTGCTGAAGAAACAGAAGGCGTTCTTTCTGGCGATGCTTTAGTTGCTGTTAACTTAAGCTCATTAAGAAGCATGAGAAATCTGTTATTAATTGAGACTGATTGGATGGCTAATTCAGATGTAACAATGAGTGATGCTTGGAAAGCATACAGAAAAGCTCTTAGAGATATTACAGATACTTATGGCTCAATGTCTGATGATGGTTTTTCATTTCCAACTAAACCAAGTTAAGGGAGCAAAATAATGTTTGGTCATGCTTCTATATCTGAAGCATCTTTTGGTGATGTAGGCGGTGTAGTACAGGTAGGAACCGCAGAAATGAGTGGTACTGCATCTAAGACTTCTATAGGTGTTGGTATACTTGCAGGTATTGCTACAATGGATGGTAACTTCACAGCAACAACAGCCGGTATATTTATAACAGGTAGTGTTAATGCAGAATTAAGTTCTAATTTTACACAAACTACAGAAGATATAAGATTAGTTAATCTCACTGATGTAACTATTAGCAGTGTATTTACACAAACGACAGATGGTATTAATATACTAATACCAATAGTAAGTACTGATTTAAATTTTACAAAAACAACATCTGGAGATATACTATACGAAAATATAGGAGAAACAACAGGTAAAAGACCAGCAGGAGCTTCTTCACCGGGATCTGGGTATACAGAAATATCTCCTTTGGGTGTAGAAAGTTATTCAAATATAACACCATCAGGATCTGAAACATGGTCAGAAATATAAGAGGTAAACATGGCAAGTACATATACAGCCAATAGTGGTATAGAAAAAATTGGAGCTGGCGAACAAGCCGGAACTTGGGGCGTTACCACAAATAATAATTTAGATATTTTAGATAGATCGATAAACGGTGTTGGCACAATTACTTTGACTGGAACAACAACCGACTTAACTACAAATGATGGTGTATTATCAGAGGGTGGATATAAAGTTCTTGTTTTGGCAGGGTCTCCATCTGGAACAAACACAATTACAATAGGACCTAATGATCAAGATAAAATGTATTTTGTTGAAAATGGTACAGATCAAAGCGTTATATTTTCTCAAGGTGGCGGAGCTAACGTTACTGTAATAGCTGGTGCTAAAAGCATGATTTATGCAGATGGAGCAGGATCTAGCGCTGCTGTTGTTGATTTAACAGCTGGATTAAGTTTGGGGTCTTTAACGCTTGCTGGCACAGTCGTTACTACTACAGCAGCAGAATTAAACCTTATGGATGGCGGTGCAACTGTTGGAACAACTGCTGTTGCCGCAGGAGATGGTATTGTTACTAATGACGGTGGCACAATGCAACAAACTACAGCAGCTACATTTTCAACGTATTTTAATCAAAATTTAGTAGAGGCAAAAAACGCTTTGACAGTAGCAGGTACAGTTACCGTTACACCTACTGGTGCTACATCTGTATACCAACCTCTTACAGTTGGTAGCGGTAGTCAAATAGTACGAGTTGCCGTTACTAATTTAGTTGCGGGTCAATACGTAATTATTGATAAAACAACCACAACAAATAGTATGACAATAGATTGGACAAACGATAGTGCAGTTACATCTTCGGGCATTTCATTAGGAAGTAGTGCTGATTTAGGTATTGGCATATTTAATGGTGCTGGTTTTTCTTTCACAGAGACAGTCAAATTTTAGGTGTTAAATGAGTATACCATTAATATCAGGTTTAGGGTTTACTGAAGTAGATTCAGCAGGGACGCTTAATGACAAAGCTGGGGATGCTAAAAGCAAACTTCCTATACAGTTTTTTAGATTAACAGATAATATTTCTGGTAATTTAACTTTAAATGATAATGCTGCTCATAAAAAAATTATACTAGATACAAATGGAAAGACTATAACTAATTCTTCTGGCTCACCTTTGACTACAAATTCAAGTATAGCATTGGAATTAAAAGGTAGTGGTAATGTACAATCTACTTTAAAAACTTTTACAGCTTCTGAAAGTTCAACAAGCCACACAGGTACAACTATATTTAGTAGTAGCGATAGCTCTACACTAGTTGTGGCAACTTCAGATACGGATAGCACACAAACGGCTGTTTTAACTAGAACAGCAGGAACACAAACAGAAAGCTTTGGTTCTCGAGGGCTTGTTCAGCTAACTTGGAATGAATGGCCTAGCGCTTTCCAAAATGTTAATTCTGCTTTAAATGGTGGTGGTAATCTTGCTTCTGGAGTGCGGCTATTAGGTGTTACAACCTCAAGTGCTTCCGCACCTAGTGGTGGGAGTACTTTAGCTATTCCAACAAGTTGTGGAAGCCAAACAAGCTTACGTAACTCAGGTGTAGCGACACCTGAAGCACACGCTGCAGTTTTTTACCAAAACTGTGCGTCAGGAAATCCTTGGCAATTTTATATTTTAGACTTAGGTGTTGGATCAAGCTTTAAAGTATGGCTTACATTGCCTTCAACACAAAATAATAGATCGTTAACTTTTACAAACAATTTGGCTATTTCTTGTGTTTTATCTGGGGGAGACCCGTACAGCGATGTTACAGTTACTGCTGGTTCAACTGCTGTAGTTACAAGAAGCGATTCAACAGATGGATCATTTGATTTAACTGGTACAATAGAGGGCAATAATGGAGATAGTCAGCCATATGCTTTAGTGCCAGCTAACGATGGAGCAGGTAGTATTAATACCGATGCTTATACTGGAACTTTATCAGCGAGTGCTTTATAATGCCTTTAACTAAATTAAGTTTTAAACCCGGAATATCCTCAGACAATACACCTTATAGTAATGAAGGTGGATTTGTAGATGGAGATAAAATTAGATTTAGATTAGGCACGCCAGAAAAAATGGGCGGTTGGTCTAAATATAGTCTTAATCAGTATCAAGGATCAGCAAGAAGATTGCATAATTGGATTGCATTAGATGGTTCAGATTTTTTAGGTTTAGGTACTCATTTAAAGTATTATATAGAACAAGGTCAAACGTTTACTGACATTACGCCTATACGAAATGTAACATCAGCAGGTGATGTAAGCTTTTCTGCTTCCACTAGTGCTAATTTTGACTCTACTGGAGGTAGTTCAAATAATTCTACATTAGTTACCATTGTCGACCCAGCACATGGTGCGAATGAGAGTGACTTTGTAACTTTTTCTGGTGCATTTACATTAGGTGGTAATGTAACAGCAACTTTGTTAAATGCAGAACATCAAATAACATCAATAATAAGTTCTAATTCTTATACAATTACACTTTCTGTTTTAGCAACTGGCTCTGATACTAGTAATGGTTTTTTTACAGATGCTACTTGTGATTATAACAATGATCCAACTATAACAATGGATAGCACAGCCCTTCTTATTGCTGGTATACCAGTTACTGGTACAGGAATACCAGCAAATGCTACTGTATCTTCAATTACAGATGGGACAACTTTTGAACTTAGTGCTTCTACTACTGGTGGTTCAGTCACAAATGGAACATTATCTTTTAATGTCTCAAAAGCAACTTATCAAATAAATACAGGTCTTAATGTTACAGTTGGTGGAACTGGCTGGGGAGCTGGTCAATGGAGTGGCACAACATCTGGTGCTTTATCAACACAACTTGCTGAAGCTTTAGATAATAGTGAAACCGCAATAGATGTGGATAGCTCAACTGGTATTGTAGCTACTGACTTGGTATTAATAGACAATGAATTAATAACTGTTGGCACAATAAGTTCTAACACTTTAGGAACTGGTGGTGGCCCTTCAGCTAGAGGTGCAAGTGGTACAGCCGCAGCAACTCATGCAGACAACACATTAGTTTTTTTAGCACAAGGTAATGCATCAGCTTCAGATGATTTTGTAGGGTTTGGAAATGCTGCTGCAATTACAATTTCGGGAGCGCAAATAAGACTTTGGTCTCATGATAACTTTGGTGAAGATTTAATTATTAATCCTAGAGATGGGGGTTTGTTTTACTGGGACAGGAGTGCAGGCTTAACAGCCAGAGCTGTTGAACTAAGTGCAACATCTATATTAGATGGAGAAACAAGCGTTCCTCAAATATGCAAACAAATTATAGTTTCTGATGCAGATAGGCATGTAATAGCATTTGGAGCTGACGGATTAGGAGCAGGCCTTACAACAACACAAGGCAATGGTGTTCAAGATCCATTATTAATAAGATTTTCTTCTCAGGAAAATCCTGTAGATTGGTTTCCAACTACAACAAATACTGCTGGTGAAATTAAATTAGGTGGCGGATCTGAGTTTATGCAAGCAGTAGAAACAAAAGCACAGATATTAGTTTTTACTAATAAAAGTTTACATGCAATGAAGTTTATTGGACCTCCATTTACATTTGGTATAAAAGAACTTGCTAAAAATATAACTATTATGAGCCATGCTTCAGCCGTAGCTGTTAATGATAGCGTTTATTGGATGGGAGTTGACACATTTTATGTTTACTCAGGACAAACTCAACAAATACCTTGTCTTGTAAAAGATAAAGTATTTTTAAATTTTAATTTTGAAGAAAGATTAAAGGTACATGCTGGAGTCAATTCAGAATTTAGTGAAATAATATGGTTTTATCCTAGCGCTAGTAGTACTGAAATTGATTCTTATGTAACATATAATTATTTAGAAAATCTTTGGTACTTTGGAACCCTTGAAAGACAAGCTTGGATGGATAGGGGTATTAGAAATTTGCCTATAGCAACTGGTGGGCAATATTTATATAATCATGAAACAGGCTTTGATGATGATGGGTCAGCTATGACAGCATTTATAGAGTCATCTCCTATAGCATTAGGAGATGGTAGTAAGTTTGCTTTTGTCAATAGGATTATACCTGACATTAATTTTAATGGATCTACATCAACTAATCCTAGTGTTGATTTTACTGTAAAAGCTAGAACGCATTCTGGTTCAGGGTTTACTCAAACTGATACAGAGACAACGCAAAGAACAGCTGTAAGTCCTGTAGAAACATATACAGAAAAATTAGACATAAGAGTTAGAGGAAGAACATTTGCATTAAGAGTTGAGTCTACTTCTTTAGGAACAAAATTTAAATTAGGTACGCCACAAGTTAATGTAGTTCCAGATGGGAAAAGATAATGTTAATTACTACCATACCACAATACGTTCAAGGGTTAAAAAATTCTAAAGTTGACTTAACAGCTACTAGTGCAACAGTTGTATACACAGCACCAGCAGCTGCAGATTTTAATTTTTCTGTTGTAAATAGTATAATAGTATCTAACGATTCTGGTAGCGCTGACACAATAACCTTAACAATTACTGGAGGCGGATTAACTTCAGCTGCAGCCGTTTCTGATCATGTTTTTAGTTTATTTCAAGTTAAAGCTGTTGCAGCAAATACATCAATAGAATTGTTAACAAAAGATTTGATATTACAAAGTGGAGATATATTAACAGCAACCGCAGCGACAGCAAATAGACTTCATGTTGTAGCAAGTATACAAGAGCTTGCTTTACATAGAACGCCACAAAGCGCTTTATAATGACAGCTTTTATGCTGATGTGTTTTTTTGGTGTGCAAATAGAAGATGGAATATATTTTAAAAATGTTAATGATTGTATCAGTTATAAAAAAAAATTACACAATCAAGTTATTATTAGAAACAATAAAGATGAGGTCTATCAGTGCATGTGTAAGTTAGTTCCAAGTGTAGACACAGATAAAGTAAAAGTTTATTAAGGAGAAGTAATATGGAAAACATGGTATTAGACGCTTGGAATGATCTTAGCTACATAGAAGGTGCTTTATTTACCTTTTGGTTGTTTATTCTGTATTATGGCAAAGTATGGATAGATAGCAGATTTAAAGGGAAGGAATGTAAATGCTCACAGCATTAATAGGACCAGTCTCTAATCTTCTTGGTAAGTTTATAGAAGATAAGGACATGAAGAACAAGCTGGCACATGAAGTTGCTACTATGGCAGAGTCTCATGCTCAAGAGCTTGCCAAAGGACAGATAGAAATAAACAAGGCAGAAGCACAGCACAAATCCATTTTCGTAAGCGGGTGGCGCCCCTTTATTGGCTGGACGTGCGGAATTGCTCTTTGTTGGCATTTTGTCCTTGCACCTGTTACTTTATTTGTATGTGCTTATTTAAATGTTGTTATACCAGAATTGCCAAGTTTTGATATGGGTTCACTTATGACGGTTTTAATGGGCATGTTAGGATTGGGCGGACTTCGCAGTTTTGAAAAGTACAAAGGATTAACTAAGTGATGTGGGTTTGGTTAAAAATTTTTATATTTTTTAATACAATAGGAAATTATTTTTATAAAAAACATGTTAAGTCTTTAAGACAAAAGCAAAGGAGATAAAGTTGGATATAAGTAAATTAAGAGAAGAGATAGAGTCTGATGAGGGAAATGTAGAAGAAATATATTTGGATCATTTATCTTTACCAACTTTTGGGATAGGACATTTGGTAAAAAAAGATGACCTTGAATATGGTATGCCAGTAGGAACTCCAGTAAGTAGAAAAAGAATTAACTCTTGTTTTAATGATGATATCCAAGGAACTCTAGAAGACTGTGAAAAACTTTACGTAAACTTTTATAGCTTACCTGAAGAAGCAAAAATGATATTATGTAATATGATGTATAATTTAGGCTACACAAGACTGTCAAAGTTTAGTAAACTAAAAGCAGCTGTAAATAAAGGTGATTGGGAAAAGGCATCTATAGAGATGGCTGATTCAAAATGGTACAGACAAGTACCAAACAGAGCCGAAAGATTGGTTCAAAGAATGAAAGAAATAGGAGATTATTAAATGGCTATTTCAGCTTTATTATCAATGGCAGCCCCAGCAATAGCGGGTTCAATATTTGGCCCAACTTCATTTTTAGCTGCGAACCCTGCATTTGCAAGCGCAATCGGAGGAGGTATAGGATCTCTTTTAGAAGGAGGAACTGGCAAAGATGCTTTAAGAGGAGCTGCTTTAGGCGGTCTTGGTGGCTTTCTTGGTAGTAAGTTTGGTGGCGGTGGCTCGAGTGCTATAGCAGGAGTTAACCCAGCAGCACCAGCCTTCAATCCAAGTGATGTTGAAGGAATGGGCTTAACTTCTTTTCAACCAACTGGAGCGATAGCTCCACCTTCTTCTTTAATGTCTCAACTAACAAGACCAGAAGCAATAGGCGCTGGCGTAGGTGGGCTTGCAGCTAGTAGCATGATGCGTAAAAAGCCAGATGAAAAAGAAGAAACGGTATATCCAAGAGGTATGCCAATAAAGAACACATCTTTATTTCCTGAAATGGGCTATGATGGAGGTAAAGAAGGTGAGTTTGATTACAACATAGCTAAAAACTATGCAGAAGGTGGGGATCTACAAGAACCAGCAGCAATGGACATGGGTATAGGCGGTATGAAAGAATCTGGTATGAATGACAAAGAGCTTATTAGTAGTGCTATAGATGTTATTCAAGGAGACATAATTGATTCAACGCAACAACAAGTTATTCTTGCACAATTTGTAACTCAGTTTGGTCAAGAAGCTTTAAAAGATTTAGTTTCAAAAGTTCAATCAGGTGAAATTAATGATGCGCCTACAGAAGGTGATGGAATGGTCAAAGGAGCTGGAGATGGAATGGCTGATATGGTTCCAGCATCTTTAGGAAAAGAACAAGATGTATTATTAAGTGATGGAGAATTTGTTGTTCCTGCTGATGTTGTGAGCGGGATAGGAAATGGATCTTCTGATTCAGGTTCTGACAAACTTTACGATATGATGGATAGAGTAAGAGAAATGAGAACAGGTGGAAAGACACAGCCTCCTGCAGTGCCTGAAGAGATGATGTTACCTGCATGATATTTACAGCAGTTCCTAGAGAAGCTTTAGATATTGTTTGGCAAGATGTTGCTCATATGCTTGCTAAAGCAGTGGCAACTAGTAGTGGTAGATTTCATGTTGATGATATTTATCGTGATTTAGAAAATGGTGTTTATAGTTTATGGTTAGCTATAGATGAAGATAATAAAGAAAGTAAAGTAGTGGCTGCAATTACAACTCGCATAATATCATATCCAAATAAAAAGTCATTGGCTATGGATTGGATTGGTGGAAGTAAAATGTCAGAATGGATGCCTGTAGCTATGAAAAAATTAACGCAATTTGCAAAAGACTGTGACTGCACTCATTTAGAAGGTTATGGTAGAAAAGCATGGATGAGAGTTTTAAAAAAATATAATTGGAAACCTGATTATATTGCTTACAAAATGGAGATAGATAATGGGTAAAGGCGGAGGCGGAGGCCAGCAACAACAAACAGAGCAAAATATAACTCAAACTAGTTTGCCTAAATATTTTGAGCCATACGCAATTGATATGATGAAGAGAGCCGAGGCCGAATCAAAGAGAGAGTACACTCCTTATGAGGGCCAAAGATTAGCTGATGAAAATACTGATATAACTAGATCTAGAGAGTTAGCTAGAAAAACAGCAGAATCTGGTATACCCGGATATGACGCAGCTAATCAAGGATTAGCATCGGCTATGGCTAGAAGTTCTCAAGGCATGAATTATACTCCTGAAATGTTTGACTCAGCTCAAGCTGAAAAATACATGTCTCCATATATACAGAACGTATTAAATGTTCAAAAAGACCAAGCTCTTTTAGATTTTAATAGAGGTCAAGGTGATCGTAACTTTGCAGCACAACAAGCTGGAGCTTTTGGCGGTTCTAGACAAGGGGTTCAACAAGCTTTAGCTGGGCAAGGTCTTCAAAGAGATATGCAAAGAATACAAGCTGAAGGGCAACAAAAAGCATACGAAGCTGCTCAACAACAATTTGGTGCAGATAGAGATGCTAAATTTTCTGCTGAAAAAATGGGTCTTGGAGCAGCTGATTCTCTTACTGAACAAAGTAGAATGTTAGCTCAACTAGGGGAGAAAGCAAGAGCAGGAGATATAGAGTCAGCCCAGCTATTAGAAAAAATAGGAAAAGATAGACAAGCAAGAGATCAAGCTGGACTAGACATATCTTATGAAGATTTTATAAGACAAAGAGATATGCCTAGAGAAGATTTAACATTTCTTTCTTCTATTCTTCGTGGTGTTCCAGTTTCTCCGAGTACGGAGTCTGGTAAATTTGCAAATTACGATCCAATTAAAGATTTGTTAGGCACAGGAATAGCTGGGCTTGGTTTATATAAAGGGATAACAGGCTAATGATGAATGTAATAGAAGTACAAGATGGTCTTAAAAATTTTTCCGAACAACAATTAATTAAAGAAATGCAACAACCTAGTGGTAATGCACCACAATTTCTTGTTCTTTCTGAATTAAATAGAAGAAAGCGTGTTAAAGGAGATTATGAAGCAAGACAGTCTCAAAATCAACAAACTGTTGCTCAAGATGCAGTGGCTTCAGCTGGCGTTCCGCAAGAAGGAATGATGGGCATGTCCGAAGCTATGGCTCCGGCAAGCGCAGAGTCTGAGGGTATTGGCTCTATGATGCCTAAATCTATGAGAAATGGTGGAGAAGTAGACAGATATGCTGATGGAGGTTTAATAGAAGGAATAGCAGAGAGTGTTGGGCAAAATAGCGAAATGTTACAACAAGTGGCTCAAAATATGGGTAAAATGAATACAAACACATCTCCATTTCCCCAACCATCTGTACAATTGCCTCCGCAACAACCATCAGTTTCTCCTATTAATAGTACATTTAGACCGCCTTTAGGAGGTCAAGTGACAGACATGGCATATAGGGGGCCTTTCAATGGTTTTGGTGGTTCACCTTTTAACAGAGGGGGACAGCCGCTTGGATTTGGTGGTAAGGGGGGGCAAAGAGCAGGTAGGGATACATATGGAAGACCATCTGAACTTGACTCAACATTTAAAGGATTAGGTTCTTTTGCAGATATTTTTAATAAAGTACCAGCAGCTGAAGAATCCAAAGCTATGGCAGAAGGTGGAATTATTAGAGCGGCCAATGGAGCTTCATTGGCAGATAGAAATTATAATCCGGGCAATATAAGAAAAGCTGGTTTTATAGGAGAGACAGGAGAAAATGCAGGTTACTCTACATATGCATCTCCAGAGTTTGGTTTAAGAGCTTTGTCTAGATTATCAAATACCTATAATGATAAAGGTATATCAACTGTTAGAGATTTTATTAATAGATATGCGCCAACAGCAGACAACAATAAAAACAATGAACAGTATGCTAAAATGGTTGCTGGAGCTTTAGGTGTTGGGATTGATGATCCTGTAGATTTTTCTAATGATGCAGTAAAACAAGCATTAATACCTGCGATAGCGCAATTTGAAGGATATACAGGAGATACAAGTCCTGATCTTATTAATAAAGGAATAGCAGCATCTAAAACAGAAGACGTTACTAAAGTAAATGAATTGTTATCTGGTATTGATTCTTTGTCTGGAGATAAAAGCGGAGGAGAAAAACTTGGAGTTGATCTGGCTTATCCTCAAACACAAAACTTTGGTTTAAGAGGAAAAACAGATAGCAATCAAGAAGGGTTTTCAATTTTTGATATATTTAAAAAAGAAAAAGAAATACCAGATCCAGATGACAGTTTAGGAAATAAAGTTGATGAAAAAACTTTTCAAATGATGAGCCCAAATGAAAAAGATTTTGTTACTGGTAAAAGCGATCCTCTTCTTTTTGGTTACCCAACTATAGAAGCTGGCCCAGATACATCTATAAATAATAGCAAAGATGGAGGTTTTCCTGCATTTCCTGACCCTCTGTTTATAAATAGAATGGAACAAAAAAGAGGTCTTCCGGGAAGAAGTAATCAAGATGTTTATAGCGATGGCTATGGAGAGCAATCAGATATAAACTTTCTTGACACAATTTCATCGCCTATTATTAAAAAAGGGATAGAAGATAGAATTAAACGTGGACAAATAACTGAAAAACAAGTTGAAGAAGCAAATAAACCCGGTGATCCAGCTGTGCAAGAAAAAAAGTTTGCTGATGAAAAGAAAAATACTGAAAAGTTTATAAAAGAAAAAAAGATAGAAGAACAAAAGATAGAAGAAAAGAAATCTGATTCTAAATCTAATTATACTTTTGCTGATGGATCTCCAAGTAAAGGTATTAGTTCTACTGAACAAGAAATATTAGACCTTCAAAGAGAACTTAAAAAAGATAGGGACTTTGATAGGTACATGGCATTGGCTCAAGTTGGTTTAAATTTAATGGATCAAAAAGGTTATGGTGAAGCAATGAATACAGGATTAAAAACATTTGGAGATTCTAAAAAAAGATATAGTGATGCAGTTACAAGCTTGATAAATGCTAGAGCCAAGTTAAAAACAGCAACCGATAAAGGTACAATGACAACTAAAGAAGCGTATGATAAACTTAATGATGTTAGAGAAAGAATATACGGCAAACAAGGTGATCTTGGTGCAGTTACAATAGAACTTAAACCTGAAGAGCTTGCAAAATATAAAGCTGAAGAACAATTTTTATTAGAATATATGAATAAACGTGGATTTAAAATACCTGTGTATAATCCAAATTTAGATGCAGCATCTTGAGGTAACTCTTAATGGGTACAATTAATGTAACAAGTAAACGTACAGGCAATACATATCCTATAGCAATATTAGGCAATCAACCTAATCAGCAAGAAGATGTTGCTATACAAAAATATATAGACACTCAAGATGGTATTGGTCAGGTTGCTTTACCAGAAGTTGATGACTCACAAGGTGGGCTTATTGATTTTGTTAAATCAACTGCAGGTGGTTTTGGTCAATCATTTGCTCAAATACCCGGTGGTATTACTGCTTTAGGAGAGTCTATAGGAGGATATGATGTTGGAACAACAGGTATAGGTAAAGCTGCTCAAAGTTTTTCTAATGATGCTTCAGCTTATATTCGTGAAGCCACTGATATGAATGAAAGTGTAGCTAGTAAATCAGGACAAGCTATTGGTTCTCTTTTGTCATTTTTGGTTCCGTCTACAGTTGTTGCAAAAACAGCCTCTGTTTTAGGTGGTGGAGCTAAATTAGCAAGTGGACTAGCATTATCTACAGCTGCCACACAAGGTGCTGCAATAACATCACAAGATCAAATGAATAGAATAGCTAGTTTTATTGAAGGTGGTGGAGAGCTTGATGAAGAAACAAAAAGAGATGCTGTACAACTTAGTGGATTACTAGGAACATCAGAAGCCGCACCTTTAGTTCCTTTATTAAAACATTTAGGCACAGCTATGAGGATACTTAAAAAAGTCCCAGCTGGAAAAGTAGATGATGCTTTAAGAACTATTGGTGGTAAATTAAAAAGATCCTTAATTGCAGGTATTGGAGAAGGTAGTCAAGAATTACTTGCTGGTTTAGTTCAAGATATGATAGAGAAAAATTTGTACAACCCTGATTTAGAGGTTGGTAAAAGTGCTTATGATGATGCAGTTTATGGTGGTGGCGCAGGTGCTGCGCTAAACCTTATAGTAGACAGTATAAGAGGAAGACAGTTAAAGAAATTTGACAAACAATACAAACAATTAGATGAAGATCAACAAGAAGAAGGCAAAGATGCAGGCGTAAAATTGCAAAATGCTACTAACTTTATTAATTCAAGAAAAGTATTACAACTACCTCTTCCTGCAGAAAAACAAGATGGCATTGTTATAGATGAAAATTTTGATAAAGATCAAAAGTTAATTGATTTTGGTGAAGTTGTTAATGATCAAACTAATTTGCAAAAAGAAATTAAAAAACAAGAAGAAGCAAATCAAACTTTAGAAGCTTCTAAAGAATTAAAGTCTCCTTATATACCTGTAAAATTAACTAATTTACCAGAAACAGAAGCTTATAAAATTAGAAAAGCTAGAGTTGATTTAGGTAAAAAGATAGCTGTTGATGATCCCGCTTCACTACAAGAGATAGAGGATGTTGTTGGTATTGAGTCTGCTAACAGAGAAAGAGCTAATCAGAAACCTATACTTAGTGGACAACAAAAAAAAGAAGATTTATTTCCTGAGTTAGAAGGAGCAGAAGAGAAAGCATTAGCAAATAAATTTACTAATACAATTTTAAAAGCTAAAGTTATTAATAGAGCAGAAGTTAAACGTATAGCTGCAAGAATTAATAAAGAAAAAATGTCTAATGAAGATGCTGATAATGTATTAAATACATTACTAGCTAAAGGCG
>Ga0209337_1001387_pt1 | contig 18435 bp, 42 predicted proteins | sample LinPmetageLP53_FD_184044 | JGI IMG/M metagenome (GOLD analysis project Ga0209337, IMG submission 184044) | Marine viral communities from the Pacific Ocean - LP-53 (SPAdes) (version 2) | ecosystem: Environmental > Aquatic > Marine > Oceanic | place: Pacific Ocean | collected 2010-02-08 | reverse complement strand
CAATTAAGATACTTAATATGTACGATAAGAATTGTAAGATAAGTATGGGTATGGCTATGAACAATACTAAGAAGTTTTTAAGAACTAATTTTAACATAGGGGAAGATAATGGCAGATAAGTTTGGACCATATATAACTAAATTAATGACAACCGTAAAAGATTTTAAAGAAGACGAGTTTGTTAGAAATTTAGCTATAGATGAGTTAAAAAGATTAAATGTGAATATAGAAGAGTTCGTTAGAACTAATAACATATTAAATCAAGAAGAAAAAGAGAAAATCGAAAAACAATTACTACAGGAGGACAAGAAAAATGTCAAAAATAAGTAAAGAAGGTTATGAACAAATACAAATAATCAAAAACGCGTTGGATTCAATGTATGATAAATTGGGTAAATCAACGTACACCAAGAATGGAACTAAATATGTTTCACACAATGTTTTTGAATCAGTTAAAGATGAGTTCGAAGCTATATCAGGTATTGTTGAACAAAGTGGAACTTGGGAGGAAGTATAATGCCAACTAATAATCCAGCAAATGATAGATATAATCCACCAAATAATATGAGTGCTGATTTTGAAGAAATTAATTTTGGTGAATTAAATATTGGTGAATTGTTTTGGCAAACTAACAGACCAGAAGAAACTAATCCTTGGCGAAAGGTAAGTGAAACAACAGCTGAAAATCTAAAAGCACAAAAAATATATAACTTTAATCTAAAAACTAAAATATTCTTGAAAATATAATGTCAGATAAGTCTTTTATAAGACCAGTTCGTATACCTGGTAAAAGATTTGTTCTCACTAAAAATATGATATTGGAGTCTCAAAAACATACAAAATCCAATATGGAAGCTGCTAGGTGGTTAAAAGTTTCATTTAACACATATAAGAAGTGGGCTAAGTATTATAAGATATTTGAACAACATTTAAATCAATCTGGTGTTGGTGTTAAAAAAGGTTGGGCTACTTACAAGATAAAGTTAGAAGATATTTTTGAAGGTAAGAGAAAGTGTAATTACACATTACCAACACTTAAAAAGAGAATGGTTGAAGAAGGTTATGCTAAAGAAGAATGTTATTGTTGTGGTTGGAATGAAGGTAGAGTTACTGATGGTAAAATACCACTTACTATAGACTTCATTGATGGAGATTCAGAAAACAAATTATTAGAAAATATGAGATTACTGTGTCCAAATTGTTTTTTTGTATTCAATGGTTTTTTTTACAATTCAAAATTATTTGTTAAATAGGAGAAATACAAAATGTTAGTAGATTACAAAGGTAGAAACTTAGAGATAGGTGAAAAAGTTTGTATTCAAGTAGATGTTCCATCAGCTAATGGGATGTTATATAGAGATACAATTGTTAAATTAGATGAAATTAATACTGAAACGAATAAAATAAGAGTAACAGATTCTACAGGTAAAGTATGGTGGGTATCACCGTTACAGGTAAGTTGTAGTTTTTTATAGGAGACAAAATGGCTAAGAAAAAAAATAAGAAACAAGAATCAGAAAAAATAAAGTTAGACCCAGAAATTCTAAAAGCTGCAGCTAATGTAGAGGATACTATAGCTAAAGCTAGTGTTGAGTTACAAAAAATGGCAGAAGAAATGTTATCTATAGCGTTAGAGGTTAAAAACGAATATGGAGATGACTTAGACATCGATGCACTTAACGAGATGAGCAGTAGTATAACTCAAATACACGAGGATAGTCCATACTTAGATGAAATATTTAAAGGTGAATCTTGGAAAAAAGTTATCAAGACGATGAGACCAAATGTACCAGTTAAACCAACATTTAAAAAAAAGGATGATGATGAAAAATAAAGAGGAAGAAGTAGTTGATTCGCCTTGGTATTATTTTTATTCAGTTGGTTGTGCTTTTTGTAAACAATTAGAACCAATCATAGATGATTTAAATCAAAATGGTCACGATATACTAAAACTTGATTTAACTGTAGCTGACAATAATAAATTAGCAAAAGAACTACAAGATGAATACGGTAAAAAATGTGGAACTCCCTGGTTAATAAACGCTGACACTGGTAATCATATTTGTGGTTACAGAGAAAAAGATATATTAGAAAAATGGTTAGATGGTGAAGATATTCCAGCACCACCAAGTATACAAGGTAAAATGCCAAAACTACCTTTTTTTAAAGATAGTAAAACTAAAGTTAAAAAATGGAAAAAAGAATACAATGAGTGGTTAGAAAAGAATAAAGCTGTTCCTAATTTACAAACAGCTAATCAAATGTTAAATAGACCACGACCTAATTCAGACCCACCAATGTTACCTGCACCTAACACTGTAACTGATGGTGAATTAGAAAAATTTAAAGTTGTATATGAGAAATGGGTTAAAGAAAATACTCATCTACCAAATGTACAATCAGTTAAACAGATAATAGATAGAATTAATAATCAACGAAAAACTATCCCTAATGTTGCTATGAAAAACTTAGAAAATAAAGTTAATTTACTTGAATCTAAATTAGATAAGATGATGAAACATTTTGGGGTAAAATGAAATTTAAATTCAAACCAACACCAACGGTTGACAGAGAAGCTACAGAGAAAGAATTAAAGAATATTAAGGAATCAGAGGAAATGTTAAAGGAAGAAAAGAAGCTTCCACCAACATCTCAAATGGTTCGTAACATAGCTGTAGACCATTGGAAGAGTTTGAAAGCATTTTTAAAAGGAAAGCATGTTATAGTTCCTCAAGAAATAGCAGAAAAAAGATGGGAAATATGTAAACAATGTCCTCACCTGTTATATGATGAAACTAATCCAGATACAAACAAAAACGATGGAAGGTGTACAGAGTGTGGATGTTTTATGAATGTTAAAACTCACTACGCGACGGCGGAATGTCCAATAAATAAATGGGAAAAATATGATAATTAAAGAATTTATATCAGAAACAAATAAAAACAAAATGATTTCAGATTTATTGAAATATTACAAAGTTGGTAATGTTAGAGTTAAATTAAAATCAATGAAGAATCATGCACATTATGATGTAGATAGAGGAACATTGGAATTATCTACAAAATATAAGACGATTAAGAATAGTCAACTGAAAGAGTTTTTGATTACAATACTTCACGAAATCTATCACGCTATGGATTCCAAGAAATATGGTTGGAAGAAGTTCAAGGAAATGTATGAAATGGAAATGAATATATTGATTCAAAAAAATAAAGACCCATACAAAGACAACAAGTTTGAGATAGAAGCGGAGAAATTTGGACAAAAGAATTGGTCTAAATGGAAAACAAGATTTAAGAAAGAAAATTTGATTTAAATGGGGCTGTAACTCAGTTGGGAGAGTGCTTCCCTTGCACGGAAGAAGTCGTAGGTTCGAATCCTATCAGCTCCACAAACCTCAGTAACAAACCTGTTACAAACTGTTACAAATAAAACACATAAAACATTTGGTTATTTGCCATATTTGTCGTATATTATAGTATGATTAGAAATGACAATAACAATAAAAGGAGTTTTATGATTTTACTAAATAGTGTTGGAACAGCGTTAACAAGAAAATTAATCACACATCCAATTAATGAAGATGGAACTATCAATAAAGATGAGGGTACTGCAACTCACGTTTATGATTTAGATAATGAATGGTTTTGTAGTCTAAGTGATACTGATTTATTAGAGTTCTTTGATTTCATTGAAGAAACACAAGATGTAACTACTATTATTTATAATGATTGGAAAACAAGTATTTGGGGTATGTGGGAAGAAACTAACAATAGTTATATGAACTTGGAGACTATTTAATGAGTTTATTAAGTGAATATTCAGATAGTAAAAAGTGTGACGGATGTATGGAACATACACCAACTATAGAGTATAAAGAAAAGAATTATTGCACTTGGTATTGTGCTAAAAAAAAGTAATCTTGTTACAATCTGTTACAATTTAATTGAAAATAAAGCTTGACTTATGTCAGGCTTTTGTCGTATATTATAGTATAAGAAAAAGGGGTTTTAAAGATGGAAAGAGTTGTTGTGGAGTATGAGTTATTAAGAGAGAATGAGTTGGCTATGTTGACTAAGACAGTAGTGGATGAGATGGAGTTTCCAGAGTTTATAGTTACCACATTTGGTCCGTTCCCTACTGAGAGAACATTTCGATATGACCAATATGATTTGGCTGAAAATTATTACAACTACTTAACCAACCCGTTGAGTGAGCGTGAAAGTATGATATTTGATAATTTTAATTAAGTTGTTACAAACTGTTACAATTCTTTTCTTGTGAATTAGCAAAAAAGTCCGTATATTATAGTATGATTAAAAGGAAACAAAAAGGAGAAAATAGTATGATAGGAACAAGAGTTTATAATTGGAAAACTAAGGCTAGTGGAGTTATGAAAGTAGAATATACTTTCTCTTCTGTTACTAAAGCTTTAGTAGTAGTTAATATGTCTATTGAAGGTAAATACCATCGGTGGAATTGGATGTCGTATGAAGGTCGTACTACACTAATGACTTTATTGGAGAAGGATTTTGAATCTTTCTATGGTATTACTATTACTAATAAATATGATGCTGAAGTTGAAAGGATGGCCGCTTAATGGAAGAATCAATTTGGGGTTATGTTATAATGATTGCAATATGTCTTATAGGTTTACTAAATCAAGAGTTAAAGGAGATTAAATAATATGAGTAGTTTTTTATTAGGAATGTTAGTAATGTGGTTTATATATCCATTACTTTATATAGGTCGTAAGGCTGTTACAGATAAGTTTCATAATTATATGGAAACTGAAAGTGATGCGGTTATCGATGAATCAACACCTATGGGTTTTAAATTAACAGGTAAGGTGTAGAATATGGCTATTATAAGTAAAGACACTACGAGGAAACAAACTGTTGATTTAACAGGTCCTCAAGGTAATGCATTTTATCTATTGGGTTTGGCTAAAAAGTTATGTAAACAAATGCAGATAGAAGATGATATAATATTATATGATATGAAAATGGGTGGGTATGAACATTTAATTACTACCTTTGATGATTACTTTGGTGACTTAGTAGATTTGGAGAGATGATGTTTAATAAAAAACCTAAACCAGAAACAATGAAAAAGAACCGAGAGGTTTACGCTGATGTATTTGAGAAAGAAATCAAATGGTTGAAGAGTAATTTACAGACTCTAACAGAAACCAAAAACAATTTTATGATTGATATGTATACAATATTGATTACAGGTGGTAGAAAGATTACACCTAAAATGGCAGATGCTATCAGAAATGGTGTTCAACGATGTAAGAGTAGTCCAAAGTTTAATCCGACATTACAGATAGAAGCAGAAGCTAAACTAAAACCTATATTAGAGAAAATCGCTATGGTTGAGAAGTTGGCTGAATCAAAGAATGATAGAGGACTTGAGTTTATACAGAATGTAAAACAATATGTTAAGAACAATTACAGAGTAACTAAGAAACAGATGTCAGCTCTTAACAAAGTATATAAAAGATGTAGTGAAGATTTATTTAAAGGAGATGACAATGACTAAACAAGAACTATTAGATAGGTTAGAAACAATAACCGATAGTATGGATATGGATATATTAAATAGATATGAGATAGAATGCATTGTAGATGATATTAAAACACTACAATGGGATATTAATACTCAAGGAATTAAGATAGAGGTAAACTAATGAAAGATGAAGATTATATGCACAATAGAAATCCTTTAGTAGGTAAACTATTGAAGTTAAAGTATCGTATCAACGCTTGGTTTAAGAATTATGGTGAAGATACGAGTGCTGATAAAGCTTATGTTATGGGTTTAATATCTGATATTAGACATAATAGTGTGAAGTTTACTAAACTATGTAAAGAAGATTTTGATAAGTGTAACGCAATGTGGAGGACTTATGAAACCAAGTAAAAGATTAGTAGATGTATTAGATGAAACATTACCAGATAAACTATTTTGGGATAAGGTGTTCGCTAAGCTAGGTTTGTTACAAGCTAAAATTGAAAGTTACAAGGGTGGTAGTATGAGTATTGATGATACTGAATACAGATGGATAACAAATAGAATAGAATATTGGAACTCAGAAGAAAGATTATTGAATAAAGATGAAATGAAATTAGCTAATAAGATGTGGAATAAATATGGAAAATAATTCCAGAAAAAGCTTGACTCGTATTACTTTTTATTCGTATATTATAATAATATAATAAATGATAAACTTTAAGGATTAAACTATGAATTACACAACAACTACCAACGGAGCAGTAACAAACAAAACATCAGGAAAAGAATGTCTTGATTTATTTCAACGTATTGGTAATATGAGGTATGCAGATAGATTATATATCCTTGAAGAATTTCAAACAGCATTTAAAGACGATAAAGAATTAGCAACACAAGTACTATTTTGGGCAAGAGCAGCGAGAATAGGTTCAGGTGAGAGAAAAACTTTCCACACTATATTAAGTGAAATTGGAAAGACATCTCCTGATTTTATTTCAGACAATGTAAAAACCATTGCTGAATTAGGTTATTGGAAAGACTTAATAGAGTACTTCCATATACCAAAGGTTATATCGGTTTTCGCCCAAGCAGTTCGTGAGAAGGATAGGTTAGCATGTAAGTGGGCTCCAAGAAAGTGTGCGGAGTTAAGAGATGAGCTCGGTTTCACTAACCGAGAGTATCGTAAATGGTTGAAGAGATATTCTGAAACCGTTGAACAACAGATGTCTCAAGAACATTGGGATGATATTAATTATTCATCTGTACCAGGTTCTGCTATGAGAAAATATTATGGAGCATTCGAAAAACAAGATGGTATACGATTTGACGGATGGAAAAATGATAAAGACTCAAAAGCATCTGTATCGGCTACCTATCCACACGAAGTGTTAAAATGTAATGATGAAGCACTAGCAGATAAACTATGGGATAACTTACCTGATTTCTTAGAAGAGAGTGAAGAGAATATTTTACCTATGATTGATACGAGTGGTAGTATGTATGGAGAACCATTGGCTATTGCAATATCATTGGGTATGTACTTGGCTGAAAGAAGTAAAGGTGAGTTCAAAGATATGTTCTTATCATTTAGTGAGAATCCAGAATTGGTTAAGATTGTAGGTGATAATGTTCAAGAAAGATTATCAAATATAGCAGAGTATAGTGATTGGGGTATGAATACAGATTTTGAAAAAGCTTATATGCATATACTAAGATTAGCTAAGAAACATAATGTTATGAAGGATTCAATGCCGAGTATGTTATTAGTATTATCAGATATGCAGTTTGATGAATCACAGAGAGGTGTGACACATTTTGAACATATGAAAGAAGAATATGAAAAAGCTGGATATGAATTACCAAAAATAGTATTTTGGAACTTGGATTGTCTTCCAGGAACACCAGCTGAATGTTCAGATGATTCAGTAGCTATGGTGAGTGGATATTCACCAAGTATTATGAAGGCGATATTAAACGCTGAAGAGTTTAATCCATTGAGTATTATGATGGAAGCTCTTGAAGATATTAAAATTGATTACACAAATCTACCAACAAAATTTAAATATAGAAAGGAAATATAATGGATTATAGAAACATAGGAGAATTTCCATTGTGTGTTCCACAACCACATACGATTAATGATATATTGGGGTATTGTTCCGATACATTGGACCACGAACCAGAGGAATTACAAAGAAAACAAATTTTGACCATAACTTGGGCTCAAGGTATTATCGCTTCAACTTTGTTAAGAGTTAATATACCAACATTTACTTGGTCAAGACAGGAAAAACTTTATGAAACCAAAAATATTTATGGTAAGACAATAAAAGCAATATATAAAAATCTTGATAGTCTTCAACGAATGACAGCACTAAAATGGTTTCATACGGATGAAATTTGTGTTCCTGAAGATTTTCCACCAATCACTTGGATGGGTGAACAAGCGTTTTTAGGTGGACTGAAAAAATCTGAGATTGAAACAAAATATTCTGGTTTGTTAACTGACAGATTTTACAATGTTCAGACTCGTATTGACAAATATGGTGAATGTGGTCAATTTTTGACACCAAAACAAGAAACATATTTATTTAAACAAGTTTTGAATAATCAGAACAAAATGAACTCTCAACAATGGAGAAATCCAACCGTATCAGTAATTGCGTCTGCAATAAGACAAGATGCGAGATTAAATCCGATTTCATTATTTAAAAACGATTTATTTGCATTCAACAATGATAAAATGGCTTATGATGAATTTTATGCGATGACTTGTCATTTTCTTTTATATGGACCAAAAATAAGTTTAACAAAAAAACCATTAGATGAAATGTACGAATCCAAGAGTTTAGAGAAAAAAATAACAAGTAGGTCTACAGAATATGGTAAATCGGTTAATGTTAGAACATACGCTAGGGAATACGCTAAATTTATGTATAACATACTTAAAGATAAAGAATTTAAAGCTTTGATGGATAAATCGTATAGTTATTCATTATTGTACTATACTCATATACATATAAAATCTGGTATCAATAATTTGTTTAATTATGAAAAACTAAGAGACCAATTCTTTGATTATCATTTAGAATTGATTACACCACCACAAAGTACTAAAGGTTCTACTGAATTTAGAGATTGTTTGAGAAGTAATAGTTCAGATAATATGAAAAGAGCAATGGAAATATGGAAAGAAAAGTTAAATGTCTCTACAGAATTAAAATATGTTATTGTCCGTGATGGTAAAAGAACTTTCACAAAACAAGAAATAGCTATGGCTTTGAAAAGACAAGGTGGAATTGACCCGATTGATGGAAAACCATTAACTTTAAAAGATGCCGTAGGTGGACACAATGTAGCTTGGTCTAAAGGTGGATTGACCGTGTTGGATAACTGTATTGCTATACGAGAAGAGTACAATAGTGATATGGGAACTAAAACATTAGAAGAATATAAAGAAGAAAAAGAACTCGAAATGCAAGATTAGTATATACTTATATACATTTAACCCAACAGCACTCAAAAATCAAATAGATAAGCGAGTGATGGTAAGGGAAACCGAGACTGAAAGTATCATTGGGGTTACCGAAAGGTTTGAAAAAGATACGAGTAAGTGGTGAACCGAAGCCCATCCAAAAAATAGGTTATAAAATTGTCATAGTTGGTCGTACAGCAACCAATCTAAAAAAAAACAGATTGACCACCGAAAGGATATGACAAGAAATTAGAAGTAAAGAATTATCGTAGTTGGCCGTACAGCACTTACAATTAAATCATACATAAAAACGATAAAATTGGCCACCGAAAGGATACGATATATAAGATAATATGGGGTCGACTTGGTATCGATTGCTAGATTTTTGACATAGAGTGCAAGTAGATTGATTTACTTTACAAATCAAACACAACGATAATCGGAAACGAATATCAATATGCAGCTGCAGCTTAGGTTGTAGTAGCCATCACTCCCTGATTCTGATAGGGGTATAAGTGGTGTCATATCAGAAGACCCTCTTTTTAATTAGTTGAGAGAATAATAATTAATTAGTCTTGGTAGTAGACTCGAAAACATTATCTGATTTTTGATAGAACTTTTAAGAAAAACTATCCAAACTTGTAGACGACTTTATGGTGAACGCTGGTAAGACGTGGGTTCGAATCCCACCGACTCCACAAACAAAAAAGAGGTTAGATAACGATGGATAAAGATAAAATAATAGAAGTGTTAAAAAGAGAAAATGAATCATTAAAAAAACAACGATTAGAATTGATAATGGAAAATGCTGAGCTTAAAGATATGGTATTAGATAATGGTGGTGATTATACTAAAGACTTTGAGGTGACTAAAAATATAGAAAATAATGATTTTGAAGTTGAAAACAATTGGATTTATGAATCACCTGATGGTAAAACAATTTATCGCAGAAAACTTGGTAAAGACTTTGATACTAAAGAATTAATAGATGACCCAAGTCAATTAAAATTATTCTAAAATTTGTTACAACTTGTTACAATTAAAACCTTTGACATTAGCTAGATTCTTCGTATATTATAGTATAAGAAAAAGGAGAAATAAAATATGATAGAATTAACTTGTAAAAAATGTGATGAAACAACAATGATGTGTGATGAGGATACAATAAGTGTTACTTGTTCAATGTGTTGTATGATTGATGTGAATGTAGAATTATTGGAGGTAGCTTAGTTATGGAAGATTTAACAATAGCGATTTCAATGTTTGGATATACATTTATGTTTGGTATAGTAGCGTTGGTTATTTATGAAAATTTAAAAAGGAGAAAGTAATATGATAAATGGGATTAAACCAATAGTAGGGAATACTACTAAAACACAGAAAGTCAATGGTAAGAATGGTTTGTCGTTTGATGATGCTATGGATAATTTACTTAATAAGATACAAGAGAATTATGACAATTGGGGTGGTGGTAGAAATCATCCAGCACACGCCGGTGTTGGACAAAAGAAATTAGATTTAGAATTAAGGCCTGGTAGAAAGTTTATCAAGGTTGTAGAAGGTTCAAGAGTATGGGGATTCATCGCTAAAGTTGATGGAGTTCATAAAGGGTTACCAATGTTAAAGGGTGATATATTAATGGCCGCTGGTTGGAGAGCTCCCGCTAAACATTCAAGAGGTTCTATATTTGACAAAGAAATGCACAAGAGTTTCAGTTGGACGGGCCCAAACTACTTATAAAGTGGTAAGGAAAATTTTTTGGTAATGGATAACGTAAATGAGGTGATGATATGGGTGATGTAAGAATAAAACAATTAACCTGGTTAGGTATAATGATAATAAATACAGGTATATGGTATAGTATCTTAACCAATGGGTTTTTTATAACAATTACTTGGGTAGTAATACTCAGTGCAATAACAGGAATAATAATTAAATTAAGAGAGATGAGATAGATGACAATACACGAAATAATAGCACAATTAAAGAATATTAAAGAACAAGCTATAAATGACGATGATATAACAAAAGATAGTGTGGTGGAAGCTATTGAAGATATAATTACAGATTGTAAAGATAATTCAATGGACTTTAGCTTTGATGAAGAAGATGATTATGGTTCATATGAGAGAGAAACCGACTTCACTCAATTAGAAATATAATGAGTGAGATTTAAACCAGGTAATAGGTGGAAGAGCTCTAAAGGTCAAGTAAGGTATAAGACTTGGCGTAAAATGGTGTTCGAACGGAATAAACGAACCAAAGGGCTCTCTAAACAATATGTATGTGAGAAATGTGATAAGAAAAGAAAGACAACACGAGTCCTCCATGCACACCATATTTTTAGTTGGAATAAATTTCCTAAACAAAGATACGATAGTGAGAATGGAGTAGTGTTGTGTAAATATTGTCACGATACATTTCACAGACAATATAAGTTTGAGGCTATTGAAGAACCTATGAAGTTGTTGGAATACTTGGGGGATAATAAAAGAATAAATGAGTACATTGGTAAAAAAATTCGAGAGGAATAAATTATGATATGGATTTTAATAATAAGTATAGTGGTGGTGTTATTGATAGGTGTTGGGTATTGGCTTAATAATCAATTCAATAACGCCTTTAGCTTTAGATTAGATGATAGCGATGATATAGGGTAGTGATGGGAGTGATGTTTGAAATTAGAATAAAGAAAGAATGTGTGGATGTAGGGAATGGTAAACCACCAAGCTTTTATTTACAAGCTAAAGATATGGATGATTTGAAAAAAATTCTAATTAAGAATAACATTACATTATCTGAAGTGGAATCAATGATAGAAAAAGACTTGTATTGAACAATAAAATAATATAGGAGATATGAATGTATAGAAAAATAATGAATATATTGAATTTACTAATACTAATGATGTGTATTGTAATAAGTGGTGTGGGTATGTGGACAACGCCCGGCGGTTGGGACGATGCTATGTGGACCTCCATATGGTGTCTTTCTCTTGTGACACTATCGGATAGAATTGATAGACACAATTAAGGGGAGTAGTGGGGAGGAGTGGTTAAATGTACCAAATTGACACAATATTAATAGATGGTTACATCATATCATACTATAGATGTACGATTTTACTATAGTGTGTATACATAGGCTCATTTGCAAATTTTCCGTAGAGAGTAACACGCTTTGTTACATATTGTTACATATAATGTGTAAAAAAAGCTTGGCTTGTATCGCTTTTATGTCGTATATTATAGTGTAGGGTGAGAGAGTGAGAGGATGCTTATGAGGACATGCCGAGATGACTAACGACTACAAGAGTGTTTGGCGAGATTGGTTCGACTCCAATCCACGAGGTCGCTCCTCGTTATGGGTAGAAGGTTCGATTCCTTCTTCACTCACAGAGAGAGGTGCTCATACTTGTATATATAAGACTAACATGCATTATACCAGTCCCTCAGCACTCTCTCCTCACAATTTTTTTCTGATAGTTTAGTGAGTCTGTCGTCTTCTGTATAGAAACCTAGCGTAGACTATCTATTTTTAGGACTGCTTAGCTTATTCCTTTCTCTAAGTGGTTCTTTGGGCGGCCTTTTCTACTCCTTTAGGTCGCCCTTTTATTATCCCCTACTTACTCCCAAAAAATGAGGGATAGTATTTATCCCTTGTAAAGCTTTACTTTAAGTGTTGTTACATATTGTTACAATTAAAATCACCAAAACGCTTGTTTAATTGCTAGATATGTGCTATATTTAAGTGTATGAGAAATGAGAAAATAAACAATTTAAAGGAGTTTTTAAATGGCTAAACAAATTTTACTACCAGATACCGTATGTAGGATAGAAAAATCAGGTAATAGGTACAACGCTTATTCAACTGATGGTGTCAAGATGACATCTGAAATAACAAGTGGATGTAGGAAGAACGCTTACAAAGGTAATTACCTTATTGGAAGATTCCCTTCGTCAAATGGAAATAAAGGTACATCGTGGAGGAGAATCACTCCTAAAGTGGCGGCGTTATTGGAAAATAATTCCTCTATAAATACGCCTTCTAACGAGGTTTCTTCAACAATTGAAGTACCATCTGACCACGCGGAAGTTCTTAACTTTATACATAGTTCTTACTCACTTAAACCTAAGATGTTAATGATGTCTGAGCTGAAGTGGAAGTATCTTATTAGAAGTGGTGTCAGAGGTAAGAATATTATGATGACTGGTCCTGCTGGTTGTGGTAAAACTATGGCGGCTAAGTCATTGGTTAATTCACTTGATAGACCTGATTACTATTTTAACTTGGGTGCAACTCAAGACCCTCGTGGAACTTTGATTGGGAATACTCACTTTGACACAAAAAATGGTACTTATTTTTCTGAGTCCGTATTTGTTAAAGCTATTCAAACACCAAACGCGGTGATATTATTAGACGAGCTATCAAGAGCTCATCCAGACGCTTGGAACATCTTAATGACTGTATTGGATTATGGTCAGAGGTATCTAAGGTTGGATGAATCAAATGGTCAAGAGACTATCAAAGTGGCTGATGGTGTTACCTTCGTAGCTACGGCTAACATAGGTAATGAGTATACATCAACACGAGTAATGGACAAAGCCTTAATGGATAGGTTCACTATAGTGGAGATGGATGTATTATCAGAAGGTGATGAAACAGAATTATTAAATATTATGTTCCCTTCAGTAGATAGTAAGTTATTACAAAATGTAGCTAAAATAGCTTCATTAACAAGGTCAGAGTCCAATAGTGACACTGCTCGTATTACAAGTGGTATCAGTACTCGTACTACGGTTGAGTTATGTGGGTTACTATATGATGGATTCAATCTACAAGAATCAGCTGAGGTTAGTATATATCCTCAGTATGATAACACTGGTGGAGTGGATAGTGAAAGAACCTTCGTGAAACAAATTGTTCAAAAATTTTGTGACGATGGTACTAGCGATGACTTGTTCAATGAAGATGAGATGGCTACTGCTGATGAGGATACAAAGTATTAATTAGGCTTCGCTCTTAGAGCTAACGGCTCTAACTCATACATAAGGGGGTACTGACGGTATCCCCCTTTTTACAAACTTGAAAAGGTTATTCACTTTTGCAAAAAAGCTTTATTTAGAAGCCCTAACCGACAGGAATTTCGAGGACCATTTTTTCACTATAGTAAATTAATACTGTATGATGAAAGAAAAAGCTTGTTTAATATATAAATTAGTCGTATATTATAATATATAGATAGGAATACAAAATGCCGTTATCAAGATGGAGTCGTAGACATAAGAGGACCTTTGGTAAGAAGAAGGAAGAATCAAAGGTATTTTTAGAGGAGCATAGAATACCTCCTAAACCTACTCATTACTATACTAAAGAAAAAGGTAATTGTCGGTATTGTGGAGTTTGGATATATACAGAAAAAGGTGAAATTAATTTTCGTAAATCGTGGCATACTAAATGTGCTGATGAATATATGTTTATCTATCATTCAGGTGAAACTCGTAAACACATATGGTTAAGAGATAATGGTATATGTAATAATTGTAATGGACAATCCCCTTGGCGTTCTCGTAAAAATAAAGAGAAATGGGATGTAGACCACATTAGACCATTATGGGAACAAAAGGGTAAAACCTTTGATGAGATTGATTTATCGTATTGGTATGAAAAGAATCTACAGACGTTATGTTATAAATGTCATAAGGATAAATCTAAAAAAGAAGCTTCCATTAGAGCTAAAATTAATCGTGATAAAAAGGAGAAATAATGAATTGTAGTAGATGTGATATAAAAGTACCACAAGGTAGAATTGATATGGGTTACACCATATGTACTGAATGTAGTACTGAAGAGAAGGTTAGTTGTCATACCATATACCCACATAAAACAGGTGGATACATTCAAGTAATATCTAAAGAACAATCTGAGAATCTTAATCGTTTAGATAGACGAGGTAGTTCTGTTAAGTCATCTAAACACTATAAAGCTTTTACAATAGAGAAGAAAGAACCTGTAACGGTTAGGGTTAGTAGATGTACTAAAGTATATACCACCTATGATACAGCTTTAAATCAAGTATTGGATTATTATAATGAATGGGGTTATAAACCTACACTTACATATATACGACAAATGAACAGCTCAGGTGAAATACCATTAATGACACGAGTTAAGATACAAGATATTATTACTGAAATGTATTTACTACCCACACCACGAGCTTTAGTTAGAAAATTTAATAAAAAAATAGCTTGACTTTAATAGTCAAACTGTGCTATATTATACTATGCAAACATTTTTACCATACAAAAATTTTTCCTTATCGGCTCAAACATTAGATTATAAACGATTGGGTAAACAACGAGTGGAAGCTTTTCAAGTTCTTAATGTATTACTTGGTCGTACAAAAACCAAAGCTAAAGGTTGGTTAAATCATCCAATTACAAAAATGTGGACTAATTATGAAAATGCTTTAAAACTTTATACTAATGTTATGATTGATGAATGGATAAATAGAGGTTATAACAATACTATGAAACACGAAGTTATAGAGGGTAATATAGTATATCCATCTTGGTTAGGTAATGATTTGTTTCATTCTTCACATCGAGCTAATTTACTTCGTAAAGATGAAGGTTATTATTCTAAATTTTATTGGAACGAAGATTCATCTTCACCATACGCTTGGTACGACATACATAAAAAACAATGGTATTTACAGATGGTAAAAGAAAAAATGAGGAAATATATACAATGATTACTAAAACAAAGAATAAAGAAATTACTACATATAATCCAAATGTAGTTAGTTCGGAAATCACTCGATGGGATAAACAAGAAAATTGGAGTGTTGGTGATATGGTTAATGTTACTATTAAGGAATGGAATGGTAGTAAATATTATTTCACTAAAGCTAAAATGAAATTGAAGGAATTTATGGATTATGATAATAGACCTGAAAGTCTTATACCTAATCAAGAAAAATCTTATAGTATCACTCAAAAAAAATTCGTTCCTAATAGATATATTTGGAGGGTTGAGTGGATAGTTAATAACCATTCTTTTTTTTAAATGACGAGAATTAATATAATTAACCCACAGGAATTAACAGACCAACATCTAATCGCTGAGTATAGAGAAATATTTATGGTTGGAGGTTCTCTTAATAGAACACTTAATAGTAAGATAGGTTATAAGAAAAGTAAAGTACCTAAAAAGTTTACATTAAATGGTGGGCATGTATATTTCTTTTATAATAAAGGTAAGTATTTAGATAATAGATATAAAGAAATAATACAAGAAATGAAAAATAGAGGATTTAATCCTGACCCTAATAGAAAGTTTAACACTAAAATATTTAAAACTAATAATTTATACAATGATTGGTTACCAACTATAGAAGACCAAAAAATAATAAAAAATAGGATAGCTGAAAGAATAGCTAAAAAACCTAATTGGTATAGATTTACAAAGGTGGTTACAAATGACTAAAGTAATTAATATAAATACTGGTAAAAAAACAGAATTGATTCATTTTAAATGTTCAATTTGTGATTGTAAATTTTCAGAACAAGAAGGTGGTTTACAAAATGGACTTATTGGTATGATATTGTTTTCTTTATGTCCTACTTGTTTTTCTGGTATGTTAGATATGGCCAAACATTTTCTTAATATAGAAGAAGATGAATAATTAAACTTAAATTAAATAATATATAAACATATTTATTAATATAGAACTATGGAGAATAAATATGAATAATGATAATAAAGATATACTAAAAATAATTTTATGGATAAATCTTTTTATAGGAATATACAATATGTATTTGTATGTAAATGGCGATTGGTTATTTAATTTAATAATCGGTTCACTTAATATAGGTGCTTGGGTATTTAATAGAAATATTATATTTAACAATACGGAGAAATAATTATGGCTGTAGAATCAATACCGACCACATATAAAAATTCAATATCAAAATGGTGTCGTGTAAAAATTAAAAATATTAAGAATCCACTCAAGCCTTGGAAAAAGAAAAAGGTAAGGACACAAAAGTTTGATGCTGGTAAAGCAGCTGCAACTTGGCATTATTTAATTGATAAAATAAATGAGTTAATTGTTTATACAACCAATTTTAAGACTGAACAGCAGATAAGAAATATTATATTAGAATATAACTACATTACACTACCTAATGCAGCCCAATTAATTATTAATGATATTGCAGAACACAACAGTCAACAGATAGCTTATAATAGTAGCGCACATAATCCAAGCTATCAATCCGATAGGAGATTAAAAACTGATATAAAGTTTATTGGTACATCACCATCAGGTATAAACATATATCGTTTCAAATTTACTGATTCTAATAAATATAGTGGATATGGTAATGATTTATATCAAGGAGTTTTATCAGATGAAGTACCAGAATCAGTAGTAACAAAAGATGAAAATGGATATGATATGGTTGATTACAATAAAATAGATGTTGATTTTGTTAAGGTAAATAAATTGTAGTTTTGATTACATTTAAACTATTTATACTAAAGAAGCGGACAATTTATAACTAAGAGGTTAGATTATGAAAAAAAAATATAAACTTATATCTGAGGATTTACAAAAAAGTCTTGTAGAGTTTTTAGACGAGATACAATTTGACGCCGCAGGTGACACTAATAAAGATTCATTACATAAAGTTAATTTTTGTAATTGGGCAATTAATGAACTACTTAATGGTTATGACGCTTATGTTAAACCAGATAAAAAATCAAGAGATAATTATGTAGATGAAACATTTATGGATTGGAATTTACCTGAAATGACAGATGAGGAATATGAAAAACTTGTAGACCAATTTGATGGATTTTTACGAAGTTGGGAAAAAAAATATCTAAAGGATAATCCACAGAAAAAATCTAATGAGAAAGAAAATACAATTACAGAACAAAAAACTCCATATAAACCAAGAGTTGAGGATGTAGCTGAATATTGTTCTCTTGACGAAATAAAAGATATGTTACTTGATGACCCTGAACTTACAGATGAAGAACGATTTGAATTATATTATAATGAACACGATAGAATCGAAACACAAAAAAGTTATAAGAAGGCTGAAAGGGAAATGGGTAAGATGTTAAAGGGATTAGGAATAAAACCTTTTAAGAACTAAGAAATAATTTCTCTTCTTCATCTCTGATGTATTTACCAATACCTTGATTTAAATATCCCTTATCCATAGCATCTTTTGATGTAACAGATAATTTCCAATTCCATAGTTGAGTAACATACTTACTTGAATTTATCTTACCCCAATTTTTAATTTGAGATGTAGTGAGTTTACTATTGGATTGTAATTTTTTAAATGATGGTAAATCTTGAATCACTTCAGCTGGTCTCGACATATAAATCAATAACCATATATCACTAACCTCTGTATTA
>Ga0209337_1001386_pt1 | contig 18442 bp, 21 predicted proteins | sample LinPmetageLP53_FD_184044 | JGI IMG/M metagenome (GOLD analysis project Ga0209337, IMG submission 184044) | Marine viral communities from the Pacific Ocean - LP-53 (SPAdes) (version 2) | ecosystem: Environmental > Aquatic > Marine > Oceanic | place: Pacific Ocean | collected 2010-02-08 | reverse complement strand
AACCTGTTGATGGTGAGATTGTATATCACGCCTACCCAAAGTTCGCAGTAGAAGCATACCGAGCCTACTACCACAGCAAAGCAGACAGTAAAGGCGGTGTGCATTACAGACACACAAGCCCACCTGATTGGTGGATGGGGGTGACAGCATGAAGCGTACTCTAGTGAAATTATTAGATGTCAATAACGATGGTGAACTAGACATAGAAGATGTTAGGTTTTTACTCGTTAGACATGAATGGTTATTTGTAGCAGGTCTATTGATTACAGCAGGTAGTCTAGGTAATGTACTAGGTCATACAGATATAGATAGTGACTGGTTTTGGTCATTCGCTGGTGTAGGTATGGTACTTGAGTATCTAGACGACATAAGAAGGAGAAGGAAATAATATGGATTGGTATACATTGATATGTGGGGGATGCGGTATTCTTCTATCGTTTCTTTTCTTTGTTGGTGTTGTAATGATGTTTGAATTAAGGAAGTATATTCTTGAATGAAACCTTGACTATATAAACAAATTAAGTAAGTGATAACATGAAAACAATAAACGAAATGGATTGGACAGACGGAGCAGGTGCATCTCTACAAAAGGTAGGGGGTATACTGAAAAAGGCTGAGAAGGAAAGGCATGATGCGAATGAGGATTACTTCTCTAACCCACGTATCTTAGTTATGGACTTGGATACAGGCTCATCATTTGTCATCAGGACAAAGCACGAAGAGGGTGGTAAAACTAAGGGGTACGGGTACAGGAGATGTTCTTCTGTCAGGCAGCGTATAACCGCTAAGTTACCTACGAAGAAGATAATAGCGAGGCTAGTTAGAATGGCTATACGTTCATTCGTGCCTAAGGATGCACCATCAGAACAATACAGTGTGGTTGTACAGAAGGCGATAGAGGACATAGCAGCAGAGATAGCAGACGACAGTAAGTGGGAAGCATCTGATGATAAGTATGGTAGCGCAGTCACAGCAGCAGTAACAGATATACTAGGTCACACTTGGACTGATAGAGCAGGTGATTCTATCACATGCATAGAGGCTATACCTGCACCGTTCGTTGTGATGGATATAGAAGCGGTCAAAGAAATGGCAGAGAGAGTAGTGGTAGCATGACAGAGAAACAAGGTATCTGTATTGTTTGTGAAGAAGCGTTCACCTACGAAGTGAAACGTGGTAGACAACCTAAGTTGTGCACATCTAATGAATGTAGGAGTATACACAGAAAGAGTACACGCAAGCCAGCCACGCCAGTAGTGAGAAAGCAGAAGTGTATTGGTTGTGACACAATCATAGTCAAACATGGTAGAGGACAAATCAAATGGTGTGATACTTGTAGGAAAGAAGTAGTCAAGAAACAGAACAAGCAATACAGAGATGCAAACTACAAAACGGTGGTTAGAACACAGGGTAACTGTGTAGACTGTGGATGTAGTTTAGGTGTCAAGACAGGTAGAGGTAACCCTAAGAAGAGGTGTTTGGATTGTCAAAAGATTAGAAGGAGAAAACAAGCACGAGATTCAGCGAAGAGATGTTACAAGGATAAGGTAAGGTCATACAAGTGCGCTACATGTAAGGAATCGTTTGAGCAGAAGGGTAAGGGTAAACTGAGAAAGAAATGCCCTACTTGTTTAGCGACTACTGTGCAACCTGAGGTTGTAATGAGTAATGAAGCAAAAGAATTATGGGAAGCAATGCAGTGATTAAAATGGTTAGAGGAATAAAAATGCAAAGAAGTTGCACACATATAAACGAAGATGGGTTTAGATGTAATAAATTATTCATGGGTGGTAGTACAAACTCTGCTAAAAGTAAGTATTGCGATGAACATAGATACAAGAAGACTTGTATGAAGACAAGTGCAGGTCTTGTAGCGAGTACAAATGTGTACACTAAAGCGGGTAACGATACTAAAATGAGAGATTTCGTATACAAAATAATGGCAACCTATGAAGAAGATAAGGCTACTATACTTCAACTTAAAAAATCAATTGAATCAATAAATACTAAACTGTTAGATAAAAAGTCTGATTCTGAACAAGCGGCTCAGAACTTAATATTAATGAATGATATTGAACGTCTAAGAAGAGAAACTGAACTTCATAAAAAGAAAATAGAATCTATGAGAAAAATGATTCACAGTATGAAAAAATCACTGGGTATATAAATAGGCATTGCGGCGCAAGCCTAGAGGCGTGCTGATTGAAACAATTCCCTGACATCTTAGAAGGATACCAACTAGGTCTTCTGTTCGGCTTAACACCAGTACAGGCTAAACGTGCTATACGGATTTACGAGTTCATACGCTTAGATGACCATTGGACTAACAAAAGAAATAACTATGCTCTCATGGTAGACTGTCTGTATCTATTGGCTAAGGAACACAAGACGGGTATCACTACATTGAAGGTTGTGGATATCACTAAGAAGCAAAGAGGATATGGTACACAACCTATGCCACATAGATGGTACAACCAATACAAGGAGTTGTTTGAATAATGTTCGCTGATGTAGCATTAGTGTGGGAGCGATGTCGTTTAGGTGATAAGAATCAGTTGTACAAAATAGATTATGCTACACCTAATGAGTATGTGTCGTTGTACAATTTCCTTTTCGCTGATGAAGGCTTGACTGAAAGAATGACGCTTCTAAAAGTTGCTAGTGAATTAAACACACCCATAGAAATATTAAAAGAAATAATGAATACAAATGCTGCTTTATTATTAGCATCAGAGAGTAGCGGGTCGAATGAATCTACTTGGAGTATAGAGGATATACTAAGCATAAGAGATGCATTTGTACAAGGTAATTCTAAGTTTTTACCACTGTCAAAGAACATGAGTGAGGTTGAGGCTAGAATGTTTTGGTATTCTGTAATGGGTTACAAACAACCTTTCAGTACATTGTTTTTCTTAAGATGTATAGGTAATAAAAAGGATGTACCTGCTGATGTTGTTAATTTGAGTAGGAGTTTTTTGACAGATGAAGAGATAATTATGGCTATATTTCAAGACCCTAGTAGGTTACATGACCCTAAAGAATGGTACAAAAAACCTAATGCTGCTTTGAGAAAGAGGAAATATAAAGGTTGGAGTAGATACAAGACAGTTGGTTTAGATGAGTTCAATGGTGGAGTATACCAAGAGATTCCTAACAAGGGCGTCTGTACAGTAACATATGATGAGCAATCTATGATAGTCGTTGAAAGAGCAGGTGAGATGGTTACCGATGTGGCATATGTGAATCACCCTAATTTAGGTTTAAGAGAGAGGTTAGTTAAGTACGCAGAAGAACATGATGATGATATCGCTTGGCCTAATCCTATACCCTCATGGTCTACCCTGATTAAATCAGAAGATACAATACGCTTCCCATCTACAAAAAGATTTAACCCTGTTGAGTACAACGGTTATGTGTTAGTAAAAAGCACACACAAACACAATTTAAGAATAAGCGGTTATCAAAATGATGAGATGTTGCATATCCGATTAGAAGCGGTAGATGGCCTAGATGATTTTGTAGAAGTAGGGGTTTGCGGAGTTTATATACTGTCAGAACGGGGGTCAGTGCTCTTTGAATTAGAAAGGATACTTGGTAGTATAAATGAAGATAGAACAAAATGGATAGATATTCCTGAGGATATATGTATTGTATTATCTGTGTCATCACCATTTGTAGATAGGAGGACAGGAATGTTATCAGAGCCTGTATTTCTAAGTATAGAACAAGACTTAGGTGTTAGTGATATAACACAGTATGTAGATTTAATGGGTGTACAAGATGAGTGAGATAGATAGAAGAGAAGAATGGATGGGCCTAGGTATCTTACTAACTGAATTGAGAATGAAAACGTGGATAGAAAATAGAAGTGACAGTAAAGTGGGTATGAGAGTACAACGTAGAATAGGCTGGCGTGCTTTGTTTTCTAGCGGCACATATATACAACAACACTGTGTGAGTATTTTCCTTAGGCCGTTTGGTATAGAATTAAAAGAAAACTATTATGATAAAGATAGTATAACGAAATGGTTGTTGTTACTAGACAGGTTAGAAGGATTATACAATGTACGTTCAGGATTAACTGACCAAAGCGGGTGGCACATGTTACAATGGGTTATGGATAACCCTATTCCTAAATCTTGGGATGAGTTCTTAATTTGGGTAGAATCATACGACAATGAGTGCGAGATGGTTGACGGACTATATAAATAAATTAAGTATTCAGAGTTATGGAATTACTTGAAAAGTCCCAACCTCAGATATTGTCTGACTTAGCAGGTTTAGAAACTCTAGTTAAAGATGCTAACACATGGAAGCAGAAAGGTTTCCCTCAGGCTCTACTGTTTGCTGGCCCTGCTGGTACAGGTAAAACAAGTGCATCACATGTTATAGCCAAGTATATGCTAGGTGAAAATTATGATGCGATTAACTTCATAGAATCCAATGCGAGTGATGATAGGGGCATAGACTTTGTAAGAAGTGAATTGAAAACAGCAATGAGAAGTAAGGGTCTAGGTGTATCACGTAAGGTGATACTACTAGATGAGGCAGACGGGCTAACATCTGCTGCACAGGATGCTATGCGTCAGTTGATAGAGAAATATAGTAAGAATGCATTAATCATTATGACATGTAATGAGATAGAGAAGATACGACCTGCAATACGCTCACGATGTAAGATATACAGATTCAAACCTGTATCACCTGAGGATGGAGCAAAACGACTGTACACACTGTTGCCCCCTATGCACCAACGTAATGTTGTATCTTATTCTCTACACAAACTTGTAGAACTCATGAACGGTGACTTACGTGCATGTATTATGTTCCTTGACTCGATAGATATTGATGATTTAGTAGACCGTGTAGAAATGTTACAAGCATTGACTGCTGATAATTCAGCACAACTAGCATCGGATGGTGATTGGGAAAAACTACGAAGAAACCTTCATGGTCTTCTTAACACCGGCCAGTCCCTACACCAAGTCCTATATGGCTTCTACAAGAACATATATTCTCATTTCGATGATGATGATTCTTTAGATAATATTTGGGACATAATGGCTGCATATGGTGATGTTATGATACACAAGCACACATGGGCTGGCGATGACTACTCCTACCTAGATTATATGGTAGCAAAAATGAAAAAAGAAATAAAAAAAGGAAGTGAATAAATTTGGAAGAAAAAAACCCGTTTAAACAAGAGAAGAAGAATGACGAATGGCCGGAAGAAGTGCTCAAGCGTTTGCAGATGCAAGCAGAGCGCACCGGAGAGAACCTTGAGAAGGTAACAGAATCCTTCATCAAGCACATAGCCGAGGTGTACAATTGTGATGATTGGTCAGCAGAAGACGCTGATTTGCTCGTAGATTGGAGTGAGAGTTACTTCATTCAAGACAGGCGTACAACAGTAAGTGGTAGTGGTAGTAACCTATCCACCTACGTAGGTGAGTTTGTTGGTGTCGATATGAAAGAGGCAGACAGGCGTGGATGGTTCGTAAGAAGTGCTACACAGAAGTGGCAAGACAATGCTAATGCAGCATTATCTGATGGTGTTGTAGGACATTACCTGAAAGAAGGTTCTTTTTGGCATATAAACACAGCAAATGGCGTTGTAGCAACAGAAGAATCTATTGAAGAAGCACCGTCATTAGGATTCCGTGTAGGTAATGAATGGTTATGTCTACTAAGTAGAGCAGGTAAGCCATACCCACACACAAGTATAGGTAGATACTACTATTTCTTAGGTAACGAAAAGTCCGAGTTTATTAACAACGGTGACATTAGACTTTGGAGACTAGATTTAACAGACGATAACAGGAACGTAGGAGTGAAAATAGGTGTACCATGTACCATACAAGTTAGACCAAACACAAGTACTAACGAAGAATATAAAGATGTTTTAGGTACTAATTACAGTTTCTTTGACTCTTTATCATACACAGATACTTGGTTACCTGAGGGTCTAAAACCTCTATTAAAACCATTCAAGTATTGGACTGATAGTGATTTCGTAGAAGATTTGTACGTACCATTAGACGAACTACATGAAGCGTTTGAGTCTAGGAAGAGGACATTCACTGGTAGAGATGGTAATGCTGGAGCAGCAGGTCCATTGATTATCACAAAAGGCTCAGTAAGCCGTCTAAGTACAGAAGCGCGTGATAACGAATACGATGAAGATAAGAGAGGATATTCATTATCTCTTACATCACTAGCATTAGAAGCACAACACGGCAACGGCAACGGTGGCGAAGTTATGTGCTGGGTAGGTAGTGCATGTCACGACCTAACGAGTCCGTTTACATTTACAGACGTAGATGATGAAAAATGGGGATACGCAGAAAAGAGTACAGTACTAGTCTTTGGTAGAATAGGTCTATCTATGAGAGATGGTGAAGCATTACCTAACCTGAAAGTAATGGGTGTATATGCAAACAACAGACGTTCACGAAGGAGAGTTGGCGGTGGCGACACAGGGTCAAATCAATTTGAGTGAGGTGTAATAATATGACAGATAAGAAAAGAACTAAAAAAGAGATTGAAGAAGAATTGGAGACAGCCGTATCAAACAACGCGAGTCTAGTGGAGCAATATAATACGCTCTACACAGAGGCTATGCAGATACAAAAAGTCGCAGGTGATAGACTAGTTAGCATTAGATTGTTAGAAGCGTTTGCTAACGAAGTTAACGCGGCGTTTAACAAACTACGTAACGATGTAGCAGAGGTTAACAGGTCACAAGCAGCAGATGCAGCAGCAGCAGCAGCAGCAGCAGAAGAAGAGGAAGTTTGAGTTTAATGGCTGGATTTGGTGCAACAAAAGAGAAAGAGTTGGCTGCGGAGGCAGAGGCAGAAAAAGCCTCTACTCCCGCTACCAAGAGGGTTGATTCTGACCCTTACTCTAACCTAAGGGTTGAGTTTGAACAGTTAAACAAACATGGCCCTAAGACACACATCTTCATGGCTCTAGTTGGGCATGAAAATACTGGTAAAACAGGAATAGTATTCGATACTTTTCAAAAGTATTGTAACACTGGTGGAGACAAGATACTAGCAGTAATCGATTTCGATGGTGGGGGTGCTGCTAGTAAGTCAGCCTTCTATCCTGAGAATGAACAAATTAGATGCTGGGAGCCTTGGGTAATGGGTAAGGGAGACCGTACTGCGTATGATTATCCTTCTACACATGACCGTGTTATGTCTATCATGCAGTTCTTACTTAGTGAACATGAGACAATATGGGGTGTTCACGTAACAGGTATCGATTTATGGGATTCAGTCTGTACCAACAACATGCGCATAGTCGATTTGGGATTAAGCCGCGATGGTATTGAAGCCGCCGATAATCGAGGAGCAGGTACAGGTCAACGTGTACAGATGCAATTCGATTGGGCTATACGAACCACAAGGTTTCATCAATTAACTGCTATGTCACGTGCCCTAGTCAAAAAGGGTGTACGTGTCTTTTGGGAAACACATCTAAAGGTGACTAACTATGCTATGGGTGGTAATCAGGCCGATGCTACATGGAAACCTGCTTGGGAAAAGTCAAGTAACAACTACATGTTTCAAATTATCCTATGTGAAAGAAATGATACACTAGGTGAGAATGGTGAAGTTATCCGTTCTGATTTTACAGCCACATTTGAGAAATCTAAGACTAACGCAGCCCTACAAGGTCAAAGAAGTACAATACTAATCACAGAACAGGATAGAAACCCTAACTGGATTGGGTTACCTGAATTGGATAAACTGTGATACACATGGCTTCCGTCACGTTAGACAAGAAAGAATGGTTGAAACACTTAGGACAGTTTGGAGAATCTGTAAATGATTTGAAGTTGATACTTACAGAATCTAAGTTATCATACTCAGTGGGCTTTCAGACACATTATTTGTCTGTTACACAAACTTATCCACAGTCTGTAAAAAAGACTGGTGACATACACATATCTAGTTTAGATAAGGTGTGTGCTTTCTTGAAGAAATGTGAAGGGCTTGTAACATTGAAACAAATGGTTAACGGAAAGACACTTTACATCAGTAGCGGTAATTTCAAAATGCAACTACCTGTAACTGATTGTAAAAGTACACAGATGATTCCCACATACGAGAGGCTAGTAAAGAAAGCAGAAAAAGGTATGTGGGAGTCGTTTGGTCAAGATGATTACACATTGCATGGTAAAGTAGAGATGAAGGAAATACTCAAGTTAGCGTCATTAAAACGTTTGATGGATAAGAATGCTGACTTCGTTGTAGTAGCGAATGCAGATAGTGAAGAGTTATCAGTATCGGCAGGTAAACAACACACAGTAAAACTGTTTGCTAGTAGTAAATTGATAGACGTAGAAGGTCCAAAACATTCACTAACATCTAACTACGGTCCATGGTTACTACCTTGCCTGTCTCTAGTAGACAACACATTACAATCTACGATTCATTTCGGTATGGCTACTGGGTTAGTTGTACAGCAATCGACTGATGTATGTGAGAGATTATTGATAATTATTGACCAAGAGGAATAGTCATGATTATTGATTATTTTTATCCTCATGGTTGGGATGATGTAGGGTATCCAAGTATCTACGTGAGAACTAGGACAGAAGAAGGCGGTCTGTATACGAAGATAATTGCACCTGATGATGAGGAGTATATCCCTCCACACTGTTGGATAGCAAGCAATACACACCCCATGAAACTGAGTAGGGTAGTTGCTAGGTATCCGGGTGTAGTGATACGTGATACAATTACTGCTGAGGGTAATGATGGTATACCACTAATGAGGTTAGATACACCTAACCCACAGGTGTTGTATGACATAAAGAGTGAACTACGCACATACGAGGCTGATACACCTTATGAAGACCAAATCATGTTTCATATGTATCCTGATGTAGAAAAAATACCTGACTTTGCACCTAGAATATGGTACTTTGATGCTGAATGGCAACCGAATGAACCACATCAAGGTGCTACTACTATGATTTCAGTTGATGATACTCATGCTGAATACCCAGTGATATTCGCATGGAAAAACGACGGTCACCACCTACAAGGTGATGCGTATGTCAAATACATCCGTGAGAATCCACTAGAAGAAACACCATCAATTGATTTCATCGATAGAGAAGGTGGCTACATGTTATACATGTATGATAATGAAGATGATATGCATAGTGGTTTCATAAAACATCTAGAAGAGTGTGACCCTGACATGCTTATCGCTCACGCTATGATGTGGGCTGACCTTCCTCAGTTTATGAGGAGAATAAAGAATCCTAATAGGTTGAGTCCGATTAATCAAGTCATCAAACCTAGAAAGAACGTAGGTTACAGAGACACACAGCAACCCATACTAGGCCGTCTATGTTTTGATACAGCACTACCTTGGAACAGTGGTAGTGGTTTAGAATCAGTTTGGCAGAAGAGTGGTAAAGGGCAATTTAGAAGTAGAAAATTAGCGAGTATAGCAGAGGAACTGAAACTCACAGAAGAATACGGTGAGCAAGGTGCTAAGATGGATGCAGACGTTCGCACATGGTGGGTCGAAAACTTTGATGAGTTTGTTGATTACTGTGTTAGAGACACAACACTATTGAGGAAATGCACAGAAAAAGTAAGTGCTATCCCATTTCATATAGCCATGCAGAAAGCGCATGGTGTACAATTCAAGAGTACACATAATGTTACTAATTATCTGAGAGGGCAATTTAACAGACGTACTCCCCTAAAGGGTGTGACTTTGTTTAACAGACAAAGAGAAGACTTAACGGCGGCTAATGTTGCACCCACAATAGCAGGTAGACACAGGAATGTAGCATTACTAGATTTTGCTTCTATGTACCCTGCTATAATAACAGGTGCTAATCTTTGTGTCACTACTAAGGAAAGGCACGCTGGTGACAACATCAGAACAGTGGGGAACGGTACTCATTGGACAAGAGAGCGCAAGGGTATACTCCCATCTATTGTAGAAGATATGATGGACTTAAGGAGAGAATACAAAAATAAAATGAAGAATGCTGAGACAGAGGAAGAGGCATTTCAGTATGACATGTTACAGACTGCTGTGAAAGTTGCTACAAACGCCATGTACGGGTATGTATCGCAAAGAAAAGTTGGTGGTGGTTGGATTGATTCTGACATAGGTTCTACAATCACATACTATGGTAGACAATGTATTGATACCCTGTTGTTAGAAAGTGAGAAGCAAGGGTACAGAGCACTCGCTGGACACACAGATTCAGGCTACATACAAGTACCATTTGATGAAACAGAGACACTTGTAGAACATCTGAATAAAACGATACGAAATAAATTAGACCTACCTAACATGGATGTAGAGTTTGAGGCATACTTCGATTACTGGACTACTGCTGATGTCAAAAACAGAAACTTCGGTATTATTACATGGCCTGAATCTAAGAAGGGTACACTCAAGGTGACTGGGTTTGGTTACAAATCATCTAACGCATCTCCATTGACTAAGTTAGTACATGGAACGATATTCAATCTAGTAGGCACAGGGGCAGAAGAAGAAGAAGTAAATGCTGCTATTAGACCAATCTCCCTCAAAACTATGAAGGGTGAAATGACCATAGACGAAGTAGCACCTTACGGTAGAATTGGTAAAGATAAGTACGTAAACGTACCACCTATGTCTGTAAGAGGAGCGTACTACTACAATGACCATCTAGACCCCATAGACCCTTTCAGAACGGGAGATAGCGTGCGTTGGGTATATGTTGCAGGTACACCTGATGGGTTACCCAATACAAATGTTATAGGATTTAGAAAGCCTGATGAGATTGATGGGTTTCTAATAGATTATCCTCTTTGTGTTGATAAGTTCATACGTGCGAAGATTAAGAGATTATATGATGTACTAGAATGGAATCTAGATGAAGCATCAGGGGCTAAGAGACCTAAGAAACATTGGTGATGAAAATGAGTAAGATAGAAGAGAATGTATGTAAGAAGATTATGATGCGAGCGAAAGTAGGAAAGAAGAAATATGGCGTTACAATGGAAAGAGGTGACCTAACATCCAAAGAGTGGATGACACATCTATCTGAGGAACTAATGGATTCTTTAGTTTATATTGAGAAATTAATGACAATGGAGGAAGAGTATGAGTAAGTTCATGAAGTTCAATCCAAACGAAACGGCATTCTTTGAGAATGCTGAATATCACGATAGTGAGTTGTTAGAGTCGTATAAGAACAGTACATACGCTTGGCAACCCGGTACAGATAAAGTTTTGAGAATAAGTAAGTCGTCTTTAGGTACATACACATTCTGTCCTTTTCAATATAAATTAAGTTATATTCATAAATTACCTAGTATAGAGTCGGTGGCTATGGTCAAGGGAACTAACGTACATTCTATTGTAGAATATTTTTGGGATAATGTAGATGATGTATTACCTGATGTCTTGACACTTATAGAAGAGAATAAAGAATTACAGGCTAAAGAAAAACTACGGTCAGTTATACCTACCCCGCCTCAACCATATGAGTATGGTGAAGATGAAGTTATAGACAAATGGTTAGAGTGGCAATATAACAGATTAGTAACAACGGAAGGTGTCAACTGGAAGGCTGTTGGTAATGAGGTTTCTTTTCATGCTAGAATGGATATAGACATAGACGATACACCAGTACCAGTACATCTACGTGGATTCATTGATAGTATATTCTCTGATGGTGAGGGTGGCTTTGTACTGATGGAATTAAAGACTGGTAAATGGAATCTTAAGAAGGCCAAATACATGAGAGAAGAAATGCAATTTTATAGATTAGCATTAGAGCAAGGGCAATTCAATAAATATCTACCCGTGTCACATTGGGCATGGGAGTTTCCGAATGGTCACACTGGTAATGGTGTGAAGGATGAATGGGAAATAGAAGAGATAGGTACACGTAAAACGAGTTACGCTCCACGAACAGTAATGAACAATATCAAGAAGTTAATTAGGTCACATATAGAGGATGATTTTCAACCAAAACCATTTGCTCTAAAATGTGAATGGTGTGACTTTATGGAACTATGCCCAGCGTGGGGCGGAGGCATGGAAGATGAATAAAGAAGAAATAAAGGTGAGAAAAATGATGGAACGAACTGAAAGAATGCTTAAAGAAAGAATGAAAGAAATCGATGACACTTTAGTTGTCAATTTAGAAAGTGGTTTACTTGGATACAGGTTCGACCATAGAGTAACCTTATCTAAACAGATGACACTAGATACTTACACTGAGGGAGTTGAAAATTATTTCTATGTATTAGATATAGTATTGAATCCTAGAGTCTTTATACACAATGATGAGACACAAGTAGTATCCGAATTAGTTAAAGAGTATCAACATAAGAAAACAAAATACTTCAAGTGATATTTATGTCGTTTATAGAACTTGATTTCCCTAGAGAAGTATTGGAAATAAGTTCAGGTGGTAAACACGGTGGACGTTATCTTGTTAAGAACTGGGGAGAATTAGAAAGATACTGGAAAGGGAAAAACGGCAGTGGTAACGCTTACTTCACAGCCTATGGATATAGGCGTACGCAAGCACCTAAACATCACAGGGTGGAATATAATACTGCAATCGTAAGACATTTTATTATGGATTTTGATTGTAAAGATTTTCGTAATAGAGGGGCAAACGTAGAGTTTTCAGTAATGCAGAAACAAGTTAGAAGGTTACATCAACATTTATTACTTAATGACTATCATCACTTTATTTGGTTTAGCGGTGGTGGATATCACATATGGGTTCCATTCTCAGAGCCTTTTCTACCAACAGATGGTTTAGAAGTAACTAGAATAAAAAATGCTGGTAGAACCTTAATTTCTAACTGGCATAAAGAATTAGATTTACCTTGTAATGACCCCACAGTAGCATTTGATTTAGCAGGTATGATACGTTTACCTAATTCATATAATAGTAAGAGAGGATGTTGGTCTATACCACTTAGTAGTGAAGAGGTCATGGAGTTATCACATGATGATTTAGTAGAGTTATCTCAAACACCACGTACAGGATACATAGGATTAGGCAGTGTACCGCTAACATTAAAGTTACCAAAGAAAAGAAATCCTTTTACTGATACAAAGAAGGAAAGGACTACTGATTTACCTACCATATCATTGAATAATATGGTAGTTTTACCTTGTTTAGCACAAGCGGCGCTAGGAGAAGGTAATCCTATTCACAGGGCTAGATATCATCTAGCATCTTATCTAGCAGATAGACTGAGGTGGTTCTTCCATGTTGAAACATTAACTGAAATAGAAAAAACAAGTCATGTAAATGATATAGTTCAGATATGTTCTGAACAAGGATGGGTAGACTATAATGAAAGTGTTACTAAAACACAAGTTGAGAGCATAGTATTCAAAGGTTACAGCCACGCCACATGTAATACCCTTATGCAAGAGGGGCTATGTATTGGTAAGTGCATGTATTATGATGGAACTGGTGAGGGGATAATATGAACAAATGTAGTATATGTAATACACACATTACTTTATTGAATACTAAAGGTGCAAGTATGAGTGAAGGTTCTAAGAAGACAACAATCAGAAGATGTGGTGGTTGTTATCTTAAATGGAAAAGAGAAGAGAGGGAAAAAAATGGTAAAAGTTGATTTAAAAATTGATACTAATGAAAGAGGGTCTTTGTGTGACTCTATTATTAGAAAGGCAGCCTCAGCGGGTTTGAGTGTAGAAAGAGAAACTTTGGTAGTCGGAGATTATCTATTAGGGGATGCCTGTATCGAGGCTAAATCTGTAAGTGATTTATTTATGTCAAGTCACAGTGGACATCTTTGGAGGCAATTAGATAACATGGATGCTAACTATGAAAGATTCTTCTTATTAATACATGGTTCAGTTACTAAATATATATCAGTGGCTAAAAATAATGGTAAGAAGGTAACATACAGTCGCGCACAGAATGAGTTGATAGGGACTATCGCTAGAATTATGGCAGACTTCGATTGTCAAGTATTCTTTACTCCTAATGTGAGTGAGGCTGCATCCTTTGTTGTAAAATTACATAATAAACTACACAAACCTGCATCTTCACACGGTGCTAAAGCAATACGTAGGGTTAGTACTAACGATGTTAGAAAAGATGTTTTATTGACAATTCCGGGTATAGGGTCACAAATGGCTGAAAAGATGTTGCAACATTGTGGTTCTATTGAAGAAATGTTACACATAGAGTCACTAAAGGGTGTTAAAGGCATGGGACATAACCTAGCAAATAGAGTAATTGAAGTCTTGACTAGTGAAGACGTTGTACACATAGAAAGGCGGCTAAAAAGATGAGAAGTATTTTATCTTTTTCTAATTCATATATAAATCAACATTGAAAAATCCTATGTGTCTTATGTTCTGTCCTTAGTAAATATAATAAGGTGACCTATTGTGGGGTCAATTCATGAGAGCCGTAGAGAATTACACAGCAATTAAAAAATACCCTATATTCAAGGGATACATAGAACATTTTAGTAAAACATCGATTGATAACGACATACCGGGAATGCTCTCTTTCTTTTTCATACAGGGGCAAATAGCAGTACCGTATGTGCGTATACCTTGGGGGGCTAGTCATCTAGACCCTAGAGTACATGCGTTTTGGATACAGTCTAGTAGAACAGGTAAATCCATTGCGTGGGAGTTTGTAGGTGATATACTCAAAGACATAAACGTACCATCTGATAATTATACGACTGGTACGGATGCTGGTTTGATAGGTGGGTTTGAAGAATCTAGAGACAGCGAAGGTAACGTAGAAAACGTTCTCAAGGAAGGCTTTCTTAATGGTAGAAAAGCATTAAACTTTGATGAGGGTTCTATTATATTAAATCCTAACAAACATAGTCAAGAGACTGTACTCTATCTTCAATCAGCATGTAACCCGGTAGGGAGTAATAACAACACACTAGTGAAGCATACCAAAGCCGGTAGGATTGAAACTGAATCTCTTGTGTCATTATGGATTACTACTTATCCACCTGCTGGAGTAAAGGAATACGTACTCACTAAAGGGATATTTCAGAGAGTTTTACTTTATTGGTCTAATTGGACTATGGAAAGAAGGATGAATGTAAGTCAAATACGAGCACAATCAGCATTTAAGAAGCAAGATAAATTAAAAGTATCATATGAAGAAATAACTAGTTACTTTACTACTTTAGAAAAAAGTCTGAGAGATAAAATATTAGATGTTACAGAAACTAGTTTTGTAGAGTGGGATAGTATGTCTAGATTAGAACAAGAAGAATTATTACAAGATTCTATGACTAGTGTGTTCTCTGCTGATGAATCGTTTTACCCCGCTATGTATGATGCAATAGAAGATTATTACGAATTGTTAACAGGTTTAGGACCGGGTATCAGTGACGTTGTAGCATCTTTCATCCCTGCTATGGAAAACTATACAGTTATTTTTAGTACACATATGGCAATGATGGATGGGTCATGGGTCGTTAAGGGTGAATACGTAGATATGTCAAAAGAAATATTATACGATTTATTCAAGAATCTAATTCAATGGCTTGAAGGGGAAGTTGAAATAGGGCCGAAAGTTGCTGAGAGAGCAACACAAAGGAATAGGTGGATTGTAGCGTTCCAACAAGTAGATGCCGTAGAACTAGGTAACAAGGGTGACGGATGGAGAAAGAAGTTCAACCTCATGACTACATACCAATCACAGAACGGAGTAACACGTGGGACAGCATTCAATCACTTCTCAAAATGGGCTAGTAGTATGTTTGATACGGCAAAAGATGGGAAAGTTGTATATCTGAGACTTAAGGAGGAGTTAAACAATGACTGACATCATGGCACTTGATATTGAAACTAGCAACTACTCTTGGGAAATAGGAGGATGGGCTAATAAATCATTATTTGATATTTCGGTAGTCGCTACATGGGATGGAAAAGATGCACACATATTCACTAAGGAAGATGTACTTATAGACGGTGTAGAAACTCACGATTTACATCCTCGTACATTAGGAGACCATATTAGTGCACATGTAGAAAAAGGTGGAAAAATACTAGGTCATAATATAATTAATTTTGACTTTCCTGTATTAAAACAATCATTAGATTGTTGGGCAGTGGGTGATATAATGGAGAAGGCTGATAACGTATTGGACACAAAAAGAATGTTCAAAAAAGCATCTTTATCTCATGGTAATATTGAAACATCATTACAGTCATTAGTTAATTATACATTAGGTAAAAGTAAGAGTATGAAAAGTACCGATGCACCAAAAGCATGGGCTGAGAGTAAGTACACAGAGGTATGTGATTATTGTGTAAAGGATGCACAATTAACATATGATATATACCAGCATGGAAAGGAACATGGTATGTTAAAGTCGAGGTCTTTCGAGACTGGCAAAATAATAGAGGTTGAAGTAGAATGGTAAATGAAATTGAAGAAGAAAATACGAAATTGAAATTAGGGTTACATCATATATTATCGATGTTAACTAGAGGGCAGAGTCTGTCTGATATACAGAGAACATCTGCTAAAATTGCAGAAGAAGTAGGTTGGCCTTTCACAGATGAATTTTCAATAGATTCTAATGCAGAAGCAAAAACAATAGGTGAGGAGGAATAAATATGACTGATAAAGAAGGTGAAAGCGCATTAAGGCAAAATATAGATGCTGCGCGTACTATTGTAAGAACTGTAAAATCTACTCTTGGTCCATTAGGTCGAGATAAGATGATGGTAGATGCTGGAGGCAATGCCATAGTGACCAACGACGGAGCAACAATTTTGAGAGAACTAGATGTTGCTCACCCCGGAGGAAAAATGATTATCGAATGTGCTCAAACACAAGAGAGCCTATGTTATGATGGTACAACATCCACAGTAGTATTGGCTGGAGAATTATTATCTAATAGTGAAAACCTACTCAATAGAGGACTACACCCTAATTTAGTATGTAGAGGATACAACGAAGCGGCAAACATGGCGACTGAATATCTAATTAATGAATTAACCATTAATGAGACTGTTACTGATATAATGTTAGAGGCTATTGCAAGAACAGCAATCACAGGTAAAACTCTAGATGCAGCGTTAGATGATGTAGCATCTCTATGTGTACAATCGGTAAAGAAAGCAGGTAGTGCTGACAAGGTAAGAGTGTTATGTTTACCCGGTGGTAACCTAAGAGACTCTTATTTGTTTAGTGGTGCTATTATAAATAAAACCTTAACTATTGAAGAAGAGATAAAAAAAGACCAACATATTATTCTTCTTAACAGTGGTTTAGAAAATCAAAAAACAGATGAAAATGTTACTGTACAATTAGACATGCAAGGATATACTCAATTCAAATCTTCTAATACAGATGATATGTTATCACAAGCAAAAATAATTTTACAACATTTACCGGAAGGTGGTACTATATTTGTTAGAGATAGTGTTGTAGACCATGTATGCGCTTATTTACATAAACATAATATCAATGTTGTAAGAAGATTACCTGAAAGCGCTATGCGTGCATTATCCGCTACGCTAGGTCTACCTATTGCACAATCACCTACTGATGTAGAATGTTCAGCACATGGACAAATACATAAAGAGAAACATTATGATGTAGAGTATTTATTTGTACAAGGTATGATAGATTCAGACCAATCAACCTTAGTTCTAAGGGGTGCGACAACAACAACTCTTGATGAGATAGAAAGAGGGTTTGATGATGCTCTAGGTGTTGTATCGTTAATCATGAATGGTGATAAATGCGTATATGGTGGAGGTAGTACGTATGCTGCTATGGCATCATATTTACGCTCAAGGGCGGCTACTGTTGAAGGTAGAGCGCAAATGGCGATAGAAGCCTTTGCTGACTCTCTAGAAATACTACCTGCTACTATTGCAGAGAATGGTGGTCAAGACCCATTAGATTGCATCTTAAGCCTACGACACGAAATACAAAACGGTAATCTACGCTTCGGACCTAACTTAGATGATGAAGGTATAATTGATATGAAAGAATTAGGTGTAGTAGAACCTTGTTCTCTAGTAAGACAGGCGGTGCTAAGTGCTACTGAGGTTACAACAGCAATACTAAAAATTGATGATATGATTGCTATGCGCGGTGCTAACTAAATGGGGCGCTTAATGGATAGGCTGATGGTAGAATGTCGTAACTGTAATTTAAGGCATATACCTATCAGGTTATCCGCTAAGTACCATGATGATAGTGTTAAAAAAAATAGAATACAACTTTGGCAGTGTAAAGAATGCGGTCACTTTTGGCAAGATTCGGTTTTTAAATAGGAACATCAATATAGAAGCGGTGTAGTTTCTACACTTGTTATTGATGAGTCGTATAGAAAAATACTTTTGGAGACTATCTAATAGGTTTTGGACTTGGCTTACAAAACGAGCAATGAGGAAGGTG
>Ga0209337_1001385_pt1 | contig 18456 bp, 31 predicted proteins | sample LinPmetageLP53_FD_184044 | JGI IMG/M metagenome (GOLD analysis project Ga0209337, IMG submission 184044) | Marine viral communities from the Pacific Ocean - LP-53 (SPAdes) (version 2) | ecosystem: Environmental > Aquatic > Marine > Oceanic | place: Pacific Ocean | collected 2010-02-08 | reverse complement strand
ATGTACAGATAGTTCCCTTTTAAGATGTTTATACCCCCTCCCATAATATTTTTTTTATTTTTTTCTATCATAGACCTTAGTCTTTCTCATCTCAGAACTTTCTCTTCCAGACTTGGAGTTGTGGCATTTAGTACAAAGACTTTGTAAGTTCTTTATATCTGTTGCAACTCCCATTCCATATTGAGATATAGGTTTAATATGGTCGCAAACTGTTGCAGGTGTAGGTCCATTCCCATCTCTTTCACATTGAATACATAAAGGATTTTTCTTTCTAAAGTGTTTGCTAATAGATCTCCATCTCCTTGAATTATAAAAGGATGAGTTGTCTACATCTCTCATATTACTTGGCCTAACTGGAATCCATGGCCTTTGTTTACCTTTAGGAAGTGTAGGCATATAATTTATCTAATAGTTGTTGAGGTGTGTATATCTTTAATTCGTTTGTGTAGTTCTTATAAATCTGAGTAAACTCTTTCTCTTCCTCATTAAAGGTCCAGAATGATTTAACTCCATTGTGTATTTGTTTCTTTAATATGTTCTTTATGTTATTGTATTTCATTTATTAAAGTTTTATATTTAGTTAATAAGTTTATTTGTTCTAAATTTGTTTTATGTTTCTTTGTAACTCTTATATATATAATCCAGAAGTATCTTTTAAATATAGATGAGGTTTTACCATCATTAAAGATTATATATCTATGATCCTTTGGTAGGTTAGTTGAAGCCCATTGTATTGTAAATAGATTCATATATTTATTCCCAACAGAAGTAAACCTTTATCCCTCTCACTTCTTTAATTAGTTTTCTTTTACTCCATCCCTTTTCTTTTATATCTTTATTCCACTTAGGGTTTGAGCTGTTCAACTTACGTTTCTTTGCCATTAATCAATTATTAAAAAATAATATTCAGTGTCTACCTCTAATATGTATTGCATATTACTATGATAACATAATAATTTAGTTCTTTGTTTACTCTCCCAAAATTGGTGGCATCCAGTTCTCTCTCCAATAGATAAGCATAAGTATTGAATATTGTTTTTATCAGTTACCAAATCCTTTCTCCTACTTCTTGGGATGATGTGGGAATGAGATAATGGAACATCAGACCTGCCACATCCGCAACAATAATGACCCCGCTCAGAAGCAATCTGATCATAAATAATAGATAACTCTCTCTTTTCTTTCTTTTGTTTGTCGCTAATCTTTTTCATTAAGATAATTATCTATTAAATCTAATATAGCTGGTAAACCTTTTACTACCTCAGCTTTATATCCTCTTTCGTTTAATGCTTCAATCCATTCCTTTTGTTCCTTTGTAGCTCTTCCTTTGTGTGTTTTAATCTCTAATGCTAATCCATAATAACCATTCCTAGCTTCATAAATAAATAAATCTGGAAACCCTTTTACATATCCTGTTTTTCTCGCTCTGTTCCTTTGAGATTGAAATGGTTGATATTGTCCTCCAAGAGATGCGCAATATTTAACTTTAGGATATTGCAACTGAATATACTTAATAACCTCACTCTGCAATCTTTCTTCACTCATTAGGAAGATTTATGTTTAAAGTATCATTTGCCCAGTAAAAAACTTCCTGAGTAAGTTTGCCGAACTCTTCCTTTGTTAATGTTGTTGTACTCTTTAATCCTTGATGAAGTTCTCCATCAATCATTTCTTCTTTCAATAAAAATTTATATTTCAAAATAGAATGTATTTCTTGTTTTTCGTTTCCAGTTTCATCAGCTATTAGTTCAATCCATTTCCACCATAACCTATTCTGAGCGTTTGTTCTAATATCTTTTGCCTCTCTTACTTCAATAACAATTTTAATATCATCATCAAATTTAGCAATATCATTTAAGAATTTTGCCCTATCATCAAATACAATCTTCCCTTTAATTATTTTTCCAAAAGCTTTCAATGTATTTTAATATTTTTGTTATTATATGTAATACACAAAGTATTGGTAGTAAAAAAATAATATTAAGTAAAAGAGTAATATTTTTAAAAGTTTTATATATTAATTCCATTTTACAAATTTATAAATAATTTTTAAATATGTTTCTTTTGTGGTTAAAGTTGTAAACATTAAATTGTTTATAATAAACATGCTTTACATAAATTAGAATCCTCAATCTTTTTATATTTACCACAAGTACAGAAATAAGTTTCATAACATTCCTCACATACCTCTCCTTTCTCTTCAACCTCTTCCATTCCACAATTCTTACAATAGTGTTCTACTTCATCCTTTTCATCTCTTGGATCATTATAAGATCCGAATAGTTGTTTTATCATATTAAAATATTGTTAGTTGTTGTTGATGTTGTTTTAATCTCTTTTTTGCTGCCTCAAAGTACTCAGTATCTAATTCATATCCTTCTAAATCATATCCTAAGTTGTGGCACGCTATAGCAATACTGCCGCTTCCTAAGTGTGTATCTAATATTTTATCTCCTTCTTTTGCGTAGTTATGCAGAATCCACTCATATAGTTTTCTTGGTTTTTGTGTAGGATGAAAAACTTTATCTGTACCTTTTGCCATAAATCCTTTATCCAATCCGTGGCATCTCGTAAAAGTTTTAATACTTACATCAAAAGAAGTCCATATTAGTTCATTATTGACGCTGCTCATTTTCTCACCTTGCTTATCCCATACTATCCAGCCTCTACTTACTGGTAGTTTTTCTGCAAAATAATTTCCACCACATACTATCTGGTTTTTAGAAACTCTTAATAATTCACTCCAGTATTCGTTTTCTGGTCTAAATTTATCCCATCTTTTTTTATTGTATAATGTAGCAAATTTATTGCCTTTGTTTAGACTGCTTTTTGTGCTTATTTTATCATCTATCCCATAAGGAGGATCAACTATTGCCAAGTCAAATTGATTATCTTTCATTTTCTTTAAAGCTTCCATACAATCTCTATTATATATATTTATCATAATAGTTTTTTAATAGTTAGTAATCCTGTTCCTTTTCTTGGCCTATATATTAATCTTTTATCTGGTCTATATGTAACCTGATTGTTCTTTTTCCATATATCTTCATCAATCAATTTCTTTTGAGCTCTTAACCAAATGTAATATGTTTGTACATTTACTACAAATCTTTCTCCTCTTATTCCTGTGCGGAAGGCCTCCTCTACCATAATCCAACTCATGTTTCCAAAATCTCTCATCAAGTCCTCTGCAAGAGTAGAAGCAAGAATAAGAATATCTTTATCTGATTTTGTTTGTCCTAATTGAACTAAGGTGTTTGATATTAGTCCTATGCATTTTTTAGTTAGTTCTTTCATTGTTTAGTTTTATATTTTCCCATTTCTCCTTTATGAAGTCTTTGAGCACCATAAGCTTTTGTTCTTTTATCTTTATAATAATATTTCCTTTTATGAACATACTTACTATTGTTTTTTCTTGCTGCCATACCATATCCAAACTGCATCTGAAATGAATCACACTCTATTGGATCATACATTTTTTCTTTCATTTAATTTTTGTATTTCTGTTCTAATAAATTTAATGCTCCAACATAAGAATCAATTTGAGCATCTATTTTTGATGTTTTAGTTTTATTCCAGTTCTTGTCATTCTTTGCCCATGTTTTTAAACGCCTTTCAGTATTCCAAGTTTTTTGCATTGATTGCCTTGTCTTTCCACTTTTCGATTCCTCTAGCCAGTAACTGAGGAAATCTTCTTTCATTTCTTTTGGGTAATTTAATTCTTTAATTTCATCAATCCAATATATCTTATTTATATTAGTATTTATTTTATTATTAGTACTTATTTGTGTGCACTTTTCCACATCTGGTTTTTTAGTATCTGGATTTTTAGTAAGTGGGTTTTCATATATAATAAGTTCCCATTTAACGACCTTTCCCGTATTATCTACTATTCTCTTACGTTCTACATATCCAAACTTATTTAACTCCTTTAGGATTGTGTAAACAGTATTCTTTGATTCTTTTACTATAGCAACTAATCCATTTACTGTAAGATCCCAAGAATCAGGTAGGGATAATATTAAACTCATTAATCCTTTTGCTTTTAAACTCAAATCCTTTCTTCTTAATATCTCATTTGATATTATAGAATAGTTTTTACTTTTCTGGATTCTTTTTATGTTCATTCAAAATCAGTTTGTTCTCCAGTTCCTCCAAACATAACAGATTGTTTTTCCAGAGCGTTTAATATTTCAATTTGAGATGTTATTCTTTGTTGTAAACTTTTGTTATTATCCTCAAGTTCTTGAATGTTTTTTGCAACATAATAACCTTTAGAGTTTGAGCATAATCCATAAAGTAAATTGTTTACTCTAATAAAGTGTATTATTTTCCTAAGTCTTACTCCAATCAGATTCATTTTGTCGCATATTATTTTGGAAGTAACTGCATTTTCTTTTCCAATTCTTTTACCAATACCTTTAACAATAGATGGAACTTTTTTAAGTTCATCATCTGTTAGTTCATCTGTTAGTTTTTCAAATCCTTTTAACATGATTAAAATGGCATATCATCAGTTGGAGTATCTTGAAACTTTTTCTGATTCATTTTATTCTTATATTCATCAGTATTTTTAATCTGATCTTTAATCCATTCTGGCTGTAGTTCTAACCAATCTTCATTAAAGTTATCTTCATAATTAAATATGAATGAATCATTGAATTGATCTGGGCATTTAGTTCCTTTTGTTATTCCTGAGATACTACCTATTTGAGCAAACTCATTTCCACTCTTTGAAGTCTTATGTATTATAGATATATTACATTCTTTACTTATTAGGTTTGTAATATCAAATTTAGAAAGTTCTTTACTATCAAAAGACTTTCCCCTCCATCCTTCCAAATCTCTTCTTAGATTAGATTTTTCATGTAAGGATAAAGTATATTCTTTACTTATTACCATTGGCTTTTCTTCCCCTCCAAAATCTCTCATTTCATGTGGAAGCTCAAAAGTAACTCTAATTTTATTTGAGTATTTTGTTTCTCCTTGCCATTCCCATTCAACTGTTCCAATATGGATCATTGAGTAGCATCTTGCAATGTGAGTTCCAGATGGAACTATTTCTCTTTTTGTTTCGGTGTTTCCTGTAGCTAAAATTCCTTTCATAGTTTTTTTTTATTTATATAATATATTTAGTTTGCATATCTTTTATGCTGTCTAATTGTTTCCATTCTTGATAATCTGCAAAGAATAAAAATGTTTTCCATTCCATTCCAACAGAATCATATTTCTCCATTTCAAATTCTAATTTATTCTTTAAGTAGATACTGGTTGCATGATGCATTCCATCAATATGTTTTTTAATATCATTATGAGGAACTTTAAAAACTTTCCACAAATAATAATTGTAAAACATCCGAGCATGAACTTTATTTTGTTTTCTACTCTTCATTTCAACTATATCCTCTTCTATTACTTCAAACATAGTCATTAGAGCAAATCTTGCTTGTTTTAGTTTTTCCTCCATTTTAATTGGTTGCATAATAAATAAAAGCAATAGTAAAAACTGCCATTAAAGTTAAAGTTAGAAAAGAGTAAAAGATTTCTGACTTGTTTAAAGTTCTAACTTCTTCCACTTTGTAATTTTTAGATCCATTAGCATTAACAAAATTTGCAGTTTCTTTTGAATTAAAGTAATGAATGAATCCTGTTTTCTTGTGAGTTATTTTATACATTTTATTTAGTTTTATTTGTTAAACTTAGTACAAATATAAGCAAGTTTTTAACATCTACAAACTTTTTTACATTTATTTTTAACCTAGCAAATCAAAGTTTTTTTGTTTTTGGTGTGTTTTAGTTACTAACATTTCGTTGATTTTTGGTTAGTTTTAACGTAAACTATAAAAAAAAGGAGCTGAACCCCTTTAAAATTCAACTCCCTTTTCAACTAAACAACGTACTATTTAACAAATATGGAGCAATATTATATAATTATTTTGAATATTGTTTCTTTTTTATGAGTTTTTTGTGCACTCTTTGCATTATAAGCAAATAACTCTTCTTTTATATCATATCCATCCCATCCATTTGTTTCCTGTAAATCAATCCTTATATCATGCCTTCCATCATCAGTAAAGCAATATATGTTCTGAGCGGCTGTTCCACTTAAATTTAAAGCGTTTTCACTGTATGCATTAGATCCTACTAAAGAAGCACTTCTTGCAATGTTATCTCTAATCATTGTTTCATGAAGGTGCCCACAAATAATAAAATCAATTATAACTCCTTTTGCACTATATTTAGAGATTACTTTTCCTGTATCATTTGAGGTCATTCTTCCTAATTGATGGCCGTGTATTACCAACATATTTTTTCCATTTATTTCTACTACTAATTCAAGAGCATCCCCTCTTAAAAAATTAATATCTGGTAAAAGTAACCTCAACATCTCAAATATACTGAAATCGTAGTTGTCGCTGGCTACCATGTCAACCCAACCCAAATCAAAATTAACTCTGGATTCGTTTCCAGTAACACAACAAACCTGAACTTCTGCAATTTCATTTATATCCAATATAAAATGTTTTAATAGATGAACTCCTAAAAATGTAGCCTTTGCTCTATTAGTAGCCATTGCAAGTTTCTCATCTAATCTTCTATCTGAGTTAATTAAATCTCCAGTTATTGCAATCAATACTTTATTTGCTTTATGGAATTTAACATATTCCTTGACTTTATAAGCGTATTTCTGTAGTCTTTTTGATGCAATATCAAAATCATATTTATTGGATTCTAACTCCACAAGCTCATTGAGGTGCAAATCAGCCAACTGAACAACTATAGCAGCTTCAGTGTTATGTTTCTTTTTACTCAGTTTAGTCTTTAAAGACTCTCTCTTTAATAGTTTTATGATTTCGGTGTTGTACTCTACCAGAGCGTTTTCTTGTCTTGAATCCTCTCTAAATGACTTTCTTTCAATTCTGTTTAAATCTTGGAACTTTTGTTTCTGTTTTGCAAGTCTAATATTATATTCAACAATATCTTTATCCGCAATTAAATAATGAACTATCTCTCTTATTTTTTTTCTTATTGTATCAGGTGAAACGTCCAGCTTGTATTTATCTATAAGGAAGCTGGATATCTCAATATAATTTTTCCCATCATCAAAAAGCTCTAATATCTCATCCTTATAATTTAGATATTTGCTCTTCATTTTTTACTTCTTTTTATTCATATCTGCAAATCCTTGACCAAGAATAAGAGCTCCAACACTCATAAGAATATTGTTTACTTCATCAGGATTCAAATTAAAAGTATCGGCAAAAATGGTTGTAAGTACACCTATAACCATATACCAGAATTTACGAGAATTACCCATTCCCCTTAAAACTATTGTTTGTAACCAATTTTTTAACATTTTGTAAAATTTTAATTATAAGAAAGTATTTCAGCTCTTTCTATTAGCTGTTTTCAGTAAATCCAGAGCCTTGGATTAGTACGTTCTTCATCAATGTCGATATGGCAGAAATTGCCTTTTTCCTTCCCCCCAGCTATTCCAACTCTAAATGGTAATCCTAATTCATGAACTAATTGCAAAGCATGGCCTACAAAAAGAGCTCTCTTTACACTATCTGAAATAGCAATATCAGCAGCCAATCCTTTTAAGTGTGGAGATTGTCCTTTTTTTGCTGTTTTATATCCTCTATCAGTTAAAGATTGTTGATAGGCCTCCGTTCTAAATCCACTTGTTACAACAAAAGGAAAATTACATCTTGATCTTAATTCATCTATAAAATCTAAGAATACAGGACTCATATTAACTCCTGTTCCCTTCTCATTTGGAAGTCCAGAATCAAATTCAGAAATTTTAAAATATCTCATTTTGTAAAATTATAAAAAAAATTATAATAAAACATTGATTGAATGAAAGTTATTAACTTTATGTTGTTTACTTCTTGGATAATTTGTAGAATTTATAGATAGTAAAGGCAATTGCCAATGTTAAAGAAATAAGAGTTAATATGTTATTAAATTCAATTATCATGGTAGCAGAAGCCCCTCCATTTGCTAATAATACTTGAGTTGTGTCTTTCATTTTTTTGTTTTTAATTTTGCGTTAATGTAACTTTACCCCCCCAAATTCTATGATTTGCTGAAGAAACTATTATTTTAATCATTAAATAATTAAATGATGTTGAAGCTGTATCTGTTATATCTATAGCAGATCCATTTGTTGTTCCTGTTCCAATTGTACTTCCTTTGCCGTTTGCGTTAATATTCATTTCATAAACCTCAACTGATTTTGTAGTGTTAGAACCCCAAACAGCAACTTCAGTAGCAGTTGTTCCATGAGGTATGTTTACTGTTGCAATTAGTTCTTGAGATGTATCTTCAATTGAAACCCCTGTATTTGTTCCATCTCCAAAAACAGCAGGAGTTGCATCAGCAGGAGTTGCGTCATCATTAACCATAAAATCTCTTGGAAGTATTTTTACATAATTAGGATCAACAGCTGGAAAAGTGTAAACTCCATCTGCATATTGAAGAGCTCCGATAGAGTCCGCCGTTACTGCCATCCCTCCTATTGTTCCCTCTGTTTTCCTTTGATATTGTACAAACATATTATCTTCATCAATAGCAATGTTTGAATATAGCTCTAAAGGATTTTCTAAAGTTATTGCTTTAACATAAAACTCAACTGCATCAACTGCAGCATCTGCAAATAAGGTTAATGAAGTTCCATTAATTGTTATTTTATCTCCAGCTTTAAGAGCTATGGTTAATTTTTTGCAATTTATTTTTGTTCCAGTAGTTATTGCAACTCCCTCTTCATATTCACTTGTTAATTGACTAAGATAAAACTTATTTTCACTGTTTTCAGATTTAACAAATGGAACAAAAGTATTAGTAGTAATCATAGTTCTTATTTATATTATGGGTTGAATGATGCAGACCCTGTTGGATCAGAAGGGTTGAAAAAAGGAGTATTAAATGAAGATGAATTTGTACCTATCTCTAAAGCTCCAGTTTTCCAATTTCTTGTTCCGTTAGTAGTTGTTGGATCGTTATAATAAACTTGCACCCATTGACCGTTCCATTCATCATTTATTAAATTAAACGAAGTTCTCATCATCATATATTTTTTGCCATCTGAATCTTCTATTCTTGCAACTGGACTTATAAATTTCAATTTTGTACTTCCTGAAAAATATTTATCTATTGAAGATAAGGCTGTTGTTCCACTAAAAGTTAAAATTGTTTTACTTTGATTGTTTAAAACCTCCTCTCCAACTAAAACTTGAATTTTAGTATCATAAGTTAGAGAACTCCAAACATAAACACTTCCATTCCAAGTGTATATTCCCTTTGCCCATTTTCCAAGAGGATTAACATATACCCAATTAGCTCCATCATATACTTGCATAGTTGAATTTGTATCAGCTCCAGATCCATCTCCAAACATAGTAACTCCAACATCATATTCATAAGAATTATTTCCACTTTGTTGAACCTCTACTTCTTGCCCACTATTTCCAAAAGATATTCCTCCAGTTTTAACAGGAACAAACATTGATTCAAAATAAGAATTTCCGTTTGGAAGATTTGTTATTGTATCTTCATAATCAAAAGCATAAAATGTTGGAGTATATCCCCACTCTAAAGCAGTTCCTGCATGATTTGTTCCTCCATTTAAAGAAGGATAATTAAAAATTAATCCATGAGAATATCCAGAATTTCCTTGATTATAAGCATACATTGGCCTTGTTCTGTTATCATCATATTCTGTAAATGTATAAAATTGAAAATCCCAATTTCCCTCAAATGCATCATCAGTAGGAATTAAATTATCTGTTAAATTAGTTATGCTATCAGTAGCACTATCAAACATATTAATAGAATGATCATTACATCCTGCAGGAATTATTCTTGTATTTCTAACATATTGTTGGTTATTAAGTAACGGGAACTCGTTTGTCATCCACTTTAGCTGAGAAGCAGCTCCAGATGTAAATTTGTATAAAGTCATATTATCAGCATCACCCCAAGCTGATGTTGATGGTTTTGCTCTAATAGTCCATAAGCTACAGAAATATAAATCTGCATTAGATGTGTTTGTAAATGATAAAAATATTCTACAAAGAAACCCAGCTAATAAATTGGCATCTGTCATACTTATGATGTTGTACTCTTGACCAGATTGAGAAAATTGAGTATAAGCATGAGAAGCTCCATCAGTTGGCCATGCAGTAGGCAATCCAGAAACAGTATTGTGAGTTAAAAATAAAGGAAAACCATTAAAAAAATTACCTCCAGCCATTTCAGCGTATGTAGTTTTTGTTCTTTTTATTGCAGGTAAAGATTCATATTGAGTTGTTGCTAATTTTTGTAAACCTCCCGCAGATGTTCCTGTTTCAATTTCTTGATTATACAAAGAAAAATTAGTTGTTCCAAAATAATTTCTATCTGTTCTAAGGGTTCCAGTGTAGAAAAATTCTCTTGTTGGAATGTTTATTGGAGTTGTATATGGAGATACCCCTTGTTCATTTGTGTTATATTCTGAAACCTGAACAAAGTGAAAAGTATGTTCCCAGTAAAAAAATCTCATATTAAAAGCTCTGCAAATACTTAATAAAACACTGTAAGTATTAGGAGGCTGATATTCATTATCTTCTGAGGATTTGTAAAAATCACTCATATTAAGTTTTGTTTGAGATAAAGGGCATTGTGCAGATTGTGGGCCAATACCCATATCTTCATTCCACCAATTAACAGCAGTTTGAATTATATAATTTTCTAATGCAGCTCCAGCGCTTGCTTCATCCGACTCTAAAACCATTCCAGTATCATTTAAAATCTCTGTAATCCAAGAAGTTGAAGATCCAATTATTCTTCTATAGCCAGCATTTGCAAAAGTATCAGCTTTAACATAAGGGAAAGTTGGAGTTGCTCCAGTTTCACTATTTGTTTCTCTTAAAAATGGAGTTTCTTTTAAACTTGCAACCCCATCCACAAAAACTAAAGTTGAAACGTAAGGATATGAAACATCTTCTCTTATATCTAAATTAGGTATTAAATAACCTGACCATAATAAACTTCCTGTACTTCCTACGTTTAATGTAACCCATACATCTCTTTCTGCTCTTTCACTAAATCCATTTACTTCATTTTCTTGAGTTAAATTTTCAACTAATACATCAAGAGTCAGTTTGGATGCTAATATTGGGGAATTTTTATCTTGAACATCAGCTGACTCCCAGTCTAATTTTAATCCATTTGAAGCTAATTTATATTCAGATGAACCTCCTGAGTAAGTAGTCCAAATTCTTGCAGTATAAGTAGTTCCATTAGCTGACTCTAAAGGAATAACTCTATAAATTTGTAATCCGTAAGCTGCTCTTGCCATATTATGATGTTCTTAATCTGTTTATTGATGTATTTCTATTTGATAAATATATATCATTTCCTTTTAATACACCCTCTACAATTATGTTTTGATTTCCTCCTCCCATGTATTGCTTGAGTTTATCAAGCGGCGCAACTACCTCAGGGTTCGAAGCGGTCGTTCCAACTCCCTCCCCTATAAGAGCTGTTGTAGGTCCATACACTAATCCTCCATCAGCAAACCCTTCAAGCCCTAAAACTTTTCCTTTTGCAAATGAAAAAGCTTTACCAATAGACATTCCTGGCCCTCCTAACAACAGAGATATTACAGTAAGAACTGCTAATTGAATAAGGAGTTGTTTTATAGCTTGCTTTATGTTTTCAATAAATGATTTAAAAAACTCTTCTTGACTATTAGCCGCACTCATAGCAGCACTAAACATTATGTCTTCAAGTAAAACTACTGTTGCATTGTGAGCTTTTTGAGCTTCTGTTAATTCTTGAGTCCAAAATAACATTCCTTTAAATTGATCTTCAGCACTGGATGCCATATATAAAAAATCAGTACTAACTATTTCAAGAGCTTCCGAATACATTTTAGTTTCATTAGTCAAGCCTTTAGTTGAAGTCTTTACTAATTTATTTAATTCTAATTGTAATTTTGCTTGTTGAACAGCCAGATCTCCTCTTTTTTTCAAATCCTCCAATCTTTTTTTGTAATCAAACATAGCAGATGATCCAGATCCAGATGATTTTTCTTCAAGTTCAAAATAACTTATTAAACCAACTGGATTTGCATTTACAAAATCACTTACCTTATTAAAAGCTACTATAATATTATTAATATTATTTATTATAGCATTAGCCATTGATTTAAATGTATTTCTTATGGATATAGCTATATTTGAAGTACTTGTTTTTAAATAAATAAAAGCAGCTGTAAAAGTTGCAATAGCAGCAGTTACAATCCCTATTGGAGTAGCTATTGCAGCCAGTGCTATTGATAAAGTTCCCAAAATAATTAAAACTGGCCCTATTGCAGCAAAAATTAATCCCCAAAATACAATATTATCTTTTTGAGATTCTGTTAAACCATCAAATTCTTTTATTAACCCCTTCATTAAATCGACAAGTTTTAACACATAAGGCATTAACCTCATTCCTATCTCTTCACTCAGATCACCTAATTGATTCCACATTTTAACTAATGGGCCAGCCCCAACTTCAGAAGCTTGATAAGCTTGACCTTTAAAAGCCTTTGTTAGAGAGTTGGTTAAAGCAATAGTTTTTTCCTGCATTGTCATAGTCGGATCAAGCCCTGTTTCAAAATATCTTTTTAAAGCATCTGTTGAAGTTGAAACCGATTTAGCAACTAAAGATGTAGCTCCAACTAAATCCATATTTAATCCTTGAGCCATATCTTGAATTAAAGGAATTAACATAGTTATCTGTTCCTCATTTAATCCAAACATTGCTAACATAGATTGAGCTTCAATAGTTGCTTCATCTCCAAATAATGATACTTCTTGGAGTTCTTTCGCTTGAGCAATTAATCTTTGCTGAACATCCTCTCTTCCTTTTAATGCGGTAAGTAATTTTGTTTCTGCTTTTGCTTGTTGATCAAAAGCTTTAATAGATGCAGCTCCTAAAGCTAAAAGAGGAAGAGTTAAATTTCTGGATAAAGTTTGTCCAGTCTTTTTAAGATTTTTCCCGAACTTCTTTAAATTCTTTTGAGCCTTTTTCATTGCTCTTTCAAAAGCTGTTAAATCAGCTGAAAATTTGAAATTTAAAAATCCTATTGCTTTACTTGCCATGTTCTTCTAATTTTTTAAAATACTCTGCTTTTCTTTTTAATTCTTTAAAATCTATTTTTGATGCTTCTTTCTCCCATTCAAACTGAATTAAGTCAGTTGGTTTAATACTTTTATTTTTAGGAAGCTGTATGTTTAATAATAAACAGGTGCTCCATCTTGTACGTTCCCAGTCACTCCTCTGCCTCATATTTTCTAACTCATGAAACCCCTGCATTTTGTTCCAGAACTCTCTTGGTAACATATCATAAAAATCATTAACATTCATTCCTAATTGCCCGAATGCTATCTGTTCCAGTTTTGGCCAAGTTAGCTCTTCTTCACTCTCTTGGCCTTCGGCTTTTTTTCGTTTCCATCTCCCATTGCTCTTGCAAGTATCTCAAAAGCCTTTTCCATACAATCCATGTTTCCATCAAACATATCAGTTACATCATCTAATGAATAATTGAAAGGTTGTTTTGATGCTCTGTAACCATCTTCTATTCCACAATATATTAAACTAAAAGCATCATTAAAAGTTAATTGTCCTGATGCTAATTTGTTCAAATCATTCATTGTTGCTCCAGTCATTAAACTGTATTTTCTTAATGCGTTAAACCCAAAGCGTACTGCCATTTTGTGTTCTCCAATTTCTAAAATTTCGTATTTCATTTTTCTAAGTTTTTGTCTTTTCTGATATTAAAAGAAACCTACCCCCCCACTCAGAAAAGAAAACGGAAGGGCAGGCTCTAAATTTAATTACTATGAAGCAATAGTTTGTGTTAACGCTCCAGATCCTTGAAAAGAAACTGAAAAAGTTGCAGTATCTTCATTGGGTGCTGAAAGACTTGCAGAAGTTAACCATGCTGTTCCTGTATATTTAGTGTCTCCTGCAGTTGATCCAGTAGTTCCAAAAGTTAAAGTAAAACTTGCTCTTGTGTGAATATATCCTGTAAAAATTTCACTTAAGGTTTCATTTGAAATTGCACTTCCTGCTGGATCTAGCCATGCATACATTGCATCACATGAAACATCCCAGTTTCGATAACCGCTCATAGCAGTTTCCCAACCGCCATCTTCTTTATTACTTGTAGAACGTGGGCTATGGTTTATATTTAGAGTTGCACTTGTAGAGTATGCAATTAAAGTTCCTCCAATATAAACGCCAAGATCCGTTCCTGATAATTGTCCATTTGCCATTTTTTTTTATTTTATAATATTAATATTTATTTTATTTTTGCTCTTCTTGAGCTTTTTTTGTTTTCGTTTCTTTTTTTACCTTTATTTTTTCTGGCTCTCCATATCCGTTTTTTTCCAGCCACTCATATTTTTCCTGAGTTACATCAATAACCGCTCCAGCTTCTAAGGTTTTTATTGAGTTTACAATATATCTTCTTTTTAATTCAAATTTCATTTCTTTATTCGTTTGTATCAATCCATCCATTATCTGGATTATTAATTGTTTCTATTATTTCAGAATGAGAATATACTTTATCCCCACTTAAAAAATCTGGAACTTCTCCAATAAATTTAATTATTGTTTTAGTTCCATCTAAATTATATCTTAATGTTGCTGATGATGTTTCAATTACCTTTTGAAAATCAATTGAATCAACATAACTTTTTTCTATTATAACATACTTTTTTTCCATATCTTTATTCTGGAACATCTGCTTTAAAATTAACTGCCGCTGAGGTCATATTAGTCATTGTTCCATTGTTATTTCCTGTTTCATCTGGTATTGTTGGAAATGTTGCAATTGGATTTCCTACTATTCCTCCATCTCCCATTTTCCAGTAACCTTTTAGATTGTCTAAAGGAACAGGATTAAATGGTAGTCCATCATTATATAAAGTTGAAACTTCTAATGCAGATAATTCTTTATTAAATAAAGTAACTTCATCAATATTGCCTTTCCAATAAGAGCTTGATTGTGAACTGTTCCCAATAGCAGCAGCGGTAAAACTTCCAGTAAATGTTCCGGTAATATCATTCTGTTGGTTTAAATCTCCATCTAAATATATTGAAAGAGTTCCACTTGAATCCCAAGTTGAAGCTATATGATGCCATAACCCATCGTTTTCTACCGAATCAGATGATATTGAATTTGTTACTTCTCCAGATGCTTTATATTGAGCCCACAATTCATTATTAAAAGCATGATATAAAACACCAATACTATTATTGGAATCTACAAATAATCTCATCAAATATCCACTAGCTGAAATTGTTTCCAATTTAAACCATGCTGAAATTGATCCTGTATTTTTTACTGAACTCATACCAGTAACACCTAATGAAACAAAATCATCAACTCCATCAAAATGAGTTGAGTATATATTATTGAAAGAATTTATTATTCTAATATTAAAGTTTAATGATTTTCTATAAATACCATCACTTCCACTCATATCATCAAATACATCATCATATCCATCAAAATCAATTGATTGGATGTTTACAGCGTTATAAACTCCATTCACTCTATCTAATGCAGTTCTAATATAGTTTGCAAGTTTTGAAGCTTCTGCATAAGTTTTACAATAAGCTGAAACCATAACAGTTGCAGTGTCTAATAAAGCAACAGAATCTTTTTGTCCTTCTGGAGTATCAGTTGCAACATCATAAATGATAAAAGGAAATAGAGATGTTTGTTTCATTACATTAGGAGCAATCCTTGTTCCTACCATTGACTCAACTGCAATGTTATCATGTAAAATTTTATATATTACTTTTCCTATTTCCATTTTAATATGCGGCTCTTCCCCATTTTTTCATTCTTCTCAAATCTGCTTGTACTGCTTTAATATATATTTTTTCCGCTTCTGAAAATCCATCTGCTAAAACTACTGCATGTTTTTTATTCCAAGCTCTTTGCATAAAATTGTTTGGAGTTGTTATTCCTTTTCCTCCTCTTTTTCTATGTCCATATTCAACCCAAGCTCCATAGTAACCCCCCATATTTTTCTTAAATTTACCCTTAACTCTTGGCCCTATGTACGCTCCATGAACTCCTTTTTGTTTTGAAGCTCTTGTTCTGTAAAATTGTAGAGATTTTTTTAATGTTCCTCTTGCAATTTTTAGTTTATTGTCTGGAGGATATACAACATCTTTTTTTGCAACTGGAGCTTCTTCAATTGCAGCATCTAACAATGGAACAGTAACCTTTTTCCAAAATCTTCCCCATACTAAATCTTTTTTAACTCTATTAGGAAGCTGATTGAACATTTGACCAATCTCTTTTAATCCTTGAGCTTCAACAGTTACTCCCATTAGTTGTTATCTTTTAATTTTGTTTCTATTTCTAAAAACTGTTCTCTTCCATCTATTTCTTTAATCCCATGAATAATGTAAGTTTTAGAATCATAAACTATTCTGTAAGTTCCTAAAATTGTAACTCCTAAATTCCTTACATAAAAAACTAAATCAGTTCCTTGAACTTGTTCTTGAGATTCTTCTTTTCTTCTGCTTGCTTTCCAATCTGCATGAGCCCATAAAGTATAAGCTGTTGCATAAACTTTTGTTTCTGCTCCATATCTATCAGTTGTATAAGTTGGAGATTTTACTTCAATACGTCTATCAAGTTGTCCTATACTTAACATACTTGTATTTTATACTGGTCTAATAAGTATTGACTTGACAAAGGAAGTTCAGTTGCTGTTCTTCCTGTTATTACTGTTTGTCTGTTTTCGTACCAATTCCCTAAGGTTAAAAGAACTGCTTGTTTTATTCCATCTGGAACATCTGATGAAGCTGTTCCATAACCAACTGTATATTTAACATGAACAGCGTTTATTCTATCTGCTAAATCTGGTAAAGTAGCATCTACTGCCAAACCAATTCTTGCAGGTTTTGAAATATCATCTAAAATGTAATTTGAAGAAGCCCAAGTTTGTTCACTATCATTAGTATCATAATACTTTATATGAGTAATTGATGATACTGGACTTTTATATAGTGTATAAACTTCACTCCATTTATCTGAATATTGTTCTACAACAGTATTTAAAAAATATTGATTAGTATAAATTTGACAAGACTCAGTTGCCGCTTTAATTAAATTATCAATTAAAGTATCATCTGCCGTAGTATCAACTTTAAGAAAATCCTTAGCTTCAGCAGTTGTAAATAATGGAGTAGTTGATAAAGTAACTTCTTTTAGACTTCTATACATTTTAAATTAGTTTTTAAAAAAAAAGGACTGGCTTCAAAACCAGCCCCTTTTTTAATTATTTATAAATTACTACTATAAAACAGTTGTATATTTAACAAACGAAGCACCAGAAGCAACTCCCCAATCAAAATAGTTGTTCATTATCAATCTAACTTCTCCCTCAACAGCTCTTGTATAAGGATCAACTTGAATGTTTGATGGTCCAAATTGAGCCATATAAACTCTTGAAAAATCTCCAAATAAACCATCAGCAGATGTAATTGGAGGGCCACCAGCAGTAGCAGGAGCATTAGAGAAGTAACCAGGATAACCAGCTAATCTATCATCAGAATATAATGGAGAAACAGATGCAACTTGTGCAGCTCCTTTAATATTAGAATATAAAGCCCATTGATTAACAAAAGCCAAATTACCATCTAATCCATGATTGTCAGCTATTGTTTGAATAGCTTCTAACATATCAGAAGCAGCTCCTGCAGATCCTCCAGCAGCAGATTCAGTAAATGTTAAAGTTCCAGCTGTTTGAACAATTGCAGTTGGAGCAGAAGCAACATTTGCAGAAGCAAACATAGCAGCGTCAATTTGTGTTCCCATATTTCTTCCCATATCTCTCATTACAGACGCTTCAGCAGCAGTTCCGTTTTGAGCTAATATTACGTTAGAAAGGTTAGCATAACCAGTTACTCTTTTTGGAGTTAAAGTTACTTTTCCAAAATCAGCTCCTCCATCAGCACCAGCAGCAACTTCAGCAGCCCATGCTACAGTTGATCCTCCAGCAATAGGAAGAACAGTATCAGCAGCAACAGTTCCTAAGTTGTTTATTCCGATTCGGTCATAAAGAGCAGAAGCTTGTAAACTATCTACATAAGCACCAACTGAAGTTGGAGCAATTGCAGAATTAGTTTGATCTATAGCTCTTTCTTCTTTCATCATTGTTGGAATACCAATACCTTGTAAACCTTTTCTCGCTTCAGTTTCAGCTTCTTGATGCATCTCAGCTTCTAAACCTGTTAAAGAACCTCCATTTCTAACGTCATTTATTGCTTTAAATAAACTCCATCCTCTTGTTGCTTTATCAGTGTTTACTTTTTGAACTGGAGTTCCAGCTAACTTTACATTATTTCTAATTTCAGTTTCTACTTTCTCAGCTCTTTCAATCTTTGCAGATA
>Ga0209337_1001384_pt1 | contig 18456 bp, 26 predicted proteins | sample LinPmetageLP53_FD_184044 | JGI IMG/M metagenome (GOLD analysis project Ga0209337, IMG submission 184044) | Marine viral communities from the Pacific Ocean - LP-53 (SPAdes) (version 2) | ecosystem: Environmental > Aquatic > Marine > Oceanic | place: Pacific Ocean | collected 2010-02-08 | reverse complement strand
AAACATGTAACTCCGCTTGAGGGGAAGCCGTAGAGATTCCTACTTTTTGTGCGTTATCATAGATAATCCCCGAAGTTAAAGTATCTTCATCAGACCAACGAGCTACATAGTTTGCAACGCCGGAACCCCCTACTCCTGAGAGAACTGATTCAATATTTTTCCAATGAACGCCAGTTGTTCCCTCGTTAGCAAGAACCATTCCTCCCTCACCGATAGAGCTATTAGAGTCAATGAGATTGCCCGCTATACTCAACTTGTTTACGTTAAGCTGGTTGCCATTGGTGAAGGTTAAGTCGGCGTCCCCGCCAAACGATCCATTATTATTAAATTGAACAGAAGTATTAGGATCACCCGGAGTACCACCGCCCCCTCCGCCGCCTATCGCAGCCCACGCCTCATGGGTATAACCCGTTTTAATATAATTTGTCCTACTCCCATCACCAGAGACACTCAAAAAAGCGCCGGGCAATACACCTGTGGGTTTGGTATCGGTCGTAGCCGCCACAAATCTATCACCTGCATATCTTGTAATTGCCATAATTCCTATGTAACTTTAAAATCCAAACCATAAAAAGCACCACTCGTAAAACAACCCCACATCGATGAAAACTTCACAACGATTTCATGAGATCCCGCGCCCAAGCTCTTACTAAATTGACCAGTCCCTCCTGCGTTAACGGTGGGATCTAATGTGCCGCCATTTGTGGCGGGGTAACCTACTGTATTGGGAGTTCCGGGATTTATTATTGTGGAACTTCCTCCATCAAAAAGTTTAACCTGTTGTTGATAGTAGCTCGGGTCATAATTATAGAGATTATCGCAAGGGGCTCTGCCCGATGCCAAAATGCTGTCATTAACATAAACCTCCATTATGTCATAAAAATAATCAGCATTGGCAGTGATACCAGCTAAGTAATCCATACCCAAACCGGAAACGGTTAAGTGAAGGTCTCCTGCGCTAGCTAATGTTAATGTCCCTGTGGCTTCCCCACTTTGCACCAGTCTGTTATATTTTGTAACGTCGTAAACTAAATCATTAATGTCGTGATCAGTTTGTGCGTCTGTTTCAAAATAGAATTTTAAACCAGAACCACCTAAAGAAACGTCGAAAGGATTACCCCGGTGGATTGAAGAGAGATCATTAGATCCTCCATCTGTGGTATTCCCACCGTGCAAATAAAACCCATATAAAACCCCTCCATTTGCGGTCCCTCTCTCCCCATCCCATGTGTTCACATCAAACTGATCACCGACGCTAACATCCTCAGGATAAAATGAATCTGCATAAGTATCAAGAGTCCAAAAATCAGCTTGAGCACCTCCATTATCGTATTCTAAAAACGGGTAACTACTAACCGCTTGGGTACCTTGTTTATCTTCAAAAGTGGGAGTGGTACCCACTAATCCTATTTGATGTGTCCACGCTAATCCAGTCTCCCACGTCAGGGAGTTGGTAGTCGAAACGCTTTCCGGCTGCTTCTTCCAAAAGGCTGTGGGAAAATTTAATGACATTAGTATACATAGCCGGTTACTGCCGAAGCAAAAATTCCCGTATTAATTCTAACAAAAGTATAAAGATTAGCTTTACCAACTTCCACCGAGGGAGCTCCAGCCGGGTACTCTCCTCCCCACACTACTGCACCACTAGCTCCCATCCCGAAAGTTCCAGAAACAAACTTAACCCCAAGAGAGTTGGAAGCGTGAGTATTCTCGAGGTACATCGTCAAAGTTTGCCCATCGGCTACGTCAGTAAAAGAGTATGTAATGGGTCCAATACTATTTGAATCATACTGTATATTCGAATCGGCCCACGAAAGAGGAGAATTGGCTGTAGTGGGAACGTGACGCGAGGACCCCTCTATGGTAATAGAAGCGTCATCAGATCCGGCCTTAGACCCGCTTATTTCATTTACTATTAATTTATTTCCGGGGTCAATTTCAAGGTTGCCACCAGTTATAGTGACATCTCCCGAAATAGGAGTACTCGCTAAATCCAAAGCTTGACCACTAATGTTTACGTGCCTATATCCTGACAGAGTAAGATCTTGAGCTGCTTGAACCTTTACGTCGAACATGTACCCTATGTTGTTGTTGTATTCTATTAAGGAGTTCACTCCTCCATGAAAATTTATTGAATGGACTCCTGTGATGTTTTTATTCTGCATGTTAACATCAGTTGTCGCCACACCATTTCCCATATTATCCCCCCCAACTGCGTTTCCAATACCGCTTCCTGTGACTAATTTTCCATCGCTAACTCTAACTTGAAGATAGGGATTTTGAGTTACGGTATTTGATGCGGTATCCCAATTATCATTATTATCAAAATAAACATTTTTGTTCTCACCGGAAATTTGAGTAGCTGCAATAGGGTTAAGAACGTATTCCGAGACTTGTAACGGGGTACTCTTTACTGTAGCATAGTTTCCTGCTCCTAGGTTTTCCGCAGTCACAAAATAATCATCGCTGCCGATTCCTACTGTACCCATGCTAGTTAATTGAGATATCTTTTTATTCGCCATTTTTCCTTAAACCTTATTGTTATATACACTGTTTTAATAAGAGGGCACCAGATTTGTCACCAATAAAGCGTCTGTCTCCTGTTGTAAATAGAAACCGTCATCAACACCACTCTCTAAAAGAATAAAATCCTCCACCTTTTCGGCTCCCAAAACCCCACTGATGAAAAACCCTTTACTTCTATCATCCGGATCTATCTCCACGCTAAAAGAAGCATTAAATACTTTATTATCCCCAATCGAAGTACTGTAACCGAAGTTATCGAGCTTGGCTCCAACAAATGAGTACCTTAAAGCTTCATCTTTCCTTCTGATTGGAATAGCTCCCGCATTAATGGGCTCAGCGGTACTTTCGGCGCAACTCGTGGGATCAACTTTTATGGTAAAATCATAACCACTGTTGATAGTTATTAAGTCCACTAATGAACCACTATTACCAGATTCCACTATTCCATCTAAATTGAGTGCGGCGAAGATAGGGGCGTTGGGCCTATTATCTACGGGAAACCTATACCCCATATTAGGTAAAGGCTCTTTATTTAAATTGATATCTATTCCGTAACTTTGAATATGAAGCTTGTCAAAATCAACCCCAAGTCCAGAAAAAGAATCTGTTGTTATCGTAATGTCTCCGGGCTGTAACGCAGAATACCCCTCTTCCGCCAAAACCCGAGGAATAGTAACATCAGACCTTCCGTTTAAGGTCCCACTTTTTGTTTCAATATCGGGAGCAATAAAGCCACTTCCGCTCATATCAAAAACAACATTATATGCCGTGTACGAAACTGCAGCTGATGCAAAAGCTCCCACTGCTCCATTGGTAGAATACGAACTTAAGTAGCAATTCCCAAATGATATCACATGATAATCTGGAGAATTTTCGTCTACCCCTTGGTAAAGATCAGCTTGAGTAAAATCCTCCTTGAAATAATTTTTGTCGATACTGTTTCCCTCTTGGTTGACAGCCAAGTAAATATTTCTGCAATCCCTGTATTGATGGACTGGAAACCCCTGCCAAGTTCTTTGGAATGTCCTTTCCTTATTAAGTTCAAAAAATCCAGACAGTAAAGAAACATCCCCATTGTTCACGTAGTAAGGTTCTCCGACGAAAGGATAATTAAAGAGGGGATAATTTACATTCAAACCTATGCGAGCTTCATTTTTGGTTCCGCAAAGCAGATAATTAAAATTTAAATCAACCGTGGGGTAATCCACGATCTCTCTCGCCACCAAACCCCTTTTGTTAATTTGGTTTACGTTGGTGTGAGGAACGTTAATATTATAACTAACGGATTGAATCCTGTCAATACTATGGAGAAGATTTAGTTGTCTATAGACTCCGGTTCCGTCATCAACATATGCAAAATCATTGTGTGGCCCACCCCCCGTATAGTCTACAAAATTATATCCACTTTCCGGCGCAGGTCCGACGTACAAGGCCTGACAATTGTAAATTACCCTTGGCTGTGCCATTATTTCTCCCCTTCATGAACGCTCGCATATAATATTCCCGCTAAGAAGTCATCCACCTGATGCTCATAAGCAACATCTTGAACTTTCTTAACTCTTTCGTGGTTTCTGTCTGTGGGTTCGGCGGCGTACCTTCCGGCTTTAGCCAACCAGTTTGGTGGGTCTTCGTTGGCTATTACTATATTTGTTATTTCTCGAGCTACTTCTTTCTGCTGCTTGCTTAATCGCTTGCGTTTATGCAACTGCCTAAGGGAGGCTTCCACCTCTAGGTTTAACTTGTCCGAAAGGCTCAGATGCTCCTGTATCCTAGAAAGGCTAAAATTAAGAGCCGCTTTTGTTCCTACCGGAGTCTTTTTGTCATCTTCCTTAGGTTTCTTGGATCCGGCAGGCCGTCCTGACATTTGAGGCATTTTTGCTCCTCCTATTAATGGCTCGTATAACCCCTCGTTCTTGAGTCCTTGAAACTTCTTCTGCGATTCCAAGGATTCTTCCGGAGTTGGGAAACGACCGGACTCGATAGCCTGCATTCCTTCCTCTGGGGTAAGAACTCCTAGTTCAATCAAACGACTATAAATTCTTGAGTAAACTGAGGTGTCCCTCAAATCTACCTCTTCAAAATGGGCATCGGGATAATTCTTGAATCCCATTTCTTTTGAAATCCTTCTAATTTCTGGCATCAAGAAATTCTCCAAGAAGACTCTTCGTCCCTGTTTGAGTCTTTCCATGAAGACTTGAACCTTGATGCTTGTGTTGGCAAATTTCTCATCACTCAACAGGATGTTGTTTAATCCCATTTGAATGTCCTGATTAACCACGTCGTACTTTTTAGGGTCTAAAATATTACCAATATCAGGAATAACGAATTTTGCATCAGTCGTGTAGTCAGAAATCAAAACGCGCCCCACAGACTCGTTTTCAAAGAGCTTCTGCATTGCCATCAGATTCTTCTGGTTAACTCCTCCATCCTCTGGTTTGGCCCCCATGGTTATCAACAGGATAGCTTGATTAGTTGTCCTAGCAACGGCCATGTCCATTTGTTTCATTTCCTGCTTCCAGTTTATATCCTCCAAGACGGGGTATCCCATGGGAACTGAAAATGGTTCGTAATCTTGCTTTTTATAGAAAACAGCCACGAGCCTATCGGTATCAAGCGGAAGCGTGACGGCGGCCAGACCTGTATTTTTAGTGTCTTTTATTAGCTTTTTGGTTTCTTCTGGCAGGCTTTCGAAGACCTCTTTCTGCTCCTCTGTTTGCGGGTTTCGCAGGATTTGCAATTCGTAGTCAGTAACTACCTTGTAATAAACTCCATTACTAAAAGCTATGCTTCCTTGAAGCTGAATATCAGAAGGGTTAAGAATTATGTACTTGGAGGGAATTTCAATATTTTCATTAGCCTCGCTTAACCCAAATGTTTGGTTAATCTTAAAGGCGTCACTTTTCTCCATCTTAGAGTTAAACCTATAAATGAAAACGTTACCAGACCTATAATACTCGCGAAAAAATCTGCTCTGAAGATCATCGATATTTATCTTCTTGAATAGCGTCTCAAAAAACTCCCTAGACTTGCGACTCCCACCAGTATAATACAAATTACTGATAGAAAATTCAGTCATCAAATCAATGGTATTCCTGAAAACTGAGAAATTGTAGTAAGCTTTTTGGCAAAGAATTATAGTGTCCCTAACGTCAATATTTGAGTTGTTGGAAACCCCACGAGAATATTTGAACGGAATCATCCCGTTTTCAATATTCCTGAAACGATCGGTTCGGACGATGTCTGCGGCCTTATTCCTACGCGTACGTGTAGAGCTAGCTACAGTTTCATGCTTAGCCATTAAAGGCTCCGCACCTTGTTCCGTTTTCTTCTTTACCGCCATCTTTTACTTTAAAATTACACCTAAGCTAACATTCTGGGAGTAAATGTATGGTTAACTTGCTCCACCTTAGTATTTTTAAGATCATTGTAGCACTTAATAGCCCAATTCCCCAACATTAAAGTCGTGTAGTTATCTTTACGGGCTCGGTTTACCGCCGAGCTTCTCTTAAGATGCTGAGGTAAATCGAATGTTTGGCTCCCTTTCGCTGTGGTTTTAACTTCCACCAGAGCGCACTGCTTTTTCGACTGGTGAACTATGTCGTCTTGAAATTCAATAAGGTCACCTTTGTTTTCGTAGGGCATCATTTTAAGAGGGACGGCCTGTGATGACACTTTATCGAAAAAGCTTCCGCAAGCAGCCGTACGAGAAGCGAACCAAATCCTCTTGTGGTCAATGGACGCTTGAAGGTGCTCGTTAGCTTCCCGAAGAAAAGTAGTAGAAAACAACTGTTTAAAGCATATTACGTTTTCTTTTTTGTTGTATTGGCGCTTTGCCGTTAAAAGCATTTTTTGGTACTCAACCCCATTCTTGTCACTATTAAAATCAAAAAATTTGATTTCTATACGTGAACTTTGAAATAGCTCGGATTCATTGGCGCTATCGATAAATTGATACCCTGCGTTATCTATAATTATCATCGAAAATTTGAAGTTGGTTACCAAATAATAAAGGTATTTTATATGGTTTTTTAAATCTCCTCCCGCAACTGCGTACCCATGAACTAACGTGGAAAAAGTAGATCTATCTTCGTCGAGCTCCAGAACAGACATTGCAAAATAATCAGACGAAGGGCTATTGCTAAAGCTGGGATCAATGGCTAAGATATACTCCCTGTCAGCCTCCCCCTTTACTAACGTATGCTGCTTTTCTCCATCCGGGATAGTACATGCATGCATTTTCTTTGCACTGAAATAGCTATCACTCCCATCAGTGAATTGAGCTGCATACTCCCTCATAAAAGATGAATTTGACGATCCTCCCGACTTAGCTTCTTCAATCACAGTGCTATCAATCATGTCGGCAGGAATAGAATCAAAACCCATCTGCGAAATAAAGTAATTAGACTGCATAATATCATCTGAATAAATATTACCCATCCAATCCTTATAGGTTCGGTATAGGTTCTCGAAACTATAGCTAGCAGAAGATAAAGCTATCATTTTAGAGTTGTTCGCGAATACAATCCGATCCTCCTCTTTCATATTACCCTTCTCAATAAGTTCATCCTCCATTTCCCTTATCTTTATTCGCTCGGCCATATCCTGAGGAGCAACCAAAAAAGGCATCAACACTGATTTGATAGTATCCTCTGGCAACAGCAAAAACTCATCCAGAACCAGAATGTTAGCGCGAAAACCTCGAATCTTTTCTCCACTCAACGGAATGGCCGTTATGGTACCTTCATTAATTTTCCATTCAAACTGATCGTTACGTTTAGACTTCGCGCCGAAAGCGTGAGCTAACATCTGCGCCTCCTTAGACTCTACGATCTTTTCGATGTTGTTAAAAATAAAGCGGGCTGTACGAAAAGTCGGGCCAGCGATGAGGATCTTGGTGCGAGGCTCGAAAATGCACTGAAGGAAGCAGTAGACGGCCGCAATGAAGGTTTTTCCGCAGCCACGTCCCCACACACACATGCTAAAGTTCCTATTGAAAAAAGCCTTTAAAGTTATCTCTTGGTAAAGGGCTAATTTGATTCCCGATAAAAGTTCGGTAGTGAACCCCAGATTAGACCTCATAAACTTAGCTAGTGTGATTTTAGCCTGTCGATCCCCGAGTTCCCCTTTCAGCGCAAGGGCCTCTTTGTTTATGTCGACAATGGGGCGATTATATTTTTCCGGGCAATACCACATGTTACAATAATTTTAAATCGTACGCTAATTGTAGGTCAAATTTAGTTTTTAGAATCTTGGTTAGTAAAAGCTTTTTGACGATCCTTACGCACTCCACCCTTCCGTCTACAAATAAGAATTGGATATGTGCAAATTTTTGAATTAGCTCCCGGACATTGTGGAAAATAAAATCTGGAGTTACCCGAGTATTCTTCTTGTAAACGTACGGAAGCTTGTTGAACGCTAAACATTCTTCCAGCTTTCTTTCAACGAGAATTACCATGTACGCATCCTCTTCCTCGGCACGTTTTATTTCGTTTTTAAACCTTTCCAAACCCGAGCTCAGAGTTCCAATAAGATCGGGGACAGACTTTCTTTCGATGTAGCAGTTCCCTGTCTTGTCTTTATCGTTAAGGCAGTAGTCTCCAAACTTCAACCCCTTAACTTCTGTAGGGAAGTCTTTTATCTTTAGGGGATTTTGCTCTCTAGAATCAACATAGATAAGGTGCTCATCATTAAACTCCTCTTCGAATTTAATTTTTCCATCCTGCCGTTTCTTGGGCAAAGGGCCGAGCTTATTTTTAAGGCCTATCTCTTCGCACAGCTTGTAATAGTCCTTGAAAATTGTTTGGTAATAAGAGATAGGAGGAACCAAAAGTGTTCGAAGCTCTACTTCCGTGGGGGTATATTCTAAACTTTTTTCCTTCTTTCTTTTTACTAGGAGCCCTTTGCAATACTCTCTGGCTTTTTCCAAGGAAGCGTTTTTCAGCCAACACTTTAAATTTTTTTTGGTGTTAAAGTCTGCGGAGAAATACTGTTGTTTGTTTTTAAATTTTATTAGCTCCTTGGTGTGCCGGTCATACTTAGGAAACTGGGTATGGTAGTAGCTCCCTATTGCCAGCTTGTGAGCCTTTATATGCAAATGAAGATTCTTGTCTTCTTTAAACTCTTTTTTGCAAATGTTACATTCAACCATTTAAAACTTCCTCTTCGCTGATTCCCATAATACGAGATTTGATTTCCTCCATAGAGGTCAGCCTCTCGATTTCCTTGGAAACATTCTTTTTCCTAAGCTCAGCTATTTTAATCATTTTATGTCTAGACTCCTCATCTTTCCAAAGTTCTACTAGATTCAATATGGAAGCGGACTCCTGCATCATCTTGCTCATTCGATGGCTTCGTTTTTCTTTGAGCTCGTTGAGCAGTTTCGTCTGTCGGTTTACGCACTGGTTGTATTCTGTTTGAGCGGTATTGATAGCTTCCACTAAGCTCATTGCCATTCTTCGGCCTTCTGTATCCTCAGCGTTTTGATCTAGAAGCTGCTGCAACCTCTCTACTCGTCGTTGGATATTGGAAGCAATGACTACCTCTGCAGAAAGAACAATATACTGGTCCACCTCCTCTTGGGTGAGATCAGGTTTATCCCACGTATATCTGACGAAACTACTTTCAAATAGTTCTCTATCTGTCTCGATGTTATAGGTTCCAATTTGATGAAGAAAACGGAAAGTATGCATGTATCCAATTAAGGTATACAAATTTCTTTTTATTTTAGTGGTGACCTTATCTTTGTCAATCCCGTTATAAACATACTTGTTTACTCTAACTAATGCTCTGGCTTCTGACTTCGGTGGAGAATAGCCCGCTTCCGCCGCGGTCTCTTCATTCGTTACGTCAGCATATTTAACTTTGTTGTTTATTGTTTTGAGAAAATCAAACAACACTTTGTATCTAAGATCTAATGGGGAAATAGTAGGGTCATCGAAAGTGATCCTAGCCATCTCCATAGGCTTCATGGCCCCGCAATTATTTGTTATAAATTCTTTCTGATCTTCGGTAAGTTCGGTTTTCTCTTTTGGGTAGTACTTGTGGGACACCTTCGCCTTAAGGCTCTTCTCTGCGAGAAATTTTTTCACAGCTCTTCCGTATTTTGACCTTCCGTCCCTCTTATCTTCGGGTACCTCAGGAAATACTAATTCAATTAACTCTTTAATGTAGGGCGGATCATCCGGTCGACTGTTCCACTCGTTAAGCAATGCTAACTGTTGATTCTCATCTAGGTCTATGTTTTTTGCGCTCATATTCTTTTAACTATATAGCCCAGCACCACAAGTATTATCATTGCGACAAGTGACAACCCAAGAGTTGCCCCTATCATTATCCAAATTTGATCCCATTTTTTAAAAAACTTAATTATTTTTTCCATTCAACCGTTTAAATTATTTCTATCTCCCCATCATTTAACATCTTTTTGACTTTTTGGATTATTGATTTTTTAACGTTTTTGATTTGCTTGTATCCCGGGACCCTGTTTTTTTCGTTAGTTTTATATCCCATTAAGGTAGCGGCGTCCTCCTCCGATAGGTTATCAATATAAAGGGCTTTGTATATTCTCCACTCGGCCGGTTTTAAAGTTTCCTCCATTTTGACATTAAGCTTTTCCATCATTGCGAGCACGTCAAACCCAGAATACTCTGCCGAATTAATTTCGTGAGAATGGTCATCTATAGAAACGGGTAACTTTGCATCGTAGGCTTGCTTCTTTGTTTTTGTCCAGTTGGCGTAGAGGGGACACGCTTCAGATTGTTTTCCGTATATGTAGCACAAATCACCGGCTTCAGCCGCAGCGCACTTTAAACATGGACGACAATAATTCCCATAGTTGTTTCTAATAAGATTTTTTATCTGGTTGGAAATTATGCGATTAATCCACGGATTAAGAGGTTTGTTGATATCGTATAGATGCCACTTCTTAAAAATATGAATTCTTAAAATCTGAGAAACGTCATCAAAGTCCATCCACGAAAGGGCAGTTAGGTTCCACTTGGATTTTCTTTTTCTTATTTCTAGATCTATTTGATCAATTAATTCTTCAAACTTGGGTTTCTTACGTCGACTCATGGTTTCGAGATGATCCTGCGTCCCTTCTAAAATCTTCAGAGAAAGACTCTTTAGAATAAGTAGGATCCGATTCCCTCACGTAACCATCATTTTGCTGCGCCTCACCGACAGCTAAATCCTTCAGTGACACAATTCCGAATGACCTAGATGTATTAATATCTATATCAAGTTTGTCCATGTTTGGCATTTCGAATTCTTCCTCTTCGACTTCTTCCTGAACGGTCGCGACTGGGTTCTGTGGGTTAGCCTTGAACACTCTTTTGGCGGGAGCTTTAGCCAACGCGGAAAAAGCTCCACCACACGAACTACAAAATTTAGGTTTCGTCATGGTGTAGTTGGTCCCAGATCCGCAAGTTGAACAGTACACTTTCATATAAGCTTATTACACTATTCTACCAGTAATAATTATTTTTTCAAAAAAAGTGTATATTATAGGTGTATGGAAAATATCAAATTCAAGAATTCGGACGGCATAGAATACGAACTACTTTGGAAAAAACCCCATCATACTTATAATGCTGATGGACTGTGCTATTCTCCAGATCTAAAAAATCCCAAGATTCTAGTTGACCCCACACTTAAAAAACGCAGGAAATTAAGCACTTTAATAGAAGAAGTAACTCACGCCTTTTTCTGGGACAAAAGCGAAAGAGAGGTAAGAAAGTTCTCTTCCGTTCTCGCAGGGTTAATAAACAAACAAATTAAATAGTTTCCAACTCTGCGATTTTAGTAACAACAAATTTGGTCAATTCAGAGCGGACTATGTCTTCTGCGGTGAATTCGAAGGTTTCTATTCCCATCTCTCGACTTTCTTCATTGTCGAAGACGTCAAAGATTTTGTCAAAACCCCCTCTATTTCCATTTTTAAGATCTGTCTGCATTGGGTCTGCCAATATAAAAGCGCGAGAATATTTGCCTATTCTCGTTAATACGGTGACTATCTCTCTAATAGAACTGTTTTGAGATTCGTCCATAATTATAGCTTTTGAGTTCCAACTCATTCCTCGAGCAAAGTTTACTGGATGGATAGACACCCTCTTTTCTTTCTGGAGTTTTTTGACCGTGGTTTCGTGGAGCAATTCGTCTAATTTGTCCATGAAAGGTAGATTGTAGTAATGGAGTTTTTCATCAGCATCTCCGGGCAGAAAACCAAGTCTGGAGTCTGAACTCTCTACGGCAGATCGCATATATATTATATCCGATACCTTACTTAAATTTAATAAATTAAGAGCAGCGTAAACAGACATGAGAGTTTTCGAGCTTCCCGCGGGTCCTTTACATAAAATTACTCTAGTGTCTTTTCCTAAGGATAGATCTATGAATTTTTTCTGCTTCTCCGTCCAGTTAAGTTCGTCTATATAAAAGGTATCTTTTTGTTTAAGAGTTTCCCTTTGGTGAACTTTCACCTTTCCGTCCAAAATTTCAAGGGATTCAAGACCCCTTGGACTCTTTACTTTCGGCATCAATGTAATTTACACCAAATTAGTGTAATTACAGAAGTAAAGTTATGAACGAGATTACCAATGCTGCTCCCCAGATTGTTGGCTTAATGGGAAAAGGAGGACTAGACCCAGACCAAGCCGAGAAAGTAGCTCAAGATTTAGTAGGAGAATACGGATGGTTTGTCCTCGCGGCTCTGGGAGCTATCCTTGCCAAAGATATGATAATGAATTTTGCCCAAGCCATAATGGTTTTTATGGGGAACGACTTCAATAATGATGATATAATCTACATATCGGGGCGTCAAGCGAGAATAGTAAGAGTGGGTGTAAGAACTACCTGCTTTTACATGACAGATCGGGCCTCAAAAATGGTCGTTCCAAATGAGCAACTTAAACAGTTAACAATTGAAAAAAAACTAATGCAAAACGGTAAAGTCCCTTACCTGCCTACTGGAGGAGACCCCGGTTACGTAGGCGTCGAAGAAGTTCCTATTTATCCGGACCCCATGAAAGTTAGAGTGGTACCTGAAGTGAAACCTGCTCCTAAAAAAAGATGAAAAAGATAGTCCTGATAATTGTGGTATTCCTGTGCTCTTGTAAGTCGGGAGGAATTGACGAGAAAGGGCGTTTGGAAAAAGTAAGAATTCAGATTCCCGCCTTTGTCGATATAGAGTTCGAGTATTACAAAGACGAGGAAAATCTCGGAAAGCCAAATCCCCCATTATTTGGAGGGTATCCAAAATTAATGGAAAGAACCCAAAAATAAGTGTAATCATTAATAGAATGAAAGAGATCGATTTTAGTGACCAAATCCTCCAGTATAAAGAAAGTGGTCTTCTCGCCGAAGAAAAAGCTGGTTATCCACCTAAATGCAAACCGGGATACGAGGTAAGCGCAGACAAGAAAAAATGCGTCCCTGTAAAAGACACTTCAGAAGCGGCCAAAACAAAAGAGCAGTGGGACAAGATTAACAAGAAAGAACTTAAGCGTGACTCCAAGAAGGAAAAGGGAGAACACGAAAAAGACGCCGTAAAAGACGACAAGAGTAAAATCAATAAACTTAAGAAGGGTATGCCTTCAGAAAAAAAGAGTGTTGAAATTCATGATTTAAAGAAGGACGAAAAATACGATAAGGAAAAGAAAGCTTACTGGAAAAAGAAAACAGAAGCAGCCAAAATGAGTAGTAAGCAAAAAAATGACTTGCCCGACTCTGACTTTGCCTATATCCAACCCGGTGGAAAAAAAGATGACTCAGGGAAAACGGTTCCTCGTTCCCTTCGCCACCTTCCAATACCGGACGCCGCTCATGTCCGAAACGCTTTAGCAAGACTTGATCAAACAGACATTACTCCCGAAGCTAAAAAAGCTGCTCTCCGTAAAATTAAGACAGCGGCTAAAAAATTTGGCGTGAAAGTTAGTGCAAGCACTAACGCCATAGATTATTCGGACTTATATTAATACCGGTCACTAGTTCTTGTTAACAAAAAAAGCCCCGCTACTGCGGGGCTTTTAGTTTTATAGAGTCTCGATTACTTGATACGACGCCGTAAGAGGAGTGGATCAAATTTATCGTTGCTGTCATAAGCAAATGGCTCCCAGCCTTCGGGAATATTTTTAGTATTGGAGGTTTTATACTCCCACTGTTGAGTTGGGTCCCAAGAAATGATTAACGGGCTGGATGTAGCACCTGTTCCGAGTACTAACGTAGTCGTCAACAATACACCAATCGCGAATGATTTCCAGTCAAGTATTTTAAGTTTCATATTTGTCTATATTATATATAGCCTATTCTCCGGGTTTGTTTCCATCAATAACTTCATCGCGATTATTCTTGAACTCTTCGCGGATTTCCTTTACTCGTTTGCCGACCTCTTCGCGATGGGATTTCATCTTCTCATACCATTCTTTTCTCCCGGCTGCCATTTTCTCTCTTAGGGCCTTTTTCTGTTCGTCCGAGGCGTCTTTCCACGCTTCTTTATCAAAAGTCCCCTTGCGGCCCTTTGTCGCCTCCGCAAAGGCTGCTTTTAGCTCTTTGATTTTGGCGTCGTCCCTTATCATCTTACCAAAGCCGCTACCCTTCTTATGGTCACCCTTCTTTCGGTCACGAACTTTATGACCACGCTTCTTTGCGTCTCCACGATGCTTCCTGCGCTTTTCAAAGGCGGCCTTAAGGCGGCTTTTAACTTTATCGGAATTCCATTTCTTTCCACCACGTTCGAGCTTTTCTTTTATGGGCTTATCTGGCTTAGGTGCAGGCTGAGCCTGTATAGTTGTTAACGCTGACGCCACAATAGCTACCAGCCCGATTTTTAGTATACGTTTAACAAACATAACGAATATTATACTGCAAGAATCATGCCAGTCATAAAACGCGCATTTGCTAGGTTTCAAAAGCTCGGGGAGCTTTTAGATTGGGAATAGCTCCCACCCGAGTCAAAAGGTTGGGGTAATACCCCCTATTGGTGTAACATAAGATATGAAAAAGAAATTTGTTATAGGCGCTATAATTTTAGCTCTCGGAGCCGGAGTGCTAATTTGGGTCATCAAGGGCGAAGATATAAAAGAAAAGGCCATAGAAACAGCCGTAGAGGCAGTAGTAGAGAAGGTCGCCGAAGAAGCGGTTGAAGAAGCAAAAGACAAATTAATAGAAGAGGTTATAGGAAAGCTTGTCCCTTGAGTAATTATACAGAAAAACGCCCATGGGGCTCCTTCACTATCCTAGATGAGGGGAAAGGATTCAAGGTAAAACGTATTACTGTAGAAGCTGGGGAAAAGCTGTCACTCCAGTATCATAACCGACGCTCGGAGCATTGGACTGTCGTTTATGGAAAAGCTACCGTAACCGTGGGAGAAACAGTTAGTGAGCTCAATGTAGACGAATCAATATATATTCCAATAAAAGAAAAACATTGCATAGCCAACCATACCACGGATTTCATAGAAATGATCGAAGTCCAAGTTGGAGACTATTTATTCGAAGATGACATAGTACGAATAGAAGACCGGTATGGAAGAAAGTGAAAAAATTACTTTATTCTATATAATATGTCATTGAGGTTGTCCCAAGATATTCTATCCACTTTAATAGATGGCGGCTTAACTTTTACCGTAGCTATTCTTAAACCGTAGATGTCGTGTTCCGGGTGAACGATATCCTCAATGAAGTCCCAAAGGCCATTGTGCTTTGCCCACTTGTAATATAGGTCGGTATTATTCTTTTCAGTTTCTAATAACATTTGTCGTTTCTTTTGAAAAAAATTGGCGTAAAGGCATAGCCCCCTTATCGCTAAAGATTCGGTGGGGGGCTCCACTATTCCTTCGTAGAATATAAGGGTTCTCATCAATATATTTTACACTTCCCTTTGTTTTCGTGTAATATTTTATTGCATGCCAGACACTAAAGATAGAGTAGGTTTCGCGGACCTTGATACGTTTCTCAAGGTAGCTCCCATGATTGGATTATTTGTTCTAGGCTACCTTCAAACATTGTTTCCCAGCAAAATAGAATTTGAGAAAATAGAACAGCAATTAATCCAAATGGATAAAAAAATAACCGAGATGACAGTGCTTCAAAAAGCCATAACATCCAATACTACTGATATTAACAGGGTAGAAGACCGGATGAGAATCTTGGAAGTAGAGATTGCCAAACACAATGCTAAAGAAGTAAGAACCACTTCGCGCAACAAGGGCGGATCGTGAAACATCTTTTGATTTTACTTTTTGCGATTGCTTTAAATATAACCGGAGCTCCGAATATAGATCCTGACGTGGAGATAAGAATTAAAGGTCTTGTCTGCTCAAGTTGCGCTATAGGCCTTAGAAAAGCTTTCAAAAAGGATTCTCAGGTTAAGGGGCTAAAAATAGATATCAATAAGGGCACTCTCTCCCTTGAGTACTGGGGTATAGAAATTCATCCCTCTAAAATAAAAACAATGGTTGAAAAATCCGGTTACGAAGTCTCCTCTATAAAATGGTTTAAAAAGGGGAAACCCCAAAGATATAATACTCCATAAAAAAACCCCCCACTGTTAAGCGAGGGGTTCCCTAAAAGCTCGTAGAGCTTTTTATTATCGATTAGCTACTACTTGGTGTCGACCGAAACTCCATTCGTGAAATGAAGTGCCCAATTAGCTATCCACGCATAAGCTGCGCCTCCAACCCAACCGCCGATTCCAAAAGCCGCGATACTTCCCAGATTTCCAGAAACTACCGTGCTAATCTTACTTATCCCACCATCAACATCACCTAGTGCACCTGTGCCGACAAAAGCCAACACCGGAAGCACTACGCCTGTGATAGCGCCCGTAGCAACCCCCATCAAACCAAAAAAGTTTGCTGCAGATCGTATATGTATTTTCGTAATAGTCATTTTTTTCATAACGTAAGCAAAAACCTAACCGAAAACTAACGTAGCTTTTGGCGTGGCTTTTGCGCCCTTTATTTTACACTGGGAAGCTTATTTGTGACCTAAAAGCTCAAGGAGCTTTTGAGAAAGGTTCCGTCGTAAACGTTACGGTATTACTCGTGTTTGTTTGGACCCCTGAAGGCTTTAACCATTTAGTTGTATAAATCCAGTTGCAGTCATCATAATTAACTTTTTTGGTGGGGCTACCATTGTTTTGGATGTTATCAGCATAAACACGTGCAATCGTGCCATCCCAACCATACGTCATTTGAAACTTTCCATTTTGAGGGTTTGGATTCTTAACCGTTGTGGGTGGTACCGGAGTAACCGTGATTACATCTCCCCCAGTTTCGTTGGACGATAAAGCAACAGTTTTTCCCGCCGCTACTATTCCAGAATCGGACCCTGTCATAGCCCAAGTTTGTGCCCATTTCATAGGGGAGTCAGTATGGTTTATTATAGTTAACGTGAACTTAGGTGGGTCGGTTTTTAATTTGTTATCATTGGACTTTACGAAGGTCCAAGTGCATCCGGCGAATAAGAGGGCTGTTACCATCAATAGGATTATATTTTTCATTTTTTTGTTTTGTTGTAAAAAAGCTCCGCCGAAGCGGAGCTCAATTTAAAAAGTTTGTAGCTTTTAGATTACTTGACTTCTCCAGCGTCTTCCTCATCCCTATCGTCACTAACGATAGGACCGGATGGTTCTGGATCTGGCTCGGGTGCCGGTTCCGGAGCTGGCTCGGGTTCTGGCTCTGGAGCGGGTTCTGGCTCTGGAGCGGGGGCTGATGTCTCAACGCCAACGTTTCCTTCTCCAATGTTTCCTGCTGGCTCAGGTGTCCCAACACCTACGTTGCCTCTATTCTTTTTTTTGTCCCTCTTTCTGATTCGGGTTCCGTCTGGTCTATAAGTTGCCATAATATTTTTTTCCTAAAATTAACAAAGATGATAAGTCATTAAAAAGTTGGCCTGACCTGTCTGTCCGTCAAGACCCGTACAAGTAATCGTGGTCTTAGTGTCTCCCCAAAAATTGGTCTTAACTTTATCTCCGGGTTCCACTGGCTCACCGACTCCAACCGTATAGGTTTTATCGATAGCATCTCCACCATCCGTATCAGTTTTAACACGTAGGGTATAATTACCTGTGGTTTTGCCATCTACGCATTCTATCTTGACGATCCTAATGGAAGCTCCACTTGTAGATTTCTTGTCACTCTCCGTGTCGGTATGAGTGTCATCCAAATTGAACTTTACAGATGATGTTTTATCACTTGAACCTACTACTGGAGCAGTCAACTTATCGATAAGTTCTACCACCATCGCTTTGAGTTCAGTTTTATTTTCTTCGTTCATGATAAATTGTTTTAGTATTTTGGCCAGTAACTCTCCCAAAGAATCTTTGGGGGTTCGTAATCGCCAAAGTACCTAAACCACAACTTAAGAAAAAATATCTTTATCTTAATTGTCATCAATCTGGATAGACTTGACCTGTAACTACTGCACCTGAAAAAGCAGGAACACAAACCAAAGCCCACGCCTCAGCACCATTTCTTATGTCAGAACTGCTAGCCATCCATCCGGATACGCTATTTTCTGTCCAACTCCAGCCATCTGGTAAATCTGGACCAAGTCTCTGGGTTCCAGTGACTTCTCCGCTTACTCCTGTTAAATCCATATAAGAATAATGGTCTGTGCCACTTACCATGCCGCAAGAGTAGCTATTCCAGCGTTCAATAGGGGGGGCACCATTATTGTAGTATTCTACATTATGATAACCCCAAATATTAACGTTAGCGTTTTGATCAGCTGCGGTTGAGGCAGAGGTGTTAACTTCAACTATACCATAGTCCCAATAACTAAGGGTTGAACCGGCGTCTGTGGTAATTTCTTTATAAAGTCCCATAATTATTCTCCTTCTGCTAGTGCGTCGGTTGCTCCCGAAAAGAAAGGTACACAAACTCTAAGCCAATTATATGCGCCACTTCTAATATCATCGCTTCTCTGCAT